>TARA_R110001606_G_scaffold3463_10_pt1 | contig 18605 bp, 20 predicted proteins | sample TARA_R110001606 | Tara Oceans TARA_R110001606 (sample SAMEA4398315) | marine metagenome | biome: Polar Biome; feature: [SRF] surface water layer (ENVO:00010504); material: water (ENVO:00002006), including particulate matter (ENVO:01000060) such as... | depth 5 m | reverse complement strand
TAACCGCAGCCATTCACGACGCATTTCAGCGGATCATCTGCAATCATTACTGGCAATTGTGCCTGCTCGCGTATCACCGTGTCCAGATTGCGCAGCAGTGCGCCGCCCCCTGTCAGCACAATGCCGCGATCGACGATGTCGGCTGCCAGTTCGGGCGGCATCGCTTCAAGGGCGATCTTTACGGCATCGATGATGTCGGTGACCGGTTCACGCAGGGCCTCGGCAATCATCGCCTCGGTGATCTCGGTTTCCTTGGGAACCCCATCCAGCGTGCCACGCCCGCGAACCGTGAGGGCCATGCCTTCACCATTCTCCGGCGGCATCGCGGTGCCGATCTCTTTCTTGATCCGCTCGGCCGACATTTCGCCAATCAGGATTTTCTGCTCGCGGCGAAGGTAATTGACGATTGCCTGGTCCATCTTGTCGCCGCCGACGCGCACGGAGCGCGAATAGACAATGCCGCCAAGCGACAGGACAGCCACTTCCGACGTGCCGCCGCCAATATCGACAACCATGGAACCGGCTGGCTCGTCGATGGGCAGTCCGGCGCCGATGGCAGCGGCCATGGGCTCTTCGATCAGCTCGACCTGGCGGGCACCGGCCGCGAGGGCAGACTGGTGGATCGCGCGGCGCTCGACGCTGGTGGCGGAGCTGGGCACGCAGATGATGATAAGCGGGGACACGAAGGCGCGGCGATTGTGCACTTTCCGGATGAAGTGCTTGATCATTTCCTCGGCGACTTCAAAGTCGGCGATGACGCCGTCGCGCATCGGGCGGATGGCTTCCATGTTCACAGGCGTCTTGCCGAGCATGTTCTTGGCCTGCTCGCCGACCGCATAGACGATCTTGCGGCCGCCCTGGGTCATGTAGGCGACGACCGAGGGCTCATCGAGCTTGACGCCCTGGCCCTTCACATAAACGAGTGTGTTCGCCGTGCCGAGGTCGATGGCCATGTCCGTGGACAACATGCCGAGAAGGCTACCAATCATGACGTCTACGAGCTCTTTCTGATGCGTGGCGAAGCGATGAAAACGCCACTATTGTGCAATTCTATACACAGCCCCATACCTCATGTGCCGTTAACGCCCATTTAATGCAAGGCACGCGCGGCAGATAAACGGAACCAGCCGTACACCCATTGAAAATCAACGGTATTCATTGGCATTTACCACAGAATCTGCAGTGAATGCTGGCGCCAAATGGAACGGTCCGTTCACCAAGTGTAAACGCTGGCGGGGTCTTTGTTAACGATTTGGCTGATTCCGGACCCTGTACGCCCGGTTCCGATTCTGCCTGAAACACAAAAAATCCGCATAGGCGTGCATCCGGCTGCCGATGAGCGGCAGATGAATGCGCCGTTCGGAAACGGTTCGGATGGTGCAGCGCATACCGGAAAGGCAGCACCGGTCTGGCCCTTGAAAAGGCGCGCGCCGGCCCATCCCTGGCGCCTTTGGCTTGATCATACCCCTGGCAAGCCGCCTGCCGGTGCTGCTCTTTCTTCAGGCAGCGGTCACGAAGGTGGAGATGACCTTCTTGCGGCCGGTCTTGTCAAAGTCGACGGTGAGCTTGTTGCCCTCCGAAAACACCACCTTGCCGTAGCCGAACTTGTCGTGGAAGACCCGCGACCCGGCCGTGAACGTGCTGGCCCCACCGGCTGTGGCGGTGAGGGGACCGGCGTCGGAAGGGGGGCGTGAGGGGGTGCGCCCGGCGTTCTCCTGCAGGCGTTTCCAGCCAGGGCTGTCATAGGATGAGCGCGCGCCGAGGTCTTCCATCGTTCCCGAAAAGGCCTCGTCGCCGCCAGGGAGGCCGGAAAACCCGGTTTCACTCATCGCATCGACATGGTCATGGGGCAGTTCGTCCACGAAACGACTGGGCATGACGCTTTGCCAGCGGCCATAGATCTGGCGATTGGCGACGAAGGAGATATAGGCGCGGGCACGCGCCCGCGTGATGCCGACATAGGCAAGCCGGCGCTCTTCCTCCAGGCCTTTCAGGCCACTTTCGTCGAGGCTGCGGCGCGAGGGAAACACCTCTTCCTCCCAGCCCGGCAGGAAGACCATGGGCCATTCGAGCCCCTTGGCGCCATGCAGCGTCAGGATCTGGACCTGGTCCTCCCCTGCCCCGCCACTGGACGCATCCATCACCAGTTCGACATGCTCCAGGAAGCCCGCCAGCGTATCGAATTCGCCCATCGACCGGACGAGTTCCTTCAAATTGTCGAGCCGGGTCTGGGCCTGCGGGCTGCGATCCTTCTGCAGCATGTCGGTATAGCCGGACTCCTCGAGGATGATTTCGGCCAGTTCGGTATGCGGCAGGCCGTTCGCATACTTGTCGCGCCACATGTTGATATGGTCGATGAACTGCGTGAGGCCGCGCTTGGCCCCGCCCTTGATCTCGTCCGTCTGCAGGACCATCGGCGTCAGCGTGTAAAGGCTGCGCCCGTCGGCCCGTGCATAGGCCTGCAGCTTGGCCAGTGTCGTGTTGCCCACACCGCGTTTCGGCTCGTTGACTACCCGCTCGAAGGCGAGGTCATCGTCGGGCGAGCGGATCAGGCGCAGATAGGCCATCGCATCGCGGATCTCGGCGCGCTCGAAGAAGCGCGGGCCGCCGATCACGCGGTAAGGGATGCCCAGCATGATGAAGCGTTCCTCGAAGGCCCGCATCTGCCACGAGGCACGCACCAGCACGGCGCAGTCATCATGCTTGCCGCCACCACGCACCCAGCTCTCGATATCGTCGGCAATCAGGCGGCTTTCCGCCTCGCCGTCCCACAGGCCGCGCACCTTGACCTTTTCCGCGTCAACGCTGTCGGACGGGCTGTCATCGCCCACGAACAGTGTCTTGCCGAGCCGCCCGCGATTATGGCTGATCACGCTGGAGGCGGCCGCCAGGATGTGCCGGGTCGAGCGGTAGTTGCGTTCGAGCCGGATCACCCTGGCGCCTGCGAAATCCTTCTCGAAACGCAGGATATTGTCCACTTCCGCGCCGCGCCAGCCATAGATCGACTGGTCATCATCGCCAACGCAACAGATATTGTGGCTGCCCTGCGCCAGCATGCGCAGCCACAGGTACTGGGCCACGTTGGTGTCCTGATACTCGTCCACGAGAATATATTTGAAGCGGGCGTGATAATCCTTCAGCACATCCGGATTGTCGCGGAACAGCGTGATATTGTGCACCAGCAGGTCGCCGAAATCGCAGGCGTTCAGCACTTTCAGCCGGTTCTGGTAGATCTCGTAACACCTGATGCCCCTGCCGTCGGCGAAGAGGTGCGCGTCTTCGGCCGGCACCCGGTCAGGCGTCAGCGCGCGGTTCTTCCAGCCATCGATCAGGCTGGCGAGGAAACGCGGCGTCCAGCGCTTGGGGTCAATATTCTCGGCCTGGATGACCTGTTTGCACAGGCGCACCTGATCGTCGGTGTCGAGGATGGTGAAACTGGATTTCAGGCCCACAAGCTCGGCATGGGCCCGCAGGATCTGCGCGCTGATCGCGTGGAACGTGCCGAGCCAGCGCAGGCCCTCGCCGTCCGGGCCGATCAGTTTCAGGGCCCGTTCGCGCATTTCACGTGCAGCCTTGTTGGTGAAGGTGACGGTCAGCGTCTGGCTCGGCCAGGCCTTCTTCGTGGCGATGATATGGGCAAGGCGCGTGGTCAGCACGCGCGTCTTGCCCGTGCCTGCGCCAGCAAGGACCAGCAGCGGGCCATCAGTGTGCAGCACGGCGTCGCGCTGTTCCGGGTTCAGGCCCGCAAGATAGGCCGCCTCGCCCGCCGCTCCAGGCGGACGCGCGGCAGCCATCTGGCTGATCGAGAGGCGATTCGGATTGGAACTCATCGGGAACGTATAGCAGGGATTGAGACATGTGTTAGTCTGCGTCGGCACTTTGGAGGGACGAACGAATGGCAAAAACTGCAGACGAAATGATGGAAAGCATGAAAGTCGGCCTCAAGGCGAAGACGGGCAGGTCGCTGGACGACTGGGTGAAAATCATCCAGGCAAGCGGTCTCGCGACACATGGCGAGCAGATGAAGCTGCTCAAGACGGATCATGGCGTCGGCCATGGGCACGCCAATATGATCTGCCAGGCGGCCAAGGGCCGCTTCGATGAAGATCCACGTGACATGCTGGCGGGCCAGTATACAGGCAAGGAGGCCCTGCGCCCCGTCTATGACGCGCTGGAGGCATATGCCCGTACGCTGGGCGGGGATGTCGAAGTCTCGCCCAAGAAGACCAGTGTCGCCTTCCGCCGCTCGAAGAATTTCGCGGTCGTTACGCCGGCCACGAAGTCCCGCATCGATCTTGGCCTCAACCTGAAGGGCATGCCCGGCACGGGCCGCCTTCTGGAAGAAAAGCCAGGCTCAATGTGCACTCATAAGGTGCGCCTGGAGACCCTGGCCGATATCGATACCGAACTGAAATCCCTGCTCAAGGATGCCTATGGCTGCGCCTAGCGCCCGGCAGGCTTGCTGAACGCAATCGTCACCTGACCAATCTCGATGCCATAGCGCGTGACATAGGCGCGGTTGATCAGGACATTATCGTCCATCAGGTACATCCAGTCGTCAAAGCCGACATTCCAGGTCGAGTCGCCGACCTTGAGGTCGACCTTGTATTTCCAGTTGAACGCATTGCCCGACACCTGCCCCTCGGCGAGGCCCGGAACATCACCGGCGGTGCCGCGATAGGCGCCGCCGCCAAGCACGTCGATCTCCCAGACGCGCGTATCGCGCTCGCCATCATCATACTTGAACTTTTCCGTCAGGGTCAGCCTGTCGCCATCCAGCGTTCCGGTAATGTCGACCCTGAACTGGCGGCGCACCTTGCCGAAACGGTCTTCGAACACGCCATAGGCTGCGGTTTCTCCCAGGAAGTAGTCTTCCAGAACGAGCTGGCGGGGGCTGTCGGCAAACTGGCTGACCTGCTGGCTGGCACAGGCTGTCGTGACCGACGAGGCCACCAGCAGGACGGACGCAAGGGCTTTTGAAATGTGCATTCCGAACCTTTCAGGCTGCAGGAGCATGTCTCCTGGCCCCTTATACGCAATCGCGCCGGTATCGGATGAAACGACCCTGCCCGGATGCAGCGGCATGGCACTGCGCCCGGGCGGGGATTAGCTTGCGAGCGCCCTAGTAGAGCACCGCGAGGGATTTCGCGTCATAGTCCTTCAGCTCGCCACTGCGCCCTTCGCGCACCTTGGTGGCCCAGTCCGGATCCTGCAGCAGGGCGCGGCCGACCGCGACCATGTCGAACTCGCCCTTGTCGAGGCGGGCTTCCAGATCATCCAGCTTGCGTACCGTGGCCCCTTCGCCGCGGAAGGCATTCTGGAAATCGCCGGTGAGGCCGACTGAACCGACGGTGATGCTTGGCAGGCCGGTCAGCTTTTTCGCCCAGGCCGCCGTGTTAAGGCCATTCTCACCATCGACATCCGGGAATTCCGGTTCCCAGTAGCGCCGCTGTGAGGCGTGCAGCACATCGACGCCGGCATCCACGAACACTTTCAGGAAGGCCTCGAACTCGGCCGGTGTCCGGGCGAGGCGTGCGGTATAGTCCTGTTGCTTCCATTGCGAGAAGCGCAGGATGATCGCGGTATCGGGCCCGACCTGTTTACGGGTTTCCCGGATGATATCGCCCGCAAAGGTTGCGCGCTCCGGCAGGCTGCCGCCAAATCGGTCGTCGCGCCTGTTCATCACGTCCCAGAAGAACTCGTCGATCAGGTAGCCGTGGGCGCCGTGAATCTCGATCGCGTCAAAGCCAAGACGCACCGCCTCACCGGCCGCATTGGCATAGGCCATGACCATGTCATCGACTTCCGCGCTTGATGGCGGGTCAAATACCTGCTTGCCGGAATGAGTGATGCCCGACGGGCTGTCTGTCGGCGCATCAGGGTTGGGGCCTGTGCCCGGCTTGCGCATCATGCCCTGATGCCAGAGCTGCGGTGCAATCAGGCCTTTCTCGGCGTGGACCTTCTCGACAACGCGCTTCCAGCCGGCCAGCGAGTCGGGTTCGTAGAAATTCGGCACGTTCGGGTCGTTCGACGATCCACCGCGCTTGACGGTTGTGCCTTCAGTCACGATCAGGCCAACGTCGGCTGCGGCGCGGCGCGCATAATAATCCGCCACGTCTTCGCCCGGAACTCCGCCCGGCGATTTGCTGCGGGTCATCGGGGCCATGACAATCCGGTTGGGGATATTCATGGATTTGATCTTGATTGGCGAAAAAAGCGGGCTGGTCATTCGTGAAGGCTCCATTCAAACAGCGTCAGAAGTGGCGACGCCCCCTGCCCGCGTCAACCATTGACGCTAGGGGCGGTTAGAGGCACCGGTTCATGAAGCGTTCAGCGCCTTTCACGAGAGTGAAGCCGACAGAACTGAAAACGGGGGCAATTCATGCGATTTTTCTTCTTCCTGGCCGCAACGGTCCTGCTCGCGGCCTGCCAGACGCCAGGCTATGATTATGAAGCCCGGATCGCGCCTAACTTCCCTCAGGCCGCTGATTACCGCGCGCCCGAAGTCGGCAGGTTTCGCGGCCCCGCGGGCGATGTAGCCGAGGGCGAGCTGGAAGCGATGATCGCCGAGATTCGCCTTGACGGCATGCCCTGGTTCATGGCGACGCAAGGGCGCCCCGACAGCCTCTATGAAGGCCGCGTGGATATCGATGCCTGGGACGAGGAAGTCCGCTACGAGCGCGAACGCCGCTGCGTGAAACATGACGGCCTGCTTGACTGCAAGCGGCACGCCATGGTGGAAACCGAGTGCACGACCGAGTCGGTCGCCGTGACAGTGACCACGACGCTGGTCGATCTTGCAGCCAACCGCAATGTCTTCACCGCTGGCCAGCCGGGCGGAGCTGTGCGGGAAACCTGCATCGACATTGCAGAATATCCCGATGATGGCCGCCCTGAGGGCGTCTACCGCGATCCGCGCCAGTCAAACTATAATCCGTACAACGCGCCCATCGGCATGGTACATGACGCCGTCGTCGAGGCAGTGCGGCGCTTGCGCTATGACATCGCCCCCTACAACAAGACCGTGCGCGCCGAGATCATGACCGAAGGGCTGATACCGGAAGAGCAGAATGACACGCGATTTGGCCTGGCGGTCGAGGCCACGAAGGGTGGCAATTTCCTTGGTGCCTGTGCGCAGTGGGATGAACTGGCCGGTGCCTATCCCCGCGCGCCAGCCGTGCTGCACAATCTGGGGGCCTGCGCCGAGGCGCGGGGCGACATGGAAACTGCGCAGCTGCGCTATGCGCGGGCCGCCGAACTGGCAAGCGGCATTCCGCTATTGAAGGACAAGAAGGCGCGACCGATCTTCGATGCGCTGCAGCGCGTGTCAGGCCGGCGCTATGATGAAATGCTGCTGGATGGCACCCTGCCCAGACCCGGCAGCTGAAGACTCAACTGCCAAACATGGTCGCCAGGGTCACGCCGGTTTCACCCGCTTCAGCAGCGATGCCCCAGGCGATACCGCCCGAAAAGGCGATGGTGCAAATGACGAATTTGATCAGGATATTTTTCATCTGACAGCTTCTCCCGGTTTGGAACACTCTGCTCGGTCAGAGTGCAATCCGGGGGCCGTCCTGAAAGGTTGTGTTAACCCTGGTCGCCCGGCTCCCTGCCCAGGCGGTGGCCATCCGACAGCCTGGCCAGTTTCTCGGCGCGCATCTGTTCTGCCGTACGTTCAGCCCGGGTGCGGCCGAACTTTGCGCGGTTTTCGTCCGCTGCCTGCGCCCTGGCGTCACGCGCACGGGCCTTGCGGGCCTTGTTGAGATTGATCGGGGTCGACATGTCGCGAAGCCTACTCAGCAGAAGCCGGCCAGTCGAGCGTCAAGGCGGGCTTTTGCCTCCGGCCACTCGCTGTCGAGGATGGAAAAGAAGGCGGTGTCACGAATGAACCCGTCCTGCAGGATGCGGTGATTGCGCAGCACGCCTTCCTGCCTGGCGCCCAGTTTCAGCACAGCGGCCTGAGAGCGCTTGTTCCGGTCATCCACCTGGAACTGGACGCGGACCGCGCCCTGGCCAAAGGCGTGAGCCAGAAGCAGGCGCTTGGTCGCCGGATTGACCGCCGTGCCCACAGCGTGCGGCGTGTAGACCGTCATGCCGATCTCGACGCTGCGATTGACTGCGCTTGGATCAAGATAGCTGGTGATGCCGAGATAGTCTCTGCCATCCGGTGAGAGCACCGCAAACGGGAGCATCGTCCCTGCCGCCGAACGCCCCGTAATCGTATCGAGCCAGCGGCTGATCCAGTCGCCCGGGCCGCGATGCGACCAGAGCCGGAACAGGTCCGGTGCGCCTTCGGCCATGGCCCGCAGGTCTGCCCCGTGACGGGAGACCTCGAATGGCTCAAGCCGGACATGTTCGTCCGCCAGCGTGACGGGCGCCAGGTTCATTCCTTGTGACTGTCGCGCCATTGTTCCATGGCCAGCGAAATCGCGAACGTCTCACGGTATTTCGGGCTGGAGGCCGGGCGCGGCGCGCGCGCCGCCGTCATCGCCATGATCTCCGCCAGCTTGTTGTGGGCGGCGCCCGACTGGCCCGCGCCGATATAGGCGTGCAGCTCGACCAGCGCCGAAGAGAGGGGATCATGCGCGCGGATGACGAAATAAGGCTCGTCGTCCGCGAGCTTGCCGATCACGTCAAACTGGGATGGGTTGTCCTTGGAACCGACGGGGGATTTGGCCATGTGTCTCTGCCTTTCTGGGCGGAAGTGATTCTTCTCGCGCCAATCTAGACCCACAGACGCTCGGCGCCAGCCCCTGCGGGCCAGCCTCCACACTTTCCTGCAGACGAGAGGCTCTGAAGGCCGCTAGCTGGCCGAGACGATGCCACCGTCACAGGGAATCGTGTGGCCGGTAATGTAGGCTGACGCCTTTGACGACAGGAAGATCGACAGGCCCGCAACATCGCTCGGTGCACCAACGCGTCCCGACGGGTTGCGGTCGCCGATGGACTGCCAGTCGACGCCGTCCGTTTCGCCTTTGAAGCCGACGCCTGTGGACAGCATGTAAGTTGGGAACGGTCCCGGTGCGATGCCGTTCACGAGGATGTGCTCACCCGCCAGATGCGCGCCCATGAAACGTGTAAGATGGATCACGGCGGCCTTTGACGTGCCATAGGCAAAACCGCTCATCGGGCTGGTGTGCATGCCATCGATCGAGGCGATATTGATGACGCGCGCAGGCTCGTCAGCGCTGGCAGACTTGCGCAGCAGCAGCATCAGTTTCTGCGTGAGGAAGAAGACGCCCTTGACGTTGACATCCATCACCTTGTCCCAGCCAGCTTCCGGGAAGTCCTCCAGCGTCGCGCCCCATGCCACGCCCGCATTGTTGATCAGCACGTCGATCTTGTCCTCGCGCCTGGTGATCTCGTCGGCGAGGTGGTTGATGCCAACCAGCGTGCCCACATCAGACGGGATCGCATAGATCTCGCCACCATATTCAGCCTTCAGGCGTTGAACCGTTTCCTCACAGGCCTTCGCCTTGCGCGAAGAGATGATGACCCTGGCGCCCTGGCTGAGGAAGCCGGCTGCGATCATCTCGCCGATGCCGCGCGATCCGCCGGTGATGACGACGGTCTTGCCCGCGACCGAAAACAAATTGCTGAAATCCATGCTCATGTACTGCTTCTCCCGCTACGCAGTCATCTTTTGCCGAAGACTGGCTCAGGACCACAAGCACCCCTGATACCACTGCGTCAACTACAGGCTGCCTCAATTCAGAAGAAGCGACGGGTTCCTGCCGGTCGCATATTGCAACGGCTATTGATCAGCCCGGACTTGGAATTCCGGCAAAGAAGAATATGTAATGTTATTACATATTTGAAAGGGGTGTGAAATTGACAAACCTGCTATCGAACTCGCTTGTCATCGGAATAGGCGCAACCGTATTCATGGACATCTGGGCGCTCGTCCAGAAGCACGTTTTCCGCGTCAAGGCACTCGACTATGGGCTGGTAGGTCGATGGGTCGGACACCTTGCGCTCGGGCACCGCATCGACGGACATATTTCCAGCGCAGCCATCATCCCGAATGAGCGGGCCTTGGGCTGGACGATTCACTATCTGACAGGCGTGGTATTTGCAGCCACATTTCTGGCAATCATGCGTGAGGACTGGATACTGTCGCCTGTGATCGCACCAGCCCTTTTGTTTGGAGCCGTCAGCGTGCTGGCACCGTTCCTGATCCTGCAGCCCGGTCTCGGTGCAGGAATTGCGGCATCAAGAACACCAAAACCGAACGTCGCTCGGGCCAGAAGCCTGGTCACACACCTGATGTTCGGTCTCGGTCTCTACCTCAGTGCCCTCGCCCTGAAAATGCTTACGGGCTGACGGCTGAGCTCATCAATGCGGATCCGGTCCGATCATTTTTTCCGGGCGAACGATGGCGTCAAAATCTTCGCCCGGGATGCCGTCCCTGATGGCTTCCTCGCGCAGCGTCGTGCCGTTCTTGTGCGCGGTCTTGGCGACCCTGGCTGCGCGGTCATAGCCATACTTTTCCTTGAGCGGCGTCACCAGCATCAGCGAATTGTCGAGCCCGCGCTTGATATTGTCGAGGCGCGGCTCGATGCCGACCACACAATTGTCGGTGAAGCTGATCGCGGCGTCCGCAAGCAGGCGTGTCGACTGAAGGAAGTTGTAGGCCATCATCGGGTTGAACACGTTGAGCTCGAAATGGCCCTGTGACCCTGCAAAGCCAATGGCCGCATTGTTGCCATGGATATGCGCGCACACCTGTGTCAGCGCCTCGCACTGGGTCGGGTTCACCTTGCCGGGCATGATGGACGAACCGGGTTCATTTTCCGGCAGGGCCAGTTCGCCAAGTCCCGAGCGCGGGCCAGAACCGAGGAAACGGATATCATTGGCAATCTTGAAGCAGCTCATGGCGACTGTGCTGATCGCGCCATGCGTGAACACCATCGCATCATGCGCGGCGAGCGCCTCGAACTTGTTCGGTGCGGAGGTGAATGCGAGGCCCGTAATGGCGGCGATCCTTTCGGCAACAGCTTCGGCGAAACCGGCCGGCGAGGCGAGGCCCGTGCCCACGGCCGTGCCGCCCTGCGCCAGTTCCATCAGCATGGGCAGGGTCGATTCGATGCGCGCGATGCCGTTCTGCACCTGCTGCGCGTAGCCGGAGAATTCCTGGCCGAGCGTGACGGGTGTTGCATCCTGCGTGTGGGTGCGGCCGATCTTGATGATGTCGGCCCAGGCCTTTGCCTTGGTATCGAGCGCGCCATGGAGATGCTTCAGCGCGGGGATCAGGCGATGGCTGACCTCTTCGGCGCAGGCAATGTGCATGGCGGTCGGAAACGTATCGTTTGACGACTGGCTCATGTTCACATGATCGTTCGGGTGGACCGGCTTCTTCGAGCCCATCTCGCCGCCAAGGATTTCGATGGCGCGGTTGGAGATCACCTCATTGGCATTCATGTTCGACTGTGTGCCCGAGCCCGTCTGCCACACGACCAGCGGGAAATGGTCGTTCAGCTTGCCGTCGATCACCTCATCGGCCACCTGCACGATCACCTTGCCAAGCTCCGGATCCATCTTGCCGAGATCCATGTTCGCCTGCGCAGCGGCCTTCTTGACGATGCCAAGTGCGCGAATGATCGGCTCCGGCTGCTTTTCCCAACCGATCTTGAAGTTCCCGAGGCTGCGCTCGGCCTGTGCGCCCCAATAGCGGTCAGTTGCGACCTCAACAGGGCCCATCGTGTCGGATTCGGTGCGGGTGGGGGTGTTGGCCATCGGTGCGGGCTCCCTGGAATTTCGCTGGATTGTTGCTGGGCGCGGTTTAGCATGCGCGCAGAACGGGGCAAGGTGGCGATACGCATGGGCGAACGTCTTGAAATCCACAGGAAGCGCTACAGTGACGGCGTGATGCTGTTCGGGCTCGCCATGGCCATGGTCGTCGGCATTGTCGTGATGCTCCGCGTGCCCTCGGCCCAGTTCGGCGCCCTGGTGGTGGGCGCACAGGATCCGGCGGGTGCCGGCCTTGTCGGCGGCCTGCTGAAAACGCTGCTCGCGATGGGGCTGGTCGGCCTGCTCCTGCTCGCCTATTGGCGTTTGAAAAGCATCCTCTCGGCGGTTCCGGAAATGGTGATCGACACACAGGGCATTTGCCTGCACATCGACGGGCAGGAGCGGATGCTGGCCTGGACGGACATTATCGGCCTGCGCCTGGACACAGCGCGGGGCCGCCGCTCGCTTCATGTCATCCCCGCCCCCGAAATTATCCATGGTCGGGACGCGGACCCGCTGGAGGGCCAGATGGAAATCACCATCACCAGGGGCACGATCAGCGCGCGGTTCCAGCACGTTGTGGAGGTCATCAAGCGCGTCGCCCCCTCCCATCTCGCCGCGCAAATATGATCATTGACCCGGAAATAGCTGGCAATACGGCTGGCGCGGCATAACATGCCCGCCATGATCGATACGCTGTCCGACCCGGTCGTCCTGTTCGCGCTCGTGCTCGCATTTGTCCTTGGCTTCATGATACGGGGCAGCGGACGCAGCACCCTGTCGCCAGACAGGATGACCAAGGAAGAGGTGGCTGAAGCCGTTGGCCGTGTCACCGTGTCCCGCTGGATGGACATTGACGCCGAGATTGACGCAAGGCGCAAGATCGCCGCCATCAGGCTGCTGCGCGAGACCACCGGCCTTGGCCTGAAAGAGTCCAAGGAAGCGATCGAGGCCAGAATGGCATCGCGCGGGATGACCCGGCATTGATCGACGACTGGATCCGGTCAGGCAAGGTGCGCGCGCGCATTACGGACCGGGGTGCGCTGGAAGTGCGCTGCCACGGCCTCACCACACAGGCCAAGTATTACAAGGGCCTGCTCAAGGAATTCTTCCGCAAGGACTTCCCGCCCCTGCGGCCGGGCTTTGGCGACTATAGCGTGCACATCGTCATGGAATATACCGGCGAGGCACCGTGGATGGACCTCGACAATCTGGCTAAGGCCCTCCTCGACAGCCTCACCGGAAATGTGTTCGAGGACGACCATCAGGTTGCCCGCCTGCTGGTCGAGCGCCGCGTTGGCGAGCGCGAGGGCATCTGGCTCAGCGCCGAAGCGATGGAGTGATCTGCGGTCACACCTCCACATCCAGCCGCTCGATCCCGCGGAAAAACGGCAAGGCCCGCCACACAATCTCCTGCTCTGCCAGACGCATGTCCGGGTAACGCTCGAACAGTTTCTGGTAGACCCGCCGGGCTTCGATGCGCGCCAGCGGCGCCCCGATGCAGATGTGCGGGCCGCCACCGAAGGCAACATGGCCCGCCCGTTTGACGGTGATGTCGAACCGATCGGCCGCTTCAAAGGTGCTCTCGTCGCGATTGGCCGACGCGAGCGAACAGAACACGGCCTGGCGCGCCTTCATCGGGCACCCGGCGATCTGCTGGTCCTCGGCGAGAATGCGCGAAGTGGCCGACACCGGCGCCTCATAGCGCAGCACTTCTTCCACGGCCTGCGCACCAAGGCCTGGATTGTCCTTCAGCGCAGCCAGCTGTTCGGGATGCGTCAGGAACAGCCACACGCCATTGCCGATCAGGTCAGTCGTGGTCAGGTTGCCGCCTACCAGAAGGGCTTGCAGGTTCAGTATCAGCTCATCATCCGTGATGTCCGCTTCGCCGCTCGCCTGCAGCATCACCATATCGGAGATCAGGTCATCGCGCGGCTGTGTCCGCCGCGCGTTCATCAGGTCGGTGAAATACGCATCCAGTGCCTGCGCTCCGCTTGCCAGCCGTGCTGTCTCTTCCTCGGTCCGCACAGGATTGAGGCCGAGGATCACATCTTCGGACCATTGCCGGAAATCGGCCAGCATGCGCTCGTCCACGCCCAGGATGCGCGCAATCACCAGGACCGGGACCGGCACGGCCACCGCCTCCATCAGGTCAAAACTGCCTGTGTCAGGCGCTGCTGCAATCGTGTCATCAATGATCGCCTCGATGTCGGGCTTCATCCTGTTGATCCGGGCATAGAATGCCCTGGCCAGTGGCTGGCGGATGCGGGCATGGTCGGGATCGTCCAGGAAGAGGATGCTTGTACGTGAACGGTCATTTTCATCGTCGACGAAACGGCGCGGCAATGAGCCCTCTTCGGCCTTGCTTGGCAGGCGCACATGACCGCGATCATTCACCAGGCCGCGCACGTCATCATAGCGCGTCAACAGCCATGTCTTTGCCATCTCGTCCCGCATGACCGGACACCCGTCGCGCAAAGCCTTCAACGGGGTATGCGGATCATTGCGCGCTTCGGGTACGAAGGCCGATATCTCGATGATGCCCTGGGGTACTTTGACCGTGCTGGTGTCATTTGCCATTGCCTGCCTCCCGCAGTGCCTGTTTTGAGGGAGAATAGCACGGTTCTGAAACGCGGGAGGCATTTCCGCTGCGTCAGCCCCTGGTCATTTTCAGCCCAGCCGCTTGAACAGCATGGGAATCGCCGTCGCCGTCGCCTTGGCGATCAGTTCGCCGTCCGGGCCGAAACACTCGGCTTCCATGAAGGCGGCGGACTTGCCCAGTTTCAGGATGCGGGCCTCGACGCTCGCCGGGCCGGGCATCAGGCGGCGCAGGAAGCTGGTTTTCATTTCGAGTGTTGGCGCGGTCATGGTCACATTGGACGCAATGATCACGCATGTGCTCATCGCCTCGTCCAGCATGGCCGAGATGAACCCGCCCTGCACGGCGCCCGTAGGGTTGGAAAACATCTCCGGCACATCGAAATCCATGCGGATGCGCATGGCATCCTGCTCGACTTCAGCCAGCGTCATGCCAAGCGTATCGGAACAGGGAGGGCGCTTCTTCGAATCCCGGAAGCGGGCCAGCATGTCCGCATCGCTGAGTCGGGGCTTGTCTGTATCTGCCAATATTCCGGCGACCCTATTTGCGGCGGAACGCGTCGAGATTCACGACTGTGCCAGCCTCGACGGGTGCCACATCCTGCTGCGTTGGCTCAAACGCGGTGGCAGGGGCGATCACGGATTCGTCCTTGTTCGTGTTCTCGAAGGTCAGGCCGAAATTCACCGACGGGTCGACAAAGCGCGTGATCGCCGCATAGGGCACGAACAGGTGCTGCGGTACGCCTGAGAATTTCAGGATGATCTCGAAATGGCCATCGCCGACCTCAAGATCCCAGAACTGGTGCTGCACGACAATCGTCATATCTTCGGGAAAGCGCTCAGTCAGGTAATCAGCGACTTTGACGCCAGGTGCCTTGGTGCGGAACGTGATGTAGAAATGATGCTCGCCGGGCAGGCCGCCATTGGCCAGTGCGCGCTTGAGCGCCTCGCGAACGACGCCGCGCATGGCCGCCTGGGTGAGCGCATCATATCCGATGTAATCCGTCATGTTCGCCGTACTGACCCTCAATCCTGATGTTGTTTATTTTTCGTACACTATGCCTGGTCCCATTTCCCTGCAACGGGCTTCGCACGGCAGGCGAGGAAAAAAACGGCACTCGCGCAGTCGCCCCGACGGGGAGCGGAATCCCTGAACGCGTAGTGATGTCAACAGCAAGAGGCGCGGCGCGCCGGAACACGCCGCGCCGAACGCGATCTCAGTAATTGCCTGGCGGGTCGCTGGCCGGAAAGGACTCGTCGCTCTCCTCATCAACCTCGTCCCATTTCTCCGGCGGGTTCTCCATGTTCTCCGGACCAGACGGGCGGATGTCCCGCATGTCCTCGGTCACGTCCTTGTCGTCCTGCTTTTTTTCGGGTGGTTGGTCTGACATGATGCGTCTCCATTCTCGGTTAAGTGAGAATCAACGCGCCATGGCGGGCAAGGTTGCACTGGAACGCGCTGTCCTTTCGCCTCTGGCCAAGGCCCCTGGCCGCGCATAGGCTTGCAGCCCGGAACAGAAAATTCGAGGGGAGCACGATCCATGAAGATGCCACAGCACGGGCGCGCCTGGGACGAGGTCAGGGCCGACATGATCGCACGCGGCGGCGGCGACGCTGCGTGGCGCGACGGCCGCACAGCCGTCTATGTCTTCAATGCCGGCGAGGACATCTCGCGCCTCCAGCACGAAGCCTATGGACTCTATATGGCCGAGAACGGTCTTGGCCCCCTCGCCTTTCCCAGCCTGGCGCAGATGGAAAAAGACGTCATCGCGATGGGGCTGGACCTGCTCCACGGCCCGGATGGCGCCACCGGCACGATGACATCCGGCGGCACCGATTCGATCACGATGGCGATGAAGACAGCGCGTGACCATGCCCGCGCCAATGGACGCCCGCGCGAAGGCACGAATATCGTGCTGCCCCAGTCGGCGCATCTCGCCTTCGACAAGGCGGCCCATCTCATGGATATCGAGGTGCGCAGGGTGCCACTGAAGACAGACGGTTCCTATGAGGCCGACCCGGCCGCGATGGGCGAAGCTGTCGATGCCGCCACGATCATGATGGTCGGCTCCGCGCCGAACTTCCCGCATGGCATCATCGATCCGATTGAAGCGCTGGGCGAGGTCGCCGCCGGCAGGAATGTGTGGCTGCATGTCGACGCCTGTGTCGGCGGCTATTTCGCCCCGTTCGCCCGCATGAATGGTGTGCCGGTGCCACCCTTCGATTTTGAAGTCGAACAGGTCCACTCGATGAGCGCCGACCTGCACAAATATGGTTATTGCGCCAAGGGCGCCTCGACCGTGCTCTTCCGCTCTGAAGAGCTTTACCAGTACATGCCCTTCGACATGGCCGGCTGGTCGGGCGCACCGATGAAGACACCCACACTGGCCGGCACACGCCCCGGCGGCGCCATCTCGGCTGCCTGGGCTGTCATGAACACGCTGGGCATTGATGGCTATCGCGCGAAGCAGGGCCTGGTCTGCCAAACGCGCGAGCGGATTGAAGCGGGCGTCAAGCGCCTCGGCTTCGACGTGCTCGGCAATCCCCTGCTCGGCCTCGTCGCATTCCGGCATCCGGATCATCACGCCTTTGCCCTTTACGGCGAGATCTACCGGCGCGGCTGGTTTACCTCCGTCACCAAGGAGCCCCCAAGCCTGCACCTTATGCTCTCACCCAAACATGCCGACGTGGTGGACGCCTACCTGGCTGATCTCGAAGCCGGTCTCGCCGCCGTCGCTGGCGGCGTTGACGGCCCCAAAGTTGATGCACGCTACAGCTGACGCCTGTGGCATGCCTTGTTCCTGTCGGCGCCTTGATGCAGTCTCCGGCCAGCACCAACCCAATCGGAGCCCCTCATGCGCCTCATCCCGACCAGTCTTGCCGCCCTCGCCCTCACCGCCTGCGTTCATGCGCAGACACCCGGCGACAAGGCCGTGCTCGACAGTATTGATGCGCGCTATGACGAGACGGCAGAAATGGCCCGGCAGATCTGGGACTGGGCGGAAGTCGGCTACCAGGAAGAGAAATCATCCGGCCTGCTGCAATCGAAACTGAACGAGGCCGGTTTCACGGTTGAAGCCGGTGTGGCGGGCATTCCGACCGCCTTCATCGCCAGCTACGGCTCGGGCGGGCCGGTCATTGCCATCCTCGCAGAGTTTGATGCCCTGCCCGGCATCAACCAGGATGCCCTGGCCAGCCGCGCCCCGATTGAAGGCAAGCATGCCGGCCATGCCTGCGGACACAACCTGTTCGGAGCCGGCTCTGTCGGCGCCGCACTCGCGATTCGTGACTGGCTGGAACAGACCGGCACGCCAGGCACAGTCCGCCTCTATGGGACGCCCGCCGAAGAAGGCGGCAGCGGCAAGGTCTATATGGTGCGTGAAGGCCTGTTCGACGATGTCGACATTGCCCTGCACTGGCACGGCGACGACCAGAACTCTGCAGCAGCGCAGACCACGCTTGCCAATCGCTCGGCCAAGTTCCGCTTCCATGGCGTGTCCGCCCATGCGGCCGGCGCACCTGAGCGTGGCCGCTCAGCCCTCGATGGCGTGGAATCATTCAACTACATGGTCAACATGATGCACGAACACGTGCCCCAGGATGCACGTATCCACTATGTCATCACTTCGGGCGGTGTTGCGCCCAACGTGGTGCCTGACTTTGCCGAAGTCTTCTATTATGCCCGCCACCCCAGCGCCGACGGCGTGGCGGAAATCTGGGCGCGCATGGAAGACGCAGCCCGTGGCGCGGCCATGGGCACTGGTACGCGTGTCGAGTGGGAAGTGATCCATGGCAACAATCCGCTCCTGGTCAACGAAACACTGGCCAGGATGATGGACACCAAGCTGCGCCAGGTCGGCGGCGTGGACTATAATGAAGAGGAAGCCGCCTTCGCCGAGGAAATCTATACAAGCTTTGCCAGGCCGGACCTGCCCCTCGGCAGCGAGAATGAGGTACAGCCCTTCGAAGTCTCCCTCGGCTATGGCTCGACCGATGTCGGGGATGTCTCCTTCGCTGTGCCGACCGTCGGCCTGCGCACAGCGACATGGGTGCCCGGCACGGCTGCCCATAGCTGGCAGGCCGTTGCCGCCAGTGGCATGTCGATCGGCTACAAGGGCGCGCAGGTTGCCGCCAAGACGCTGACACTCGCGGCGATTGAGCTTTACGAGAACCCGGAACTGCGCACAGCCGCCCGTGCGGAATTCGATGCCGCGCGCGGCGAGGACTATGAATACACATCGCTGCTGGGCGACCGCGATCCGCCGCTCGATTACCGC
>TARA_R110001606_G_scaffold399287_1_pt1 | contig 18615 bp, 18 predicted proteins | sample TARA_R110001606 | Tara Oceans TARA_R110001606 (sample SAMEA4398315) | marine metagenome | biome: Polar Biome; feature: [SRF] surface water layer (ENVO:00010504); material: water (ENVO:00002006), including particulate matter (ENVO:01000060) such as... | depth 5 m | reverse complement strand
GGTGGTTACGGAACTGATCACGCGATTAATTTTGAATAGGCACTTATAGCGATTCCTCACGGGAGCGGTGCCGCCGGACTGGTATCGCCAAAGCATCGTCGAACCAAGTCCTTCCCATGCGGTCAATATGGACTTCACCTCGCAACTGTACGAGCGCCTATTCAGACCCGGCGGATTATTCATACGGAGCCTAACCGAAAGGCTGGAAGTGCCAAATGACCTTTTCAGTAAGCCTCTATTAATATCCGTAACCATGTTTGCATTACCCTCTCTATGGTCGAGTCCTGTCAAAAAAGGAAACCTGCATCGCTTATACAAGCGTAAGGCCCTGGGCCGTGCTCAGAGCGAGGAAGTGCTGGATACACTGAAGCTATATGTCGAAGCCGGAAAGGTCTTAGGTGATCGTGATAGCGCCCAGGAGTGGCTGCACAGCGAGGTTCGAGCGCTGAATGGGTCTCAGCCCATCGATATTTTCGATAACTTCGCTGGCCGCGAAATGGTGAGGGATGTACTAGGCAAGATTGAGTTCGGGGAGTTCAGCTAATAATATTTTGGATGCGGGGAGGCAATCATCTCGCAAAGCCACATAAATGCCCTTAGCACTTACCAACACTAAGGGTACCCAAGTCAAGTTATATCGAATCACCTAAGTACGCTATTTGACCACCCTTTCTGGCCAGGGCGGAAGCTGCCGAGACGGTGGACGCTGGAACAAAACCGGCCATTCTTTACTGTATTTCGGCCTGTTAGCTGCGACCGTCATGCTCGAAATGGGGAACTACACCTCGAATCCCCGGCGGCGTTGCCAAAATCATGCACATCACCGCGCCAAGTAGTGACTTCTTCAGGCTACCGCCCTCGGTGAATACCACGAATAAAGCCCATCGTGAACGTAAGCATGGCCACCAAAGTGATGGGCAAAAAAATCCAGCAGCCCATGCCAGAAGCTGGGGTCTCTGCCACTCATAGGGCGTTTCTCTTTTCGTCTTGGGTTCATAGCGCACCTCTCGGGCGGGCTTCGTCAGTTAGTCGATGGAAATACCGCCAGCCGCTTCATAAACACTCAGCAGTTCATCTGTCGCCAGCTCCCGCTGGCCATAGCCAGCATCTGGGACGCTTGCCCAGATGCACCGACACGCATGAATCGCTTCTTTGATGCGGCCATAATGGATTAGGGAAAATGCCTTGCATTAGCGTATTAGTTGAATAGCTCCTAGAATCAGTATTGAGACTGACTATTGCTGACGAAGGCCACTACACTCACCGTACTATAAGACTCTAGGGCAAATAACCAGACTCTAAGGCATGAATGCATATTTCCGGGCAAAGCGTCGCGCCGGGTAATTGGCGAGAATTAGCTTTGAATGTTCGTGCATAAAAACAAGAGCTCGCCATGTATATGCAAAAAAGTATTGCCGAAGCCACCGTCGGTCATATCGGAAGTCGTCAGGCTCGAGTCGAGGATGCAGCTCTGCTTCAAGGCCAAGGTCGCTACGCTGACGACATGGCGACACCACCAGGGACCCTGCAAGCCGCTGTTGTCCGTTCTCCCCATGCCCACGCCCGTATCCGTTCGGTGGATGCCTCACGCGCTCTGACTATGAAAGGCGTACATGGCGTGCTCACTGGCGATGACGTCAAGCGCTGGTCTAACCCGTTTCCGGTGGGCGTCAGAGCACCTATGGAGCATTGGCCTCTGGCTGTTGACAAGGTGCGCTACGTTGGCGAACCAGTCTGCGTAGTGATTGCCGACGACCGCTACCTAGCCGAGGATGCTCTGGATGCCGTTCAGGTCGAATACGAGCCGCTGACACCGATCATCGACCCCGAAGCGGCCACCCTAAATGATGCGCCGATTCTGCACGAAGGTGTAGGCAGCAACGTGGTAAACGAACGCAACTTCCGCTACGGCGACCCGGAGCGGGCTTTCGCCGAAGCGCCACACCGCATTACACTGAAGGTTCAGTACCCGCGAAACTCCTGCACGCCGATTGAATGCTACGTGGTACTGGCGCAGTACCTGCCAGCCTCGGAAACCTATGATGTGATGGCCAATTTCCAGGGCCCCTACGCGCTGCACTCGGTAATGTGCAGGGCACTCAACGTGCCGGCCAACCGCCTGCGCCTGCGTACCCCGCCGGATTCCGGTGGCAGCTTCGGCATCAAGCAGGGGGTGTTCCCCTATGTGGTGCTGATGGGCTTGGCCTCGCGCAAGGTCGGTGCTCCGGTGAAGTGGGTGGAGGATCGCCTCGAGCATCTACAGGCCTCTTCCAGCGCCACCAACCGCGTCTGCGAAATCGAGGCCGCCGTGGAAGCCAATGGCCGCGTCACGGCCCTGCGCTACGACCAGATTGATGATTGTGGCGCTTACCTACGGGCCCCTGAACCAGCCACCTTCTACCGCATGCACGGCAATCTCAGTGGCGCTTACACCATCCGAAACCTGGCGGTGCGCAACCGGGTGGTGCTCACCAACAAAATGCCTACCGGGCTGAACCGCGGATTCGGGGGCGGTCAGGTCTATTTCGCCCTTGAGCGGCTGATGCAACACGTCGCTGCAGAACTCGGCCTCGACCCGCTCGAGGTCATCCAGCGCAACCTGGTTCCCGCTGGCGTGTTCCCTTACCGCGCAGCAGCGGGCGCACTGCTCGATTCCGGCGACTATCCTGCTGCTGTGGAACTGGCGCGCCGTAAAGGCAATCTCGACGAGCTCCTACAGCGCCGTGACCAGGCCCGTGCCGAGGGACGTTTGTATGGCATCGGCTATGCCGCTGTGGTGGAACCCTCAATCTCCAACATGGGCTACATCACCGTCGCCATGACGCCCGAAGAGCGTCAGAAGGCTGGACCGAAGAATGGAGCAGTGAGCACTGCCACAGTCAGTGTCGACCCGCTCGGCAGCGTGACCGCTCACGTGTCCTCGACACCGCAAGGCCAGGGCCATCAAACAGTGGTGGCGCAGATCATTAGCGAGTTACTAGGTGTGAAGCTGGAAAGCATCAGCGTGAATGTCGAGCTGGACACCGGCAAGGACGCCTGGTCGATAGCCTCCGGCAACTACTCGAGCCGCTTCTCCGGCGCCGTAGCCGGGTCGGTGTATAACGCCACCTTGAAGATCCGTGAACGCATGGCCACCATCGCCGCGGACATGTGGCAGGTATCCTCCACTGACGTCCGCTTCGCCGACGGCAAGATCTTCGTAGAGAACGGCCCTAGCCAGCCCTTTCATCGTGTGGCTGGCACCACCCATTGGTCACCGGGCCTGCTGCCGGAAGGCGAAACAGGCGGTCTGCGGGAAACTGCCTTCTGGACGCCTCCCCAACTCGAGGCGCCGAACGACCAGGACTGCATTAACAGCTCTCTGTGTTACGGCTTCATCCTCGATTTCTGCGGAGTAGAGATCGATCGTGTCACCGGTCAGGTACGCATCGACAAGTACGTCACTACCCACGACGCCGGGCGCATTCTCAATCCAATGCTGGTCGAGGGACAAATCCTCGGTGCCTATTCCCAGGCGCTGGGCGTGGCGCTAATGGAAGAGTTTGCCTACGGAGAGGACGGCAGCTTCCTTTCTGGCACCCTTGCCGACTACCTGATCCCGACCGCACCGGAGGTAGTCGACCCGGTAATCCTGCACATGGAAACTCCCTCGCCCTTCACCCCGCTGGGGGCTAAGGGTGTCGGTGAAGGCAACAACATGAGCACTCCGGTGTGCATCGCCAATGCCGTAGCCGATGCGCTAGGCCGCTCTGACATCAAGCTTCCTCTGACGCCGTCGCGGGTTCGCTCAATGATCGGCATCGACGAGCCGGCGGCGCCAGAAGGTCTTGTCATGGATGCACCGAAGGTAGCCGGCGGTTCGGCCCTGCAGGCTAACGACTTGGTTGAGATTCCCGCGCCGCCGCAGCAGGTATTCGACGCCATCCTCGACCCCGAAACGCTGAAGGCCATCATCCCGGGTTGCCACGCCTTGGAACTGGAAAGCGAAAACCATTACCGGGCCGACGTCACCGTCGGCGTGGGCATGATCCGCGCGCGCTTCGCCGCACGGGTCGCCCTGACCGACCTCGATCCACCGCACTCGCTACGTCTGTCCGGCTCCGGCAACAGCCCTATGGGCTCGGCTACCGGCAGCGCAAAGATCAATCTGGTGGCGCTGGAGAACGGGAATACACGGTTGGAGTACGCCTATGAGGCCGCAGTGACCGGTAAGGTCGCCGCCGTCGGCGGGCGCATGTTGCAGAGCGCCTCGCGCGTAATCATTGGCCAAATATTCACCCGTCTGGCCCAGCGGCTTTCCGGCAAGCCTATCGACACCAGCCTGTGGCAGCGCCTGCGCGCCCTGCTCGGCATGGGAGGTACGAAATGAAACCCGCCGTATTCGACTACGTCCGCGCGGCCAACAAGCGCGAGGCCCTGCAGCAGCTTACAGAGCACGGTGAGCAGGCCCGGATCATTGCCGGCGGCCAGTCGCTGATGGCCGTTCTGAACATGCGCCTAGCCCAGCCGAAGGTGCTGATCGACATCAATCAGGCCAGCGATCTGCATTATCTGAAGGTGGAAAACAACTGCCTTAAGGTCGGTGCGGCGGTGCGTCAGGTCGAACTGCTCGACCGTACAAGCTTAGTCGATGAAGTCCCCCTGCTGGCCCAGGCGATGCCTTGGATCGGCCACTTCCAGACGCGCAATCGCGGCACCGTGTGCGGCTCGGTCGCGCATGCCGACCCGAGCGCCGAAATTCCGCTGTGTCTGGTCACTTTGGGCGGCACTGTAGTACTCGAATCGCTCAAGGGCAAGCGCCGCGAGGTTCCCGCCGCCGAGTTCTTCCAAGGCGTGCTAACCACTGAGAAGCGGCCGGACGAAATGGTCGTGGAAGTCCAATTTCCACTGCGTGAGGCCGACGTGATCTACCGCTTCCACGAGGTCGCCATGCGCCACGGTGACTTCGCCCTGGTGGCGCTCGCCGCCTGTATCCGCCAAGGCGAGGTGGACCTGGGTGTCGGCGGCGTCGCCGACCGGCCAACGTTGCGCCGCCTGCCCTTGGGGGCAGAACTGAAGGATTCACTCAATACCCTGGCCTGGTCGCTTGGCGCCCAAGACGACGTGCACGCCAGCGCACCCTACCGCCGCCAGTTGGTACGGGAACTGGGCCAACAACTGATCGAGGACAACGACCATGCACGTGCGAGCTGATCAGCGCTTCCCCATACAGATAGAACTCAACGGCCGTCAACGCGAAGGGCTCGCCGAGCCACGCATGCAGCTGTGTGATTTCCTGCGACACGAATTGGGCACCACCGGCGTGCATGTCGGTTGCGAACACGGCGTCTGCGGCGCCTGCACCGTGCTGGTCGATGGCGTTGCCTCACGCTCCTGCCTAATGCTCGCCGTGCAGGCCCACGAGCGCCGGATCGACACGGTGGAGTCGCTGTCACGCGACAACATCATGAACGACCTGCAGCAGGCCTTCAGCCGCCATCACGCCCTGCAGTGCGGCTTCTGCACCGCGGGCATCTTGATGTCCTGCGTGGAATTCCTCGAGCGCGTCCCGAGCCCGGACGAAACCCAAGTTCGCGACATGCTCTCCGGGCATCTGTGCCGCTGCACCGGCTACACCGGCATGGTCCGGGCGGTGCTAGAAGTGGCGCAGCAACGACAAGAAACACTTGTGGAGAACAACAACGATGTTTGACCTTGGACGCAGCTTTCTCGCCGCGGTCGAGCGGCGCCCCAATGCCATAGCGATCAGCGACGGCGACCTGAAGAAGAGCTACGAGGCTTGGTTCAGCGACATCCAGCGTGCCGCGCACGGCCTCGAAAGGCTCGGCCTGAAAAAAGGTGACCACCTCGTGGCGGTGATGCAGAACCGCTGGCAGATGGCGACCCTGCACTGGGCCTGCCAGTTCAGCGGTATCATAATGACCCCGCTCAACTGGCGCTCCTCCGCCGACGAACTCGCTTGGTGCACCAATGACGCCGAAGCGCGTGTGGTTATCCATGACGATTCAGCCCAAGAAGCCGTTGCCGGTTGCGGCAGGAGCACCTGGCAGTGCGTCAGTGTTGGCCAGCCGGGCAACGATAGCGCGATCAGCTTCGAAGAACTGTGCGCCGAAACGCCGAGCGAAATCATCCTGCGTGCCGGTCCCGAGGACTGGTCGTTGATGCTCTACACCTCCGGCACCACCAGCCGGCCTAAGGGCGTGCCGCGCCGCCACCGCGCCGAGCGCGCCGCCGCGGTCGCCCACGTAGCGCAGAACATGTACGGCCAAGAGGAATGCACCCTCGGCGTGATGCCGCTCTACCACACCATGGGCGTGCGTTCGCTACTGTCGATGGCATTGCTAGACGGGCATTTCGTCTGCGTGCCAAAGTTCGATGTGGAAGCCACGCTGGACGCCATCGAGCGCGAGAAGATCACCAACCTGTACTTGGTGCCGACGCTCTACCACATGCTGATTGAACATTCGGCCTTCAGCCCCGAGCGGGTAGCCAGCGTCACCAAGCTAGGTTTCGCCGGAGCGGCCATGAGCGATGGGCTGCTGCAACGTGTCGAGGCCGCGTTCAAGCCGGAGCTGTTCGTCAACCACTATGGCAGCTCGGAAATCTACACCTTCACCATCGACCAGAAGGCCAGCGCCAAGCCTGGCTCGTCTGGCCGCAGCGCGCTGAACCAACGCATTCGCGTGGTGGCGCTGGGCAGCGAGTCGCCGGACGACCTCTGCAAGTACAACGAGGAAGGCCAGATCATCGCCGACCTGTCCAGCGACGAGGCCTTCGAAGGCTACTGGAAGCGGCCCGACGCCGATGCCAAGTCGATCCATGAGGGTTGGTACTTCACCAGCGATACTGGCTTCTTCGACGAGGACGGCGACCTGTTCGTGACTGGTCGTGTCGACGATCTGATCATTACCGGTGGCGAGAACGTCAGCCCGGCGGAGATCGAGAACGCCCTATCGCTGCACCCTGCGGTCGAGGAAGTCGCCGTGGTCGGCCTACCCGACGAACAATGGGGCAAGCTGGTCGTCGCCTTCATCAAGCTGCGTCATCCGATTACTGAGGAAGAGCTGGACGCCCACTGCGTATCCTCGGGTCTGGCGCGCTTCAAGCGCCCGCGCCGCTACGAATTCGTCGACCAGATCCCCAAGTCCCCGGTCGGCAAGATCTTGCGCCGCGTACTGGTGACCGATTACGGCCACCCCACTTCCGCCAACTAACACTATTGCTTTACACGAGGAAAGAACTTACATGAATACTCAGCAGATCGAACAATTCCTGAGCACTGAGTTCGACGGCTTCACCGTGGAACTGAACCTCGAGCACGAGCGCGGGGACATCATCCTCGGCCGCCCGCCGTTCAACGTCATCGCCATGAGCCAGCGTGACATCCTGCGCCAGGTCTTTGAAGCGTTTGATGCCCATTCCGGGATCCGGGTGATCGTGTTACGTGCCCAAGGCGAACACTTCTCCAGCGGCGGTGATATCAAAGGCTTTTTGGAGGCCTCGCCGGAGCACGTTTCTAAGCTGGCCTGGAACGTCGCCGCGCCGGAGCGCTGCACTAAGCCGGTGATCGTGGCCAACCGCGGCTACACCTTCGGCGTCGGCTTCGAGCTGTCGCTGGCCTGCGATTTTCGCATTGCGTCGGAAACCACCCGCTATGCTCTGCCCGAGCAAAACCTCGGCCAGATTCCTGGCTCTGGCGGCTCGGCTCGGCTACAAAAGATGATCGGCATCACCCGCACCAAGCACATCGTTATGCGCGCCAAGCGCATCACCGGCCAGCAGGGTTATGACTGGGGCTTCGTCACCGAGTGCGTGCCCGACGCAGATCTAGAAAGCACCGTCGATGCGATGGTCGATGAACTGCGCCGATTCTCGCCGCTCGCCCAGCGTACGGCGAAGAAACTGATCAACGACAACGAGGACGCATCACTAAAGGTCGCCATTGAGATGGAAGGCCACTGCTACAGCCGCCTGCGTAGCTCGGCGGACTTCAAGGAGGGCGTGGAGGCGTTCCACAGCAAGCGTCCGGCCGTATTCCGCGGCGAGTAATACCTATGTGACTGCGACGGTTGCACGTCTGGGCAACCGTCGACCTAGCACCTGATGGCGGGCTAAGCGCTAAGCGCCCTGCCACCGTATGCCAAACCGCCCTGGCTCTTATAAAACAATTAACTAGCGGAGCACACCCATGTCTAGCCCCGTCGCACCCGATGCAAACGCTTCCCATGCCGAACCAGTTACGAAGACCCCCTTGCGCCATGCATTCAACTCGAAGTCCATCAGTGCAGGTGTTGTCGCCGCGCTGTTCGGTTGCACTGGCCCTGCGCTGGTCATTATCAATGCCGCCGAAGCAGGGGGCCTGACCAATGGCCAGACGGTCGCCTGGCTGTTCGCCGTGTACGTGCTGGGCGGCCTGATCAGCCTTTTCATGGCGCTGCGTTATCGTCAGCCGATCTGCGGTGCCTACACCATTCCCGGCGCAGCGATCCTGGTCGGTTCGCTCAGTGTCATTCCCTTCAGCGAGGCTATCGGGGCCTTCATCATTAGCGGCCTGCTAGTGCTGATCCTCGGTGTCACCGGGTTGATCGGCCGGTTAATGCGCTGGCTACCGATGCCGATCGTGATGGCGATGATCGCCGGTGCGCTGATCCGCTTCGCCACCGGTGCGGTGGACTCGGTTGTCACCGCGCCCATCATCGCAGGAGCCGCGGCGCTGAGCTTCTTCCTCGTTACTCGGTTCGCCAAATCGGTACCACCGGTGCTGGTGGCTGGCGTTGTTGGGCTGGTCCTGGCCTTCGCCATGGGCCAACTGCAGCCGGCCGACGTGAATATCGGTTTCGTCATGCCGGCTTTCACCCTCCCTAGTTTCTCTCTGGACGCTTTCCTGGCTATCACCATCCCGCTGACGGCACTGGTGATTGGTGCAGAAAACGCTCAGGCGACCGGGGTGCTGATTACAGAGGGCTACCGCCCTCCGGTCAATGCAATGACGGTAATCAGTGGCATCGGAGGCATGCTCGCCGGGCTACTCGGCGGTCACAACGCTAACATTGCCGGCCCGATGACAGCCATATGCTCCTCTGAGCAGGCCGGTGAGGACCGCAACCTGCGTTATGGTGCAGCCTTGGTGAACGGTGCGCTGTTCGCGCTGTTCGGCTTATTCGCCGGGCTTGCCGTACCCTTCATCCTGGCTTTCCCCAAGGCGCTGATCGTCGTGATCGCTGGCCTGGCCATGCTGGGCGTACTGCTCGGCGCACTGCAGCAGGCCTTCCAAAAGGGCGGTTACTGCCAGATCGGCGCCTTTATTGCGCTAGCCGTGGCGATGAGTCAGTTCTCCTTCATGGGCATCAGCTCGCCGTTCTGGGCACTGCTATTTGGAGTTTTGGTGTCCGGGCTACTGGGCGAAATCAAGCGCTGATCGGATGTGACTACCGTGCCAATCGCACGGTAGTCACCTATAGCGGACTGTGATGAGGTGCATCAAAATTCGTTAATGGACAGGGCTTTACCGCTACTCCTAACTTGGTCTCAAGTCGACTAGGATGGCGGCCGCGCCCTGCAACGGCAGCGGCATTGCGGTGTCATTGCAATACGACAGGCTCCGGCCGACGTCTGCCAGCGTATCCCTTGTTGCCAGTCCTTACACAGCAGGCGATCTTCGTCGCCGAGGTACAGGTATGAAAAAGTTTGCCCCGCCTCCCTAGGGGCTGTTGACGTTTCACGAGAGGGACGTTGTTGAATAAGAGCAGACCCGCAGAATTGAGGTTCTCACACCGACACTCTGCGAGTTTGCAATGCCCCGATTGATGCTCAATGACGAGCTCTGGTCGAAGCTGGAGAAAATTCTGGTTCAACAGGCTACTGACGAATCCCTAAGTACCTAATACACTGTAGTTATCTCAGTGCCACGGTTTGTCCAGCGAGTATGTTGCCAGAGAAAGCTGAAGAGTACCGTCGAATCATGGCCGTGAAGTGGATCAACCAGGGGATGACTCAACAGGAAGCTGCCAAACGGTTGGAGGTCACCCAGGGCGCAGTCAGCCAATGGGTGGCACGGGCCCGGCAAGGTGGCGAGGAAGCCCAGAAGACACAGCCCCGCTCCGGGCGGCCAACATCGCTGTCTGATGAGAAGATTTCTCAGGTGTTGACTGTGCTGGAGACGTTGGGGCCTGATGGCTTGGCTATGAGGACCAGCGCTGGACGATACAGCGCATTGCCGACTCGGTAGACCGGCTGACGGGCGTTCGCTACAGCCAGACGCATATGGGGCGGCTTCTTAAGCGGTGGGGATGGTCCTGGCAGAAGCCCAAACGACAGGATATCCGCCGCGACGAAGCCGCTATCGAACACTGGCGAGACGTGATCTGGCCGGAATTAAAAAAACAGGCCCAGGAGCAGAAGAAAACCCTGATCTTCGTGGATGAGTCGAGCTTCCACCTCTGCTCGCATCACCGGAAGACCTTTGCTCCTGTGGGCAGAACCCCTGCCGTCAAAGGCAAGCGAGGGCAGTCGCCTCGCCACATGGTAATGGGCGCCGTATCATTTCAGGGACGATCCTATTACAGTTGGACGCAGGGAACCGTCACCGGGGCTACCATCGTCACCTTCCTGAAAACACTACTCCGGTACTGGCGCGGCAAGCTGCGAGTCATCTGGGACAATGCCCCGGTTCATCGCTGCCGAGAAGTTCGTGAGTGGCTGTGCCACCCCGACGTTCAGGCACGTCTGAGTTTGGAGCCGCTGCCGCCTTATGCGCCTGAGCTGAATCCAACGGAGTCCTTATGGAGTTGGATAAAACGCAAACGGGCGAACTTGACGTTCAAGGATGCACTGGGCTTAGGGCAATGGCTTAAACGTACGACATCGTGGATAAAGCGACGTCGTGATCATGTCAGGAAACTGCTGAAAGCCTCACCCGTTCATTAAAAACTAATGGTGAAATCAGTATCTACCGCAAGCCTGATCTGCGGATGACGGTAGAAGGCATCCTCTACCGGATGCGCGTGGGCTGCCCATGGCGGGACCTGCCCCGTGCATTCGGGTGTTGGAACTCGGTCTACAAGCGCTTCAATGCCTGGTCGGCGGCAGGCAAGCTACTCAGGGTATTCAACGCCCTGATTGAAGAGCCTGACTTCGAGTGGATGTTCGTCGATGGGACTTATATCAAGGCTCACCAGAACAGTGCCGGCGCTGCCAGTAGACAGCCTGAGGCCATCGGCAAGAGCCGGGCGGGCCACACGAGCAAGATCCATCTGGCGGTTGATGCCTATGGATTACCTGTGGCTTTCAGGCTGACGGGAGGCAACATCAACGACAGTACCGAAGCCCCCGGTCTGATAGCCCAACTGCCTTCTGGCGAGGCGATTGTGGCTGATAAGGGCTATGACAGTGAACGCATCCGTGAGCAGATCGAGGACCAGGGGGCCCGTCCGGTAATCCCGAGGAAACGTAACTCGATCAAAGGCAATGCCGACCTAGACAAAGGGCTGTATCGCTACCGACATCTGATCGAGAACGCCTTTGCGCGGTTAAAGCACTACCGCGCAGTGGCGTTCCGCTATGACAAGCTGAAGCGGAATTACGAGAGCATGGTAGCCATGGCGTGTGGTTACCTCTGGCTACCCATGTGAAACGTCAACAGGCCCTAGTGGCATTCGTCTAGGCCAGTTTCCAGATCTACATTGGTTTATGGCACCCCGCTGGACCTGATAGTAGCCGTGCCTATACACGTTATGTTTGGCGTAGCGCCAGTCGCTACTGACCCGGCACGTTCTCCAGTGCAGTATGAGTGCCAAAGGCAACTGTTACACCAACGCCTGCGCCGAGAGCTTCTTCTACAGCCTCAAGGTCGAGGCGATCCATGGCAAGCGATTCGAGACCCGAGAGGCCATGCGGCGGCAGGTGTTCGAGTACATCGAGATGGACTACAACCGGCAGCGCCGGCACAGTGCGATTGGGATGATCAGCCCTGAGGCCTTCGAGGCCCGAATGATCGCTTAAATCGGTGTCCACCAATGCTGGGTAAGATCAAACAGTACCAGGAGCAAGGTTGCCAGCAGCGAGTATGCCCTCTTCGCGCGAACGGTTGCCGTTGGCTTCGGGCAGGACGTGTTCACCGGCGCGGATAGGTGGTAGCCCTAAGCGCTCGCTTGCCTTGCGGCAGGGGCACTTAGGGCTGACCGGTTCTTAACAAGTCAGTAAGCTACTTTTTCTGCTCTTGCTTGATGCTCTTTACTGATCAGCTTGCTAAGCAGCTTTCTTACTTTTACAGGGGCAACATCGTTGCTCATTAATACGGGGCTGAGACTGAAAAAGTCGGTGGTCTTCATCTCCGCATGTACTGCCTCGATAATCGGCACGTCCTCATCCTCGAAGGCCGCATGCATTGCCTTGATCTTCTGCTCGTTATATTCGCCATCATCCTCACGATGATTGCGCCTTGTGGCGAAGAAGTAGTGCGTGCGATCGGCGCTTTCCGGCGTGACGGTGTGAAGATCGTACTGCGCGGTGCAGCCATCCAGATCAAGACTGGCCTCCGCATCCTGGGTGGCGCCGACAGAAAGTTGGATGTTACCTGGCGGTGTCCAGGTGATGTTGAAAAAGTGCCGCGCCTCACCGTCCGGGTCGGGTAGGAACTGGTTAAAAATCAGCATGGCCGGGGCCTGTGTCCACTCCCAGCGCGCCATCACCGAACGTTCGTCGTCCGTGACCTTAGGGACCAGAGGTGTCAGCTGGCCACGAGTGGTGATAATTTCGCCATGGACGTGATCAATATGGCTGAGGTCCATCACATTATCGGTGATGAGCTGATAGTTGCCGTTGACCGGCATAAGTGTAACCAACGCTATTGGGATGACCGCTTACTAGCTCGCCGCATTCCGGAACCCGACCAAAGTCGGCCGGCTCATCGCCCATCCAGATCCACAGGAAGCCGTCACGCTCGACCAGCGGGAAGCTACGTACTTGGGCAGCTTTAGGAATCAGGCCATTGCCATGCGGATTGTGATTACATTTTCCGGCGCAATCGAAGGGCGGTTACAAGTTCCAAGCGAAACACTATTGAAGTGTGTCTGGTCCAGCGACTGATTTCTTGAGAACGTCCGCGTAAGCCTCAAGCGGCGTCCGCCAACCCAGTGTCTTGCGTGGCCTTGTGTTCAGCGAATCAGCAATCGCATCGAGTTCATCCTGGCTGTATACCGAGAGATCAGTACCCTTCGGCAGGTACTGCCATGCCATAGTAGGTATTCTCGTTGGAGCTGCGCTGCCACGGGCTGTGCGGGTCTGCAAAATAGATCGCAGTGCCGGTCCGCTGGGTAATTTCGGTGTGCTTCACCATCTCTCTGCCCTGATCGTAGGTCATGGAGAGGCGCAGGGATCGCGGTATCTCATTCAGCTTGTCGCTGAACCCGGTAGCAGCGGCCGTGGCGGTAGTGCCGTCCAGCTTCGCCAGGAGCACCAACCGGGTGGTGCGCTCCACCAGCGTGCCGACGGCGGATCGGTTGTTGGCACCCATGATCAGAGCACCCTCCCAGTGGCCGGGCATCAGGCGATCCTCGATCTCGGGCGGTCGCAGGTGGATACTGACCAGATCAGGAATCTGACCGCGTCGATCCTTGCTACGGCTGCGTGGCCGGCGTTTACCGTTGCTCTGCCTCAGGCAAGCGATAAGCTCTTTCTTGAGGCTGCCGCGGGGCATCACATAGAGCGCGTTGTAGATGGCCTCGTGAGAGGCCTGGCGCTGAGCATCGTCAGGAAACATGCCCTTCAGTGTGCGGGCTATTTGCTGAGGAGACCTGTACTTGCGCAGCAGATAGGCCACCAGCTCGAATAGCTCCCCGTCGGGATGTAGCTTGGGGCGCCGACGAGGCCGATGACGTACCAGCCGTGCCCGATAGCCCGCCAGGCTGCACTGGTCATTGAGACCGCCGCCAGACCGTACATACCGCTGTGGCTATTCGAGCTAGGTAATGTTCAAAGGGTCAGACTCTAAGGCAAATATCAATACTTATAACCAAGAACCCATAGTCCTAAACAAGGCACTGTGAGCCGGTGGGCACTATTCTGTTCTTGTAGTTGAAGCTAACTTTCATTACGGTGAATAAAAACAAGTAATTGTTTTCAGCTATCAAGAATAAAGATTGTTGGTAGCTGAAATATAAGGAGGGGTTTATGCTAGATACTAAAAGTGTTGAAAAGTATGCCGGGTGGAATAAAATATTTATCAATGGGGAATGGAAAGAAGGATCAAGCGCCAAGAGGTGTGAGGTAACAAATCCTTACAATAGTAGTATCATCGCTACTTTAAATTATGCCAGTAAAAAAGATATAGCAGAGGCTTACGAGAAGGCACAGACAGCTCAGAGGAGCTGGAGTGATACAAGCCCATACGAGCGTGTCACTCTTCTAGAAAATGTGGCTAGCTTGCTAGAAGCAAAGAAAGACGAGCTTGTTGAATTGCTGGTCAGTGAATCAGGTAGTTCAAAGTTAAAGGCAAGTGTTGAAGTCGATTGTTCTATTGCAGATGTAAAAGAATCAGCAAAATATCCGCTACAAATGGAAGGAAAAGTACGCGCTTCTTCTGTCCCTGGGAAAGAGAATCACATTTACCGTGACCCAGTGGGGGTGATAGGAGCAATCACGCCATGGAACTGGCCTCTTTATTTGACAGTCCGTGTAATTGCTCCCGCTATTGCTACAGGGAATAGTGTCGTTCTCAAACCTGATGCGCAAACGCCAATTTCAGGTGGGTTGATGATCGCAAAAATTTTTGAAGAGGCCGGTTTGCCTGATGGTGTTTTAAATGTAGTGGTGGCCGACCTTGAAGAAATAGAAGATTATTTCGTTGAGCACCCTATTCCTGAAGTTATCTCTTTCACAGGGTCAACTAATGCAGGAAGACATGTTGGCGCTGTAGCAGTGAAAAATCTCAAGAAGCCTGCGCTTGAGCTAGGCGGTAACAATGCGTTCATAGTACTTGACGATGCCAATATTGATCAAGCTGTATCTGCGGCAGCTTTCGGGAAATACATGCATTCAGGACAAATCTGTATTGCGATTAACCGTATTATTGTAGATAGAAAGGTTTATGAGCCTTTTGTAGAAAAGTTCAAGGAAGCTACGGCTAGAATAAAAGCAGGAGACCCTTCAAATGATGATACGGTTATTGGGCCGTTAATTAACCGTAATCAGGTAGATAGAGCCTTGGAGTTAATAGAAGAGAGCATCAGAGAAGGAGCAAATTTGGTTAAGAGAGGTGAGGTGAGCGGAAACGTCATGGAGCCGTTTATTCTCTCGGATGTGACCAATGACATGGCGGTTGCGAAAAATGAAATTTTTTCCCCTGTTGCCGTTATAATTCCAGTGGATAGTGAGGAAGAGGCGATCGAGGTTGCTAATGGGACACCCTTTGGCCTAAGCGGCGCAGTTTTCTCTGCTTCCTTGGAAAGAGGCCTAACCATTGCGAGAAAAATAAAAACAGGAATGATCCATGTCAATGATCAGACAATAAACGTAGAACCTAACGTTCCCTTTGGTGGAGAGAAGTATTCAGGCTTAGGGCGCTATTGTGGTGAGTGGGCTATTGAAGAGTTTACTACAGTTAAGTGGGTATCTGTTCAGAAGAAATTTCGTCAGTATCCTTTTTCTTGAGGGGGCATACACAAGTATTTGAACGGATTTTCAAAAGCTAAAATTTTTCTCTCCTAATCGGCCGCAACCGCAGCATCAGCTGGTTTGTGGCCGATATTAATTTTTGCATCCTAGCTTCATGACGCACCTAACGGCCAAACAAAACCACGGTCTTTATCATCGAGAGATAAGGTGATGATGCTTCCCCTTGTCCGCTGGCGCCTTACCCAGTGATAAATACTGGGCGACACGTTGGTGAAGCCTTCGCCATCGGGACCAGTGCAGCGCATCTTCCAGCCGTCTTCGTCGCTGGGCAATGGGGGTGAGGCACAGCCATTGCCGCATTTCGGCCAAGGAGAGCACGACCGGCCTTACCCACCCAGGCTCAGCAACAGGCTTTTTTTCAGCTGGCGCCGGCGCAACGTGACTAGCAGGGCATAGACCGCCATCACCAGCGTGATATGGCGATACCAGCCTCACTAGGTCCGCACCTCATATTGATCCAGCCCCAGTTGCGATTTGCTTTCTTGGAAGCAGCGCTCGATATTCCACCGGGCCCCGGCCGCCAGAGCGAGGTCGTCGAGTGACGTACCGCAGGGCACGAAGGTGAAATAAGCGGTCATTTCCTGTCCGGTGTCCAGGGAACGACGTACCAGCAACCCACGCTGCCATCCCTCGGAAGGGCCCAGATTCACCGGCAGATAGATCCAGTCATACTCCCGGGGTCCCTGGCTACCCGCCCCAGCGCTGAACCGGGTCCAGCCGGCGTCCCCGGGCAGGGCTTCCAGCAGGACGCCCACTTTACGTTGTTCCAGCCCCTGCCAGACATGCGCCTTGCGGCTGACCGCCATCACATAGCCCTGACCGCGCTCCTCCAGCGTCCAGCGCAACCGAAAGGACTCGCCATAAACGGCATCTCCCGTCACCCAGCGGGCGTGACGCCGCTATCAAGTGCCCGGACCAGCATCTCCCGGGCCAACTCCATCTTGGGCTTGTGACTCACGTCCTCCGGATGCCCGCCTGGCGGCAGCGTTCACGGTCCTCCGCCCAACCCCGGGGCAGAACAGAGCGCGATCCATCAATCCCTGTCCCCAGTAACTGGCATAGCCGAGGAGCACGCCAATCTGGCAGTTCTCGATCCGGCCGGGGGGTTCACATGGGAACCCTCGGTGCTGGCATCGTCCCCTCCAGGGGGCAAAGGCAAAAGGAGGGAAGGGTACGCCGTATAAGTCCAGATTGTTACAGCGAGTTAGGTGAGATGCCGGGAACGTGACCGATGATCCCGGCATTGGAGCCGTGCCACTTCATCACTCACCCCCGTACCGGAATCTTAGCTGTCTACAGGCGCTATCCATGAGGGCCCGCTTCGCGCCAGTCACGTAAACGGTGCCTGCAGGCCTCGCCCGAGCCACAGCCCATCTCATTGGGCAGCAACCCTAAGAAATGCCCGAACTCTGGGAGCTGGCAAAACAATAATAGCTTTTTTCTATAAATCATAGTCACTTTAAATTTATAAACATGCTTCCGTTCAGCTATTTTCTTAACACAAGCCTAGTATCTTTAGGCTTGGCATGATAGCCATAGAGAGAATTTAATCTATGGGGCGGAAACTAATATTAGTGTAAGTGTCACAAGAATAACCTCAGGAGAAAGAGATGACGCCAGAAAATAAGGGTGTTAATTGCGAAAACTGGGTGAAAACCTTTTCTAAGGCTTCAAACAGTGATCCAGAGATTGAGGCGCATGGTAAGCATTTCACATGCTCATATCTTCTTGACATGGAACAGCATCAGTTTGTCGTAGAGGTTTATAAAGGAAAGGTTGTAGATATAACGGTAGACCCCGGCCCTCTAGATGTTAGATATCAGTTTGCAATCCGAGCCAGTGCTGAAACTTGGGGGGAGTTTGGAAAGCCTGTTCCTAAGCCTATGTATCATGGTATTTGGTCTGCTACTTTTCGACGCGATATGAAGATAGAAGGCGATGTTTTAGTTCTTATGCAAAATCTGCGGTGCTTTACTCGCCAAGTGATTTTGCTTAGAACCACAGGCACCCCAGTTTGAATCTAGTATAAGAAAAAGGAAAAGGAGGTTTTTCATGAACAATGATTATTCCGTTACCGGTCGCTATGTAAAAGTTAGTGTTGATGGCTTGGACTATAAGGTTTTCTATCTGGAGAGTGGCCAAGGGAAGCCTCTGGTCTGCCAGCATACAGCAGGTTGCCATAACCACCAGTGGCGTGACCTTCTGGAGGACGAAAGCATAACATCAAATTATAAGGTGATTGCTTACGACCTTCCCAGACATGGGAAGTCGGACCCTCCCGAAAATACAGAATGGTGGAAAGAAGAGTACAAGTTGACTGCTGACCACTTCTCTAATTTTATTGTCGCATTCTGCGATGCTCTAGAATTAGAGAAACCTATATTCATGGGTTGCTCTTTCGGGGGGAATGTTGCGCTCCAGCTTGCTCATCGCTTCCCCTCAAGGTTTGAGGCTATTATCCCTGTTGAAGGAGCTGATTACGCACCTGGCTTTTACTTGGATTGGTGGCATCATCCTCATGCTAACGCAGCGCAAGTATGTGGAAGCGGGGTATGGGATCTTATGGCTCCGCAATCTCCAGAGAAAGATATTTGGAAAACATGGTTCTACTACACGCAGGGTTCTGAAGCATTTAAAGGAGACCTTCATTTTTACTCTGTAGACCATGACCTCAGAGATAAACTTTCTGAGATTGATACATCTCAGTGCCCTTTGATTATGTTGACAGGGGAATATGATTACCTAACCACACCTGAAGATGGGCGTCGTACCGCTGAGCAAATAAAAGGAGCAAAGTTCATCGAGATGAAGGAAATTGGCCATTTTCCAATGAGCGAAAACTATCCTGTTTTCAAGGGTTATCTTCAACAAGCTCTTTCTTTGATAGCGGGATGATCTAGGTTCTGTCTGAAAAGTCATAAATGTTACGCTATCTCCGTTCAT
>TARA_R110001606_G_scaffold307589_1_pt1 | contig 18639 bp, 15 predicted proteins | sample TARA_R110001606 | Tara Oceans TARA_R110001606 (sample SAMEA4398315) | marine metagenome | biome: Polar Biome; feature: [SRF] surface water layer (ENVO:00010504); material: water (ENVO:00002006), including particulate matter (ENVO:01000060) such as... | depth 5 m | reverse complement strand
GTGGTGCCGCCACCAGGAGTCGAACCCGGGACCTGATGATTACAAATAGCATGATTATGATCAAAGAGGATAGGCGATGAGCCTCAAGGATAGAGAAAATATGGGATTTTATAGAATCGAGTATCCTCGGTAATTACGGTCTGCCGCCAATTTTCATGGGCAATTGTGCCTGAAACTCTATTAAATATTGGTACATAATATTAGGGCTTTACGTTTGTGGAAAAGGATCCGGCGTTGAATTAGTCTTCTTCGGTGAAAAAATCTTCTATCGGCATCATCGTTGCCCACCCGGTCATGACTGCGCGGCATGCTCGTCAGGCGGTTGAAGAAGAAATCGCGCGGCGACAAAGAAAGTGCGCGGCTCCGGTCAGGTTCGAAGAATTTGTGGATGAATGGCGTGAAGAAGATACATAGTGTGAAGAAAAATTCCTTGCAGAATGTGTTTCGCTTAGTAGACGCCTGAAAAGACAACACTGTTCTGTAGCTGCTCAACTATCATAATGCCGCAATCAGAAATTAAATTGATCAAATTCAATACTCGCATTAATGGGCGCGACGTCTGATAGGCAATAAATTTGCTCAATAAACCATGCCCATTTTTGGTGCATTGCGCTTCATTTCTGTCCAAATTTCCTACATTATTTAAGAGTTTATAGGCTATTTCAATAAAAAAGTAGTTACTATAGTAGTAGTTACGACTTTGGCATGTCTCTTGCTTTCATATTCAAATGGCCAGCCCTGACAAGGCTGTCTTTGGAACCCTTTGAACAGGAAGGATGGTGTTGATATGGAACAGGGCTTTTTGAGAAGACTTCGATTAACGGTGATGGCAGTTGCTATGTTTACCCTGGGATCGGCAGGGCTTGCGATGGCGGCCGATGGCGTGGTTAAAATCGGGGCGCCGCTAGCACTTTCAGGTGGACTTGCAGCGGAAGGGGCGAAGCAGAAGTTGGCATATGACCTGTGGCTGGAACGAGTCAACGCGGCAGGGGGTATCAATGTTGGCGGAGTGATGATGCCGGTAGAACTGATCACCTATGATTATCAGACGGATGGCAAGCGGGCGAGCCAGCTGGCCGAAAAGTTGATTATTGACGACAAGGTCGATTTCCTCACCGCGCCTTTTGGATCCGGGCATTCCAAGATTACAGCGGGTGTAGCAGAGCGCTATGGTGTGCCGATTATCGCAGTTGCGTCTTCCGAGCCGGTTCATAACCAAGGGTTCAAGAACCTGTTCGGCACGTTGGCGCCGTCCGGCGGTCTTATTGACGGCATGCTAAAATTGTTCCTTGAGAAAAAACCAGATACAAAAAAAATTGCCATTTACGGTCGTGATGACGTCTTCCCGAAAATCATGGCGACCTTGATGTCAAAGGGTGCGAAGGAAAGCGGACTTGAAGTCGTGTATGAGGAGCTGTACCCGGTTGGAACGCTTGATCATGCAACGGCGACGGTCGGAATGCGATCTGCCGCTCCGGACTGGATATATGTAACCGGCTACACGGAGGATCTGGTTCTCGTCCGCAAGCAGATGGCGGAGCAGGGCCTAGAGGCTCCCATCGTGACAATGATCACCGGTCCGGCCTATCGCGAGTTTGTGGAAAATCTTGGGCCACTCGCCGAAAACGTGACCAGTGCGACTTGGTGGCACTATTCCGCAGGGTACTCCGGAGATGATGTATTTGGTACCTCACAAGCATTTCATGAAGCGGTTCAAAAGGCCTCTGGTGAGGATCCGGACTATGTCCATGCATCTTCTGCGGCAGCTATGATTGCACTGCAAAAAGCGATTGAAACTGCAGGAACGCTGGATCGTGATGCCGTGCGTACGGCACTTCAGAATCTCGATATCAAGACATTCTATGGGCCTATCAAGTTCCGCGAAGATGGCCTGAATGATAATCGTAACTTGCCAATCATACAAATCCAGGGCGGCAAGCCGGTGATTCTGTCTCCAGCGGAACTGGCAACAACGGAAATGCTTTTGAACTAGCAATGCGCACTCGAGGAGTATGAAGATGAGCGGATATTTGACGCCAGATGAAGTTACGGCTTTTCAGCGTGACGGATATTTCATGAAGCGGCGGGCCATTTCAACCGCCCATGCCTCTGATTGTCGGCGCCGACTGGAAGCCATGGAGGATAGCCTTCAGGAGGACTGCAACAAGCGTATGAAAATCAAAGCGCATGTTGTATCCCCCTGGATGGTCGATCTCGCCCGGAACCCGGTTATTCTGGACGCTGTGGAATCTCTTCTTGGGCCGAATATTATGCTTTTTGGTTCTTCCATGTTTGCCAAGGCTGCCCAAAGTGACAGGTTCGTGTCTTGGCATCAGGATTCGGCTTACTATGGTCTGAAGCCCAATGATTCTGTGACGGTCTGGCTTGCCTTTACGCCCAGTAATAAAAGCAATGGCGGTTTGCGCGTGCTTCCGGGATCGCACCTCGGCGATGACCTTGAACACGACGAGACGTACGATCCTAAGAACCTGCTTGCCAAAGGCCAGACAATCCGTGGCGTGGATGATAGTCAGGCTGAATATCTTGAGCTGGAACCCGGTGAGTTTTCCATGCATCACGTCCGGACGGCTCATGGCAGTTTGGGTAATTTCTCTGATGACCGCCGTATCGGGCTGGCATTCTTCTACATCGGTGCGCATGTCGATTCTACATTGGGCCGGCGTACAGCGTTGCGCGTCCGTGGAGAGGATAAATTCAATTACTGGGATGATGATCCATTGCCGAGGTACGATCTTGATCCGATCACACTCGATTTCCTTACAAATATGTGGTCGCGGTATCAGAGCAAAGAAGTTCAACAAGCGGCGAAAAGTGGCAAACTTTGAGTATCTTTAGTAGAAAAATCAGAATGTGTTTTGCTGTGACCGAGCTTGAAAGACTGCGTGAGCCTTCTTCCGGCGCTTAATGACGAAGTCTGTCTTTGCAGTAGGAGGGCGGTTCCGGATTGTTCGGGCCGCCTTCTTTATATGTCCGGGATATATATGCCGCCTTTTGGCCTGCCTATTTCCTAATCAGGTTCTCTCTTAATGGTTAAAAATTAAACAAATTTAGGGACTTGTGTCCGCTCATTTTCAAAATTGTAGTTACAATAGTTATAGTTACGACTTTGGCATATCTCTTGCTAGCTCCTACTGGAAGAAGCCGCCTCGGGCATGGCAGTCGGGGACTTAAAATAAACTGGAAGAAAGGGATGGTTATGAATATGATACTGAAAAGGCAACTGAAGGTTGCTGCTGTGACAATAGGACTGGCGATGGCCGGCAATATTGGAGCAGCCTCTGCGGCAGATGATGTCCTGGTTATCGGCGCGCCGTTAGCCCTGACAGGTGGTCTGGCGGATGAAGGTAAAAAGCAGCAGGATGTCTGGAAACTCTGGCTTGATAAAATCAACGCCGCCGGTGGTATCGATGTCGACGGTAAGAAAATGCAAGTCAAATTCGTTGAGTATGATTACCAGACGGATGGCAAGCGGGCCGGCCAACTGGCCGAAAAGCTGATTACCGATGATAATGTCGATGTGATCATGGCGCCCTTTGGTTCTGGTCACACGAAAATTATTGCGGCGGTCGCCGAGCGTTATCAAGTGCCGATGCTGGCATGTGTTGCATCTTCTGTTTCCGTGTATGATCAGGGCTTCAAGTATCTTTTCGGTACTCTCGCCCCGAATACCGGCATGACGGAATCCATGGTGGAGTTTTTCAAGGAAAAGTCGCCTGATCTTAAGACGGTGGCTGTCTACGGCCGAGATGACGTGTTCCCAAAAGCGATGGCGACGGCTTTGGCGGCGTCTGCGGAATCCGGTGGCCTTGACGTTGTGTATAACGAGCTTTATGCCGTCGGTACCATGGATCATTCGGCTGCGGTGTCCGCCATAAAGTCAGCAAACCCTGACTGGGTGTACATGACCGGATATACGCAGGACCTGATCCTGGGTCGGAAACAGATGGCAGACATGGGGGTTACTACTCCGATTGTTACCATGGTAACCGGCCCGGCTTATCGAGAGTTTACAGAGGGATTGGGTGATCTTGCAGACGGGGTGACGAGCTCAACCTGGTGGCATCACTCGACTGCCTATACCGATGCTGTGGGCCCGTGGAGCGCAACAGCAGATTTCTACGCTGATTTTACAGCTGCCTACAAGTCTGACCCGGATTATGTGCACGCTTCCTGCGCTGCCGCTGCGGATGTGCTGGTAAACGCGGTTCAGACTGCAGGGTCCAAGGATAAGCAAGCTGTCCGGGAGGCATTGGCGGCAACTAATATCCTGACATTCTACGGCCCGATTGATTTCGGAGACAATGGAATGAACCAGGGCCGCGAAATGCCAATCATCCAGGTTCAGGGTGAAGAGATCAAAGTTCTGTATCCAGGATCAATCGCTAATGCCGAAATGAAAATGATCAAGTAGGTCCTTTTTCAAGCCTGGAGGATCGGGGGTGGCGCTGGGAACAGTTGCGGCCTCCGATCGTCAGAAATCCGCAACAGTATATTTCGCCCAATTGAGACCATTTCCGGGAACCAATCACAGTGGATATCATTCAAATACTACTAAATGGCATAGTCTTAGGATCGCTCTATGCCTGTATTGCGATCGGGTTTTCGCTGGTATGGGGGGTCCTGAACATTATCAATATGCTTCATGGATCCTTCATTATTCTCGGCGGTTACCTTGCTTTCTTTGCATGGCAATATTCGAATGTGAACCCAGTCTTCCTGTTGCCAATAATTGCTACTGCTTTGTTCGGTCTGGGCTACCTCCTTCAGTATTTCTTTATCAACAAAGTGGTTATGTCACCTGTGCTAACAACCCTGACCCTGACTTTTGGTCTGGACATGATCCTTTACAACCTGATGACGGTCTTTTTTACCGCTACGCCGCGTCGTGTGACGCTGGATCTGGGGACGGTAAATCTTGGGGAAATGTATCTGCCGGTTGATCGTTTGATGGGCATGGGGCTGGCCTTGTTGCTCACCGCCTTGCTTTTCGTAGTGATGCGGGCATCAAAGATCGGCAGGGCCATAGTCGCCGTTCGCATGGACCGTCAGGCTGCTACCTTGATGGGAATTCGTGTGAACAATGTTTATGCGATTACCTTCGGGATCGGTGCCTTTATGGCTGGTGCGGCAGGGGTTATTTTTTCCATGGTTTTTCCCATAACAACAAATCTGACCGGAACTTTTCTGGGCAAGGCATTCGTTATCTGTGTGATTGGCGGCTTGGGCAGTGTCCCCGGCGCTCTAATTGGCGGACTTGCTCTTGGGCTGATTGAGAGTGTGGCTGGCTATACGATTGGTCCGCAGAACGCGACGACCGTTGGATTTGTACTCATGTTGTTTTTGCTGGTTGTGCGGCCCACGGGTCTTGTCGGCGTTAAGGGGTACGAGTAATGAGGCAGTTCCTATATTTCGGGGCTTTTGCGCTTTGGGTCGCGATGATCGCCGCCACGCCGACACTTGCCGATAACTATACAATCCGGATTGCGATCTCCATCGCTATGTTCTCCGCTATGGCGGTTTCCTGGAATTTTATCGGCGGCTTTACCGGCTATCCATCTTTTTCGACGGCAGCCTTTTTCGGGTTGGGCTGCTATGCGGGAGCGATCGCACAGCGAAATGGCATTCCACTTGTGGTCGCCTGGATGTTCGCGACCTTGTTCGTTGGTGTTTTTGCGGCATTGCTTGGGACAATTATCCTGCGCCTTAAAGGTCATTATTTTGCCATCGGATCAATCGCGATCGTGGAATTGACGCGCCTGATCACATCGTCATGGGGAAGCCTGACGGGCGGTGGAGATGGCCTGAATGTTCCTCTATTGCAGGGTAACCCGCAAGAAGTTTCGGCTCTCGTTCTTTATGTCATGCTTGGAATTCTTGTCGTTGCGTTCTTGACGTCGGTTTATGTGGATCGCTCCCGGTTGGGATTCGGGCTGAAATGTATCAGTCAGAACGAAGATGCCGCGGATATGGTGGGTGTTAATACCACATCTTTCAAGATTGTAGCCTATACGCTATCAGCGGTTTTCTGCGGTGCAATCGGTGCCGTATATGCTTCCTGGGTCGGATATATCGACCCAACAGACAGCTTTTCTATTCTCTTAACAGTGAAGGTGCCGGTGATGGTTCTCCTGGGTGGAGCGGGCACGTTACTTGGTCCAGTTTTGGGGGCCGGCGTTTTTGTTCTGCTCGAAGAAGTATTCTGGGCCAACTTTCTCGAATGGAACCGCGCAATCCTTGGCGGTATTATTGTTTTCCTGATCTTCTTCCTGCCGAACGGACTGCTGAAAATCCAGTATCGTACTCTCTATGCGAAATTGATGCAGCAGTTGCGCGCAGAAGCTAAGCATGTGGAGAAAAACTCATGACTGAAATTCTCAGGCTTGAAAATGTCAGCAAAAAGTTTGGTGGTATCAACGCGGTCAATGACGTTTCCTTCAGTCTGAAAGAGGGAGAGATCATCGGTCTGATCGGTCCCAATGGGGCCGGAAAAACAACCTTGGTCAATCTGATTACCGGGGTTCATTCTCTGACATCCGGTAAAGTGGTTTTTGCAGGGGAAGATGTAAGCCGTCAGCATGCTTACCAGGCAGCGCGGCGCGGATTGGCAAGAACCTTCCAGATAGTCCAGCCTTTCCCGAATATGACTGTGCTGGAAAATGTCGCAGCTGGGGCGCTGTTCGGTGGCGGAACCGTTTCCGTACAGGGCGCTCTAGCGCTGGCTCGAGAGGAATTGAAATTTGTCGGTTTGGATGCAGTGGCAGATACATCTGCTTCCTCGCTGGCCTTGCCCAATAGAAAACGTCTGGAACTTGCCAAAAGTCTGGCCATGCGACCAAAAGTCCTCCTGCTTGATGAGGTGAATGCAGGTCTGAACGCCGCGGAGATTGACGGTGCACTTGAGCTTATCCGCAAGATCGCCGCGCGCGGTGTCACGATCCTGATCATTGAACATTTGATGAAGGTTGTGCTTTCGATTTCTCAGAGAATTCTGGTGCTGCATCACGGGGAACTGATTGCCCAAGGTGATCCACGGACCGTCATTGAAGATCCGCAGGTGGTAGAAGCATATCTCGGTTCAAAATTTGCAGCGCGTGTGAAAGCGGAGTCCCATCATGTCTGAGTCCTACCTTGAAATCAGCGGTGTACAGGCCGGCTATGGCGATGTGCGTGTTCTCTGGGACGTTTCCGTTTCGGTCAACAAGGGTGAGATTGCCTGTATAGTTGGATCCAACGGGGCCGGAAAAACAACGTTGCTCAACACCATTTCCGGCATTGTGAAAGCAACAGCAGGCAGCATCAAGCTGGATGGGCAGGAATTAGTAGGCAAGCTGCCAGACGCAATCCTGAAAGCGGGTATTGCTCATGTGCCAGAGGGGCGGCGCCTTTTCAAGGGGTTATCCGTGCAGGATAACCTCATGCTGGGGGCGTATTTGCGTGATGACCGTGACGCGATCCGGGAAGACCTTGAGTTTGTGTATGATCTATTTCCTATTCTGAAGGAGCGCGCGACACAGGATGCAACAACGATGTCCGGTGGCGAACAACAGATGTGCGCTATTGGGCGTGGTATCATGTCAAAACCCCGCCTTTTAATGATCGATGAACTTTCCCTTGGCCTGGCACCACGTCTTGTTGACCGTCTGGGGGAGACATTGTTGGAAATCAATAAAGCCGGGTTGTCCATTCTGCTGGTTGAGCAGGATGTGATGACGGCCTTTGAAATCGCCCAGCATGCGTTCGTCATTGAAACCGGCCGTGTCTCGATTTCCGGCACGACAAATGAACTCGGCGACAATCCGAAAATAAAGGAAGCCTATATGGGGATCTAGGGAGTATCGGTATCAATTGTTTCAGTAATTGGCATCCATCCGTCCGGGCCAACTTCAAATAGGGGCGCCGCAATTACACTCCTGACCAGAGCCGATGACCTGGGATGTTCGCGATCAAGTGTGGATTTCCATTTAATTCCCTGTCGCATGGCAACAAGGATACCAATGACTTCACAATCGAGGCGATGCAGCAGTTTTAGGACGGAAAGGATCGTTGAGCCGCTGGAAATGGCATCGTCTACGATTACTATACGCTTCTTTTCCAAACGCGGTAACATGTTCGGATCAAGGAAAATTTTCTTGGTACGGTCCGGGCTGGTAATTGAATAAACAGGTTCGGAAAGGTCGTCAGAATACCAGAATTTTCGGGAATATCCCAGCGGGATGAAATTCTGATGCCCTAACCCCTCTGCGACCATCGGGGCGAACGCAAGCCCCAGGGTTGGCAAGCCGACGATATGATCCGGATGGAAGGATCTCGCAATGTGAACCATTGCCTTAGACAGGGCGGCAATTACAGGAAAGCTGGCCTGATTTGCAATAAGGGAGGCAACGGCTCGCGTGTCATCGGGAAGTTTGCGTAGGGGTAGGAGCAATGCACGTCCGTCTGGTAAGATGGCAGGGTATCCATATTGATAAGGCGGTTCCTGCATTGCTTTTGGGTCAGTGGCCGAGATCAATTCCTGCCAGAAATGTGTCGTCGGCATGGTATAGTCAGGTGATGCAGGTGGCCGTTGGGTCATGTCAGGAACTCTTTTTCGAATCCGGCAGTATGATGATGAAAGATAAGTTTGAATGGCATGAAGTTGCCAATATTGCCGATACTTCTTCCGATCGACCACTGGAAGTTATCGTCGGGGATACTGTTGTAATCCTGGTTAAATTTGGGAAAGATGTCATGGCTTATCAGGGGTTGTGTCCACATCAATTTGCAAGATTGTCTCAGGGAACCATCGCGGGAGACTCATTGCACTGTCCCCGGCACAAGGCGTCTTTCGATATTCATGACGGTACATGTGGTCCCGGTTGGCAGTTGCCAGCGCTGCGCCAATACCGCGTTCGCATTAAAGCAGGAGTGGTCTTGCTGGCGTATCCTCTGGCGGTCAAGGCCGGGCAAGACTGAGAACACCCCATTAATCCTCGGGCCAGGGTGATACACCGCGCCCGATCAGGCCATTTTTCCCTGTTGCCTCTACCATACCAAGGTTAATTCCAAGGCATGTTCGGGGCCGGGCCAGGTCGAGACCGAGCATTAAGCTGCTATCCGACAAGGCGGGATGCGGTCCTACAAACGGCGCATGGGCGGCGTTTGTAAGGTAGTCTGGATGAATATGTCCCCGATAGCTATCTGTTAGGCTGGGTGATTTGCGTAAAGAAGCAGCCCCAAACCCAAGGGCATCAATGACGGCGCTATCGCCAATTGCTTGCAATGCGCTTGCGGCCTCTTGTCCGGGAAACTTCGGTCCCACTGGGGGCGCAGCCGGACGCGTTATCCATGTCTTCGGATCTGAGGCCAGCTTATACCCAATTTCCTGTCCATTCCCGCCGCACGCAACAACCATATTGCTGTTAGTATCCCCTGAACCCGCGCCGATCATAAGAGATGCTGCCGCCATAATGATGTTAAGACAAAACTGATTGGCGGATGCCAGATAAGCGGACGTTTCAGGGTCGCTTGAATCCGGGAAATAGGTTCGTATTCGCTCCTGCGCCGCGGCGACTTGACCATGCAGGTCATCGCCATTGCAAAGACCGTGGTCTAGAATGGGTAACAGCGGGATGGGCTCGGACAACATCTCTGCCAGCTCGGGTCCGATATGTTCTGTCAGCCGATGCAAGAGTTTATGTCCGTCCGGATGCCCGTTTCCCAGCCGCAACGCATAAGGAAGAGGTCCGTCATTCAGGGGGGAGAAACGTCGACGGGTTGGTGCAGCCATATCCTTGACTTCCAGGGAATAAGCGCAGGGGCCGACAACAAAGGCGAGGGGAGTGACCACATCGAAATCCTGCGCCGGACGTAGATGTAGCGTCCCATTTTGTAGTTGGGAAAGGGCCTCTTTCTCGTCTGCGGCCCAGCCCTCAAGCTTCGCTGCGGCAATCAATGAATTGATCATTGGCCTGGGAAGCTGGTCCAGATTACGAAAGGGAGGGCCCGCGTGCAGCAATGTTCGATCTGGCAGGTTCGGCAGCATTTCCTTAAGTTTTGCAATACGCGTCAGCGCCGGAATGACAGCTATCAGCTTTTTATAAGATACTTGTGTCGCGGCGGAGGAACGGGCCAAACTTGCTGAGCCATTATCGTGGGGAGCAGTAGATGGAGTTTGCCCTTCTGCATCCGGACTATGCGCGTTGATAATCTGGGTCATCATTTCGATGAGGCGGGGGCGGTCTTCCGGAGCAAGGCTCTCAATCGTTCGCTCATGCGCCCGCTGTGCCCGTTCATCCAGCAAGTCCAGCATGTTCTTTCCGTCCTCGGTAAGCGAGGTGAGGCGGACGCGTCTATCGCTGCTGGAAACACGTCTCTTGATGAGGCCACGTTTCTTGAGGCGATCAAGAATGTCGGTCATGTTTGTTTTATCGATTGCCACGGCCTTGGCTAGGGTTGTCTGGTCCACAGGGCCGCATTGCTGGAGTGCAGATAACACCGAATACATCACCGGCGTGATATTCTGCTCACCACATTCAAGTGCAAAAAGGGCAGTATGGATTTGGTGTAACCGACGTATCAACACGCCGGGGCGAGAGGTGAGGGATCCATTTCGCCAGGGATCGGAGGATGTTGCTAGCGTGTTATCTGGTTTCATGAACTTGACCGTTGAACTGTTATCATTGTTACTTTTTTATAAGACTGAATCACAATCAACGAAACCCCAAGGTTTTTTTGATCCATCCTAAAAAAGCTGAGGTCAGCAGGGAGAGCCCGTTCAGGTCAGCATTTTCGATAAGTTCCGGATTTCTCCCTTCCGCCTTCGCTTCAATAGAGGCGGCGACCTGATCGAGGATACGATCTGCGATCTCGGCGACGAGTGAAGGTCGACTGAATTGCGATAACGGTCCGGTAAGTTTGTATTGCATATCCAGACTTAGTTCCGATCCACCTTCGGCGTGGTCTGTGATCTGAAAATCAAGTGCACCATCCAGTTGGGATCGACTAAGGCCGTCCTTGCCGCGACCAACAACCTCACCAGTCTTGCTCATTTCGTCGAGTTCCATCCGAGCGACGCCTGTAAACGCAGCCTTTATTGGCCCCATGGAGATCGCACATTGTCCCTGCAACAGTCCATCATCAGCAACATTGTCAAGTCGCGCGCCCGGAATACAGGAAACAATCTTTTCTGGGTCCGACAGTATTTCCCATATTCTGGATGGTGACACATCAAAGGTCAGCCTCCGAGAGAGAGTGGGTGCGTTGGCAAGTGATTGGCGTGACGGGATATCCGCTGGATCAGCAAACTTTGACGAAGAGACGGGCGCGATCTTCGAATTTTTCTCTAATGCCGCAGCCGCACTTTCATCAGGGTATTGCCGCAACCTCGCGTGGGGTTGAACGCGCGCGGAGGGTGGATTGTTTTCCAGCACATCGGCAATTGCGGCAACAATTCCGGCGTAACCTGTACAGCGGCATAAGTTGCCAGATAGCTCCTTGCGGATGCGCGCCGTATCGGCGTTGGGAAGCCGCCGGACAATGTCATAGCCGGTGACGAGCATCCCCGGTGTGCAGTAGCCACATTGCAGACCATGATGTCTTTTGAAGGCATCCCTCAAAGCCTGCATCAGCGGATCGTCGTCAAACCCTTCGACACTTTGCACATTTGCGCCTTTGCAGGCGGCAGCGAGAGTTATGCAGGATCGTGTCGGTCGTCCATCAACAAACACCGTACAGGCGCCGCAGACACCTTGCTCGCACCCCAGATGCGTGCCTGTCAGCAACAGGTCTTCCCGGAGGAAATCAGCCAAATGTGTGCGCGATTCCGTCTTTTCAGAAACCGGCCTGCCGTTGACGGTAAGATCGACAGTCGTATCGGTCATGTGGAAAACTCCTCAAAGTCTTTAATCTGGTCGAGGGCTCTAGATAAGGCTACGGTATGCATATGCAGGGCGTCTGCAGGTTGATCCGGTATCGCCTCTGCCAAGGCTTCCAACGGAGTTTGCGCTTCCGTCAGAAGTGATTGAGGGTTAGGCAACAGCGCAGGTTGTCGCCCTAGTGCTCCGATTGCTATTCGCGTTCGATTGTTCGCCGGATCAATCAGGATAGCTGCGCTTGCCTTGGCAAATTCTCCGACTTGTCGAGAATATTTCCAATAGGCCCAGCGTGCCCCGTTTCCCGGTCTAGGAACATCGACGGCAGTTAGAATATCCTCTGGGCTAAGGGCGGTGCTATAGGGCCCGATAATGAATTCTTCCATTGGGATTTGGAGCGGAGGAGAATTGCCCCCGGGCTCCCGTACGATGACTGTTGCACAAAGCGCGGTCAATACAATCACCCAGTCTGCCGCAGGATCAGCATGGGCGAGGCTGCCTCCGATCGTGCCGCGATTGCGGACTGCGCGATAGGCGATGTTCGCAGCCGCGTCCCGCATCCAGTGGCCGGTTGGATCCGGCACCACCCCATCCTCGATTTCGGCATGAGTAATAGCGGCACCAAACCGAATATAGCCATCATGTTCTTCAACTTTGCACAATTCCGGTAGCTGAGACAAATCAACTAACGCGGCAGGCCGGGCTAAACGTAAATTCATCATTGGCCCAAGGGACTGATTCCCGGATACGAATTTACTCTGTCCGTTCTGAAGAGCGCTTTGGGCATCGTTCAGAGATTGAGCTACGGCATAGTCAAACAAGACGGGCTTCATGCTGCGCCTCCCGCTCGCCTTGCGGGAGGCTCCACTTTCGCAATAGCCTCCAAAACCCGTTCCGGAGTCATCGGTACTTGCGCGACTTCTGCGCCAATATGGGCGAGGGCATCATTGATTGCATTGGCGATCGCCGCCGGGGGACCAATGGCGCCACTTTCCCCGATTCCCTTCTGGCCGAACCGGCTCAGCGGGGAAGGAGTTTCCATATGTTCAATGCGGATATCCGGTATATCGGAGGCAAGCGGCAGATGGTAATCCACAAGAGTTGAGGCAAGTGGCTGACCGGAGTCATCGAAACACATTTCCTCAAACAGGGCCGTGCCGATACCTTGTGCCGCGCCGCCATAGACCTGTCCATCAACAATCATCGGGTTTATCATCGTGCCGGCATCCTCGACGATGACGTAATCCAGCAGTCGGACATGCCCAAGATCCATGTCAACTTCCACTTTTACCGCATGGCAGGCGTAGGAAAACGTGCCGGTGTCTTTTGTTGTTTTATAACCCGCGACAACATCCAATCCTCGTGGGTCCACATCATCGGGTAGGAGCTGCGGTTTCAGATACCAGGTGCGGGCTACATCCTCAATGCTGATGGCGCTATTGCCACTCAAGGCCATGCCGTTTTCAAGGATGATTTTTTCCGGATCAGCCTGAAGCAAATGACCCGCTATTTTGCGAATGCGCTCGCCCAGCGACTCACAAGCGGTGCCCACTGCGCCGCCCGCCATTACGATGCAGCGTGATCCCCAAGTGCCAGTGGAGTATGGGGTGTAGGCCGTATCGCCATGAACCAGCTTTATTTTTTCTGGATCAATTCCGATTTCGCTATTGGCAATTTGCGCGAGCGTTGTTTCGAGGCCCTGGCCATGACTGTGTACGCCAACCCGAAGTTCAAGGCCGCCATCGGGTGTGAGTCGGGCTGTTGCCTGCTCGAAGCCAGGTACCATCGGAATGCCCCAGCCATGATAAACGGATGTTCCATGCGCGCCCTGTTCGCAGAAGATAGACAAGCCGACGCCAATCCGGGTGCGCCCATTTTGGTTTTGCTGCTTTTCCCGGATACCCGCCATATCGATGGCGGCAACAGCACGTTTCAGAGCTTCGGGATAGTCGCCACTATCAAAGAATTTGTTTGTGATGTTGGTGAACGGCATTTGTCCCGGCTGGACCAAATTGCGCGCCCGGATGGCTTCGGGTGTAATTTCAAGTTCCCGAGCTATTCCATCGAGCAACACCTCTATTGCGAAGCAAACACCGGTTCGCGCTACACCGCGGAATGGCAGAATAGGCGGCTTGTTTGTTGCCACCGACCAGGTTTTGCAGCGGTATCCTTGCATGATATAGGGGCCGGGCAGGATGCTGGCAACCTGCGCTGCTTCCAGGCAGGCGGAGAAGGGGTAGCTGGAATAAGCACCGGAATCAACGATGGCGGTACAATCCACCGCCAGCAATTCCCCGTCCGCTTTTGCATAGCCGGTTATTTCGTAACTATGTTCGCGGCAATTTGCCCCTGCGGTCAGATGCTCTCTGCGATCTTCAATCCACCGGATAGGACGATCCAGCTTCATGGCAAGATAACAGGCGCAAACCTCTTCCGCCAGAAGTATGCCCTTATATCCGAAACCGCCGCCGACATCCGGTGCAATCACGCGAATTTGTCCATGATCCATATTGAGACAGTCCGCGAGTCCGGTTCGAACAATATGGGGCATTTGAGTTGCGGAATGAAGGGTGAGGATTTCCAGATTTCGATCCCACCATGCGATCAGACCACGACCTTCAATTGGCGCCATGCATTGGCGCGCTGTTTTGAAGCTTCGACTTACGATTACATCTGCCTCTGCAATGGCCGCGTCGAAATTGATGTCGGCATTGCTTTCCAGAAATGAATTTTCATCCCAATCCTCATGCAACAAGGGAGCATTGGCATCGCGCGCCTTGGTCATGTCGTGGACCGCCGACAACTCATCAAATGTGATATCAATAAGTTCTGTCAGGTCTTCGGCGCGGGCGCGGTTTGATGCGAGGCATGCGGCAATAGGCTCCCCGACATGGCGAACCTTGTCCTCTGCGAGTATGGGCTGGATCGACGGGCGAAATCCGGGAAGACCGGACACGGCACGGATTCCCGAAACTCCCTTAAGGTCAGAAGCAAAAAAGACGGTTTCCTCAGTATCATCAGGTTTGGTTCGCGATGTAATTCGGGCATGAGCTAGCGGACTTCTCAGAAAGGCAAGCTCCAGCATACCGGGCATTCGCATATCGGCGATATAGCGCCCCTTGCCGTTCAGATAGCGATCATCTTCTTTTCGTATAAGGCGCGCACCAATACCTTTCGCGCCTTCCTTTATTCCTTGATCGTTACTCATTGCAACCTTTCCCAATGGCCTTCATATCCGGCATCTGGATTAGTTAGAAGGGCATTTTTCAAACTTCCCGCCGCCAAAATGCTGCGCCGCACAACATCACAATAATAGAATTTCAAAAATAATTGTAGATATAATTTTTGCTATTACAACTTTTTTGCTTTTCCGATTGTGCGCTGCGGGATATATTCTCTTTAAATCCAGTGAAAATGATTAGGGACACCAGCGATGAACGAATTGAAACCATTTGATGTCGTATTGGAAAACGGGACGTTGATTGATCCAGTTACCGGATTGAATGGATCTTACGACGTCGGGGTTCGTGATGGTGTGATCGCCGCGGTGGATGCTAGTCTGAAATCCGAGAAAGCAATTGAGCGGATAGATGTGACAGATCATCATGTCATACCGGGGATGATCGACACCCATGCGCATGTTTATGAGCATGTCACTGGTAAATTTGGACTGTCTCCTGATCTGGTTGGTGTTTACTCTGGAGTGACAACCCTGGTTGATCAGGGCGGCCCGAGTTGCATGACGGTCGGCGGATTCCGGAAATTCATAGCAGAACCATCCGCCAGTCGCGTCCTTGCCTTTTTATCAGCCTACCTCGTTGGCGGGCTGGAGGGGCATCTGTATCCTGAGTTGTATGGGCCCAACGGCGTCAATGCAGAACATACAATCACCGCAGCAAAGGTAAACCGGGACCTTGTTAAAGGTATTAAGGCGCATGCTGAGATTGGGGGCCAATCCCGCTGGGGGATGGAGGTTATCAAGATCGGGCAGGAAATAGCGACCGCCGCTGACCTTCCGCTCTATATCCATCTGGGCCAGTTGTGGCCGACAAGCAGCAGTGCGCCTATCCCGTCTTCGGAAGAACTGATCCGTGAGTTGTTGCCCATCATGAAGGAAGGGGACGTGCTGGCTCATCCTTTTACCCGACATCCCGGCGGTTTCGTCTCAAGCGAGGGGGAGATACATCCGATCCTGCTGGAAGCCGTTCGTCAGAAGCAGATTCTCGTAGATGTCGGTCATGGATCTCATTTCAGTTTCGACGTTGCTCGCCGGGTTCTGGATGCGGGCATTATGCCTTTCACGCTCGGGGCGGATATGCATGGCTACAATGTTACAATTCCCGATGCCACCGACAAGTCGGAGAGGGCGGCAAATCCGTTCTCTGGCGTAGCGCCATTTAACCTGACGATCGCCATGTCGGAGCTATTACATTTAGGTGTTCCTTTGGAGAAGGTGATTGAGATGGTTACCTGTAATCCTGCCAAGTTGTTGCGAATGGAGGGAGAGCTAGGTTCTATTGCCGTCGGCCGTGAGGCGGATATTTCAGTCCTCAAGATTGAAACGGGTCGGTTTACGCTTTCCGATAACAGCGGTGAGAATGTGACAGCTGAGAAATTGATACGCCCCGCTTTTTGCCTTCGCGGCGGCGAGAAGTTTGACGCAAATTCGGCTTTTGTACCGGCGGCTATTGTCGCCTAACCGTTTTTCCATACATAGCTGGCGCGAGACTTGACGCGGATTTAGGTCGTCAGCAAACACGACGTGCGGGCGCCTGCAAATACATATGGTTGCTTGGCAAGTTAGCGGAAATTAAATGGCCCAATTTTCGTGACCAACGTCTAGATTGACTCCTGCCATTTTTAACACAGGGACCATGAACCCGCTTCGTTCGGCGCTTACGATGCTTTGCGCCTGTGCTGCTGCAAGTTTTATTTGGACGGCGCTCTGTGGGCGATCTTTATTCTGTCCGGCGCCCTGTTACTGGGATGGCGGGAAATCATTCGTGCTCGGGAAAACGCCGAGGAGTAAGTATAAGCCGCCGCATAATTTGATTGTCATCCCGATATATGCCGTCACATCCCGCTGTATCCCGCATCCCCTTCCGGTTAATCCTAAGTGTCACCTCAAGGAATATTTGTGCCATGTGGAAAGGTGGGGAAAGGTTTTGAAACAGATAGGCCCTCGAAAACGATGTGTTTTCAAGGGCTTATGTGGTGCCGCCACCAGGAGTCGAACCCGGGACCTGATGATTACAAATCAACTGCTCTACCAGCTGAGCTATAGCGGCCTATGGTGCCGCGCAAAATAGTCAGCTTGCCGAGCTTCGACAAGTAAAAAATTAAGTTTTTTTTGCGGGGTGTTGCCGCGCTGATTCTAGTAGATAATTAGCAGCTTCGTTTGCCACGTGTCAGTTCATAAAAGGTGATCGCTGCGGCGTTGGAGACGTTGAGACTCTCGACCCGGGGGCTGATCGGCAATTTGGCGATCAGATCACATTTCTGAGCGGTCAGCTGGCGAAGCCCTTTTCCCTCCGCGCCGAGAACAATGGCGATCTTCTGAAACTTGTCGGCGACTTGCTCCAGCTCCCCTGTTGCATGGCCGTCAAGGCCGATTCGCCAAAACCCGGTTTCCGCCAGCTGGTCCAGGGCGCGGGATAAATTCCCGACACGAATGATCGGAACCATTTCCAGTGCACCGGAGGCCGCTTTCGCCAAAACACCCGTGACAGGCGGAGAGTGTCGGTCCGGCATGATCAGGGCGCTTACATTAAAAGCCGCGGCGGATCGCAAAATAGCCCCGACATTATGGGGGTCCGTTACCTGATCAAGGACGGCAACGACAACCGGTATAGATGCAATGGCGTCCGGAAGGTCTGCAATCGTCACTTCCGGCAAGGGGGTGGGTAGGAGGGCAATACCCTGATGAAGAGCATTTTCAGGCAGCAATGCGGTAATTGCGTCCTTGTCGACCACTTCTGGTGCAACTATTTCTTCAATTCCGCCTCGCGTGTCGATATCCAGGGCTTCGAGCTTTGCCCAAGTCATGACAAGTCGGCGAACCTTGCGTGCTGGATTTGCGAGGGCGGCCATGACAGCATGATCGCCGTAAAGCCAGCTATCTTGGGAGGTTGCGGCGTTCCCTTGGCGGAATGAACGCGGGTTCTTGCGGCCTGAATTAGCCGTATCCCTTTGCGGTTTGCTGCTCCGCCTATTTGCTGGCTTGCTTCTTGACATGGCGTTGCTTATATTGCGCTTCGTATCTTGCAACAAGTCGCCATTTCCAATGCAGTCGAAAAAAATTGAACAAATCAGTCGGATTTGCTCTTTTTCGGTTGACTTTATTTGGGAATTTTCGATAGTGCCGGTCACCTTCGGTGCGAGCCGGGGGCCTGATGCATGCGCGGAGGGGTGCCTGAGTGGTTAAAAGGGACGGACTGTAAATCCGTTGGCTATGCCTACGTTGGTTCAAATCCAACTCCCTCCACCATCTGCATGTTGAAATATATAAGATGTCGCGGGAGCTGACATCGACTGATGCGTGATAAGGCGGGTGTAGCTCAATGGTAGAGCAGCAGCCTTCCAAGCTGAATACGAGGGTTCGATTCCCTTCACCCGCTCCAAGCGCTGGTCAGCGCGATATAAATAGGCCATGAAATTGTGAATGCCGGAAAATGGATTTTCGGTGTTTTCGGGCTGTGTAATTTATTGCTTCGGGACGACGGAAAATGGCCAAAGAGAAATTTGATCGTAGTAAGCCGCATGTTAATAT
>TARA_R110001606_G_scaffold11368_5_pt1 | contig 18649 bp, 19 predicted proteins | sample TARA_R110001606 | Tara Oceans TARA_R110001606 (sample SAMEA4398315) | marine metagenome | biome: Polar Biome; feature: [SRF] surface water layer (ENVO:00010504); material: water (ENVO:00002006), including particulate matter (ENVO:01000060) such as... | depth 5 m | reverse complement strand
TATTTTGCGCAACTCTGGACGCGGTGGTCTCGTTGGCTCAAGTGATAGTGATAGTGATAGTGATAGTGATAGTGATAGTGATAGTGACAATACTAACGGCCCTGTTACTTTTCATCACAATTACTATGAAAATATTAATTCTCGCACGCCTTTACTAAGACACGCGACAGCGCATGCTTACAACAACTACTACTATGGACTCGTGTCATCGGGCATGAATCCACGAATTGGCGGTAAAATGCGCGCCGAAAACAACTACTTTAAAAATTCCAAAGATCCACTCGGTACTTTTTATACAAATGATATGGGTTACTGGCAAGTCAGTGGCAATGTTTGGGATAATATCGATTGGTCTGAACAAGAAAACAAGCTTCACCCAGCAGGCCCTAATCCGACCTCAACCACAACAATCAACATTCCTTATAACTATCAACTTGATAATGCACAGTGTATACCCAACATCATTGCAGCAACGGCTGGCGCGAACAAAGGCTTGCAAACATCGAATGGCCAATGTGGCTCGACTACCCCAACTGATCCAACACCGGATCCAGATCCAATACCTGAGCCAACGCCATCAGGGGAAAATCTTGCTATCAGTGCCGGTGTTGATGGCAGTTCTAAAGCCAGTGGCTCGAGTTATGGCAATGTGAACGACGGCGATATGTCAACTTACTGGTCACCGTCAGCTACCACGGGCACGATCAATATTAAAAACCTTAACACCACCATAAATGCGATAAAAATAATTGAAACCCCAGCCAGTAAAGGAAGCATTACAGCTTGGTCTTTAGTGAACTACGATACAGGTGTAACACTTACTAACGGTGGTGCTGTGCCAAATGTAATCACTTTTTCTAACACTAACTTATCCAAAGTAAGTTTTGTGATTCATTCCGCCAATGGCGTACCGCAAATTGCAGAGTTTGAAGTCTACAATGGTTATACCGACGGCAATAATGGCAACCCAACCAATACACAAGTCAATGGTACTTACCGCATTACCCCAAAACACAGTGGTGCATCATTAGATATTGCTAACTGTCAAAGTGAAGATGGGGCAAATGTTAGGCAGTGGTCTTGGCTTAATAATGATTGCCAAAAATTTAATATTTCAACAGTCGATGGGGTGTGGCATCGTATTTCACCAGTCAATGCTCCTTCTAAAGGGTTAGAGATCTATACGCATTCAACTACAGCGGGTGAAAATATCAATATCTGGACATACACAGGGAGCTATAACCAGCAGTTTCGTTTGCAAAGTGCCGGCTCTGGTAAGTGGCGTATCATCAACCGAAATAGTGAGTTGTGCTTAGACGTCGCAGGCAGCAAAACTGCCGATGATGCTAATATTCTGCAATGGACATGTACCTCAGGAGCAGAAAATCAAATGTTTGAGTTAACCAGACAATAACTAACATTTACTGTGAAGGGCTTTGTTAAGCTCTTCATTATTAACCGTGTTCAGTCAGCGCCTCACGGGTAAAGCGTTGTTTATGTAGTCTATAGATAGTCGATATATTAATAACAATTACAGTCGCTTCCAATAACACGCCGCCAATAGATCCAACAATTATATTATTTGCCAACCATAGGCACGATCCTGCAAACAGCAAAACACGCATTTTGATGCCCGTTAAGCAAAATAGTGCAAAACAACCCAAACAAGCGGCAACAATCGCAAGGTAATCCGTCCATTGCTGGGCTGTTAGATAACCGATAACCACGGTTAAAATAATAAAAATGGCTGCTATCCACACCGATTTTACCCGCATTGATACGGCTGTACGCCCCGCTGAAAATAAACAGCACAATGATGAAGTGATAGCATTGAGTAAATAAAAGTGCAGTGCATGATTTAGATTCATCACCACCATCATTATTTTTAAACGACGATCATCCTTTTGATAAAAGCACACCAATGCTAAAACAAAGCTGAGTAAACCAAACCCTTGGGCAATCCAACTATCAACCACCAGCACTACACCTCACTAAAATAAATATCTCAACCGCTATTGTGGTTAATATACAATCAAACATCTACACGCTATTACAGATTATTTTCAATCATGGTTTTAATGATCCGCGCTTTAACAAAGTGATCTAATTGGTGGGTTTGTATCCACCATGTCGCAGCTTCCATAAGTAATTCTGGATCATCATTTTTGTTGGCAAAAAAAGCATAAAACGACAGCCCAACATTATCTCCCTTCGCCGCTATTTTTTTGTCGCAAACTTGAATGATCTTAGTCCTTAATTCGTCGCGCATTACGGCGTTACCTCACTTCACTTTTTAAACTGCATTGCATTTCAATAAGTTGGTGTTCGCCAACTATTTCAACATCTTTAATATATTTAAAACCATAACTTTCGTAATAGCCTTGCAAATAGGCATGTGCATGAATTTCAATGATCTCAAGGCCAATTTTACCAGCATGTGATAGCAAGGCATTAATAACCAATTTAGCAATGCCGGATCCTCGGTATTGCTTTAACACTGCAATCCTTGCCATAACGCCACACCGTCGATTACGTTTCACTAACCGCGCAGTAGCGACTAAAGCACCGCCATCTGTTACCACCACATGCACAGCTCGTTCGTCGAAACCGTCTAAATCTAACTGCTTAGGAATACTTTGTTCGATCACAAATACCTGGTGGCGAATAGCATGCGCTTGCGCAATCAGTTCAGGGCTAGTGCCTAGCGTAACATCCATTTATTGTGACCTCTTAAACATAATCAACGAGCTAATTTTACTGTAATTGTTGTAGTAGCTGAGCTATTTCAGCCTTCAGCGCTTTATCAGGAATTTTATTTGCGCTAACCTGCGCAGCTTGTAAACTTACGATAGCAGCTTCGGTTTGCCCTAGTTCAACATGCATAGTTGCCATCGCATAACCAATTGACGACATATAATCTTTCGCATTGATGGCGTTAGCTTTAGCTAATGCTTTTTCATAGATCAACAACGCATCGGCAAACTCATCGGTAAAATCAGCGAGCGTTTCCCACTGTACAGGATGATCTTTCTCAGTATTTTCATGCTCAATACACAGTGCTTTTAGCTGCCCATAGAGTGAATCGAACGTAACTTGATCTTGCTGCTGTGCAGCATTCATTAGCTCACCGGCTAAGTTCAATACTGATTTATACAGTTTTGTATTCATTATTCTTTCATTACCTTTTGTTAGAAATTACAGCCAAATTAACTATCTTGCATGGCTAAGAACAACAACTCAAAGCGAAACGAAAGAAAATACAAGGCCGAGAGCGTACTATTCTAATACACTCGAGACTAAAATGATTCATTCTAAAGCGTATCAAGCCTAAGGCGGGGAAAAAATCTCAGCTCAAATCAGGTGATAACCCCCCTGTTACTAGTTATCACCTCAGCCAAATTTTTATTGTTTCAAGGCTAACTCTCAGTTTTTGCTGTATCTTTACCACTTGCATGAATAAAATACAGCGCAATACCCAAACATATTACAGCGCCAATACGACTTGGCGAAAAAGCAATCACATCGTTACCAAGCCAACCAAAATTATCAATTAACATACTTATAAATAATTGACCGAATATTACCGCAACCGTTGCGACTGCGGTGCCAATTCGCTGCACAGCAAACACCATTATCACGATATAGGGTACTCCACACATTGCCCCTAATAATTGCCACTTTGGCACATCCAACAGGGTTAGCGCATGCCTAGGTTCAAAATAAAAGATAAGTAACCCGGTGATCAACGCACCCACCGAAAAGGTTAAAAATGCGCAGCGAAAAACACCTACTTTACTTCCTAATTGGCCATTAATGGCAGCCTGAATACTCAAGGTTGCACCACCAATCACCGCCAGAATTATCATAATTATAGTCATTAGCGTCCCCTAACCTTGTGCCATCAGAATTAATGCAATGACAATAAAAAATAGTGCCATAAGCCGTTTACGGTCAATCTGGCGATGTTGACTACCAAATAAACCATAATGATCTATCAGCAAACTTTTCGCTATTTGTCCCATCAAGATACTGATCATCGTCATAGCAATACCTATCACAGGTGCTGTGAACGTCAATATAACGACATAAACAGGCCCCAACACGCCACCTAACAATGTCCATGATGGTTGTTTGAAAAAAGATGGGCTATTGCGAGGACTAAAAAATAGCATCAACATAAAGGTAAGAGCAGCACCAACACCAAACACACTAAATGTGGCCCATAATTCTCCAACCTCACCACCTAAAGGGCCCAATAAGCCTGCTTCTACAGACAGCCCCATTCCTCCCATAACGACAATTAAAATCAAAATAAACTGCATGCAAATCTCCTATTAATAAGGAATAAATAATAACCTAGAGCTTTAACGCGAAAAATGGGATTATATAAGAAACACTTTTGCAGGATTTGCACAAATGAATGATTTCAGTTCGATCAATATCAGAGCGGTAAAATTTTTTATCGCCGTGTATAAATGTAAAAGCTTTTCTGTTGTTGCTCGACATGAAAATGTATCGCCTTCTATGGTCTCTAGAGTAATTTTGCAACTTGAAGATGCCCTTGGTCAGCAACTTTTTTACCGTAACACAAGAGCAATAATGCCAACCGAAGCGGGCCGAATTTTTCATGATTATGCGCGCTCAATGACCGAGCAACTCAACGAAGTACGTAACGAGCTGCAAGATAGAGCAACTCAACCCAAAGGGTTAATAAGAATTAATGCGCCGGTTTTTTTCGGACAAAAACACATAGCGCCTTGGCTTGGTGAGTTTTTAAATCGCTATCCGAAAATTCAAGTAGAGTTGACTCAAACCGATGATTTTATCGATCCGCATATTGATGCCGCTGACGTGATTTTTCGTATCGGATCTCTTGCAGATTCATCGTTACATGCTAAAACATTAGGACTGCAAACTTATCATTTAGCCGCATCCCCTGCTTATCTGAAAAAATATGGCACACCAAAAGTGCCGGCTGATCTTAGTCAGCATCAGGGCTTAATTTATCGCGGTTCATCGGGGCAAAATCGTTGGTTATTCAAAATTAATTCGTCATGGCAGCAGCAAAGTGTAATACCGACTTTAGTATCTAACAATGCTGAAACGCTGTTTATCGGGGCTTTGAACGACATGGGAATTGTATTATTCCCTGATTGGTTAATTGGTGAAAGCTTAAAAACAGGCGCTCTTGTTTCACTCTTAAGTGAATTTGCGCCAACAATAAAAACAGGACCACAAAACATTACTGCAATTTACCCTAATACACGACAACTACCGTTAAATGTTCGAGTATGTATTGATTACTTTAGTGAAGTTTATGGCAACCCGCCGTACTGGAAATACCAAAATTAAGTATCTACGTTATGCTCTAACGGGTGCAAACAGACCAATAGTGATACCTAAAAAAACACACCCGCTCAGCACACAATTGCATGCAGCTAAGTGACGCAGTTACTCACTGATTTTTTGGTGAATAATTTACTCTGAGAGTAGATTTATACACTACAACTAGGGGTATACTGGAAATAGGTTTTCAATTGTGGAAAATAGTATGCTCCCAACAACACACCCTATTTTTTGGCGCGACCCCGAGTTACCATTTGTAGAGCTGCGCCAAGTATTAGATGGCCGCAAAGTCACTTATGCTCCCCACTCCCACCAGCAATGGTCAATTGGCGCAATTTTAGCGGGGCAAAGTGAATTCATTTGTGAAGATCGTCTACATCAAGTAACACATGGTAATTTAGTATTAATGAACCCTGATGAAGTCCACGCCTGTAATCCAAAGCAAAACTCAGCGTGGGCTTATTACATGATGCATATAGATAAAAATTGGTTAGCAGCGTTATTGTTCGAGTCTGGCGTCACAAAGCAACAAAACTGGCAAGGAAGTCGCTTGGATACAGTGCTACTACCACAGCTTTATCAGGACTTTGTTATCTTGTGCCAAAACCTAATGACAAATACGTTTACCGCAGCACAAAAGCGCACGTTGCTAAGTAGTTACTTCGTACAATTATTTACGTACCTTGATTGCGTTGAGCCATTACACGAGCAAACGTTATTACCTGAAAATAAGCTATATCAAGTAGCGAACTACCTGAATGAGCACTGTTTTGAAGACCAATCAATTAACACAATCAGTAAACTTTTTGGCTTTAGCAGCAGTTATTTAGTGCGCGCTTTTAAACGTCATTTTAATATGACTCCGCACGCTTATCGGTTAAATCGTCGTATTCAATTAGGTCAGCAAGCACTAAAACAAGGCCAGCCAATAGCAAGTATCGCTCACAGTGCAGGTTTTAGTGATCAAGCGCATTTTCAGCGGGTCTTTAAACAACGCGTAGCGGCAACTCCCGAGCAATATCGCCGTACTATATCACTGTAAATTAAAACCACTAAATCAATAATAAAAAGCAGCTGCCAGCCAGTAATAGTGCAAGAATTTTATTCATCACTCGCATTTTAGCTGGGCTTTGAAAATGCTGCCCGAGCCGTATACCTAGCCAAACCCAACAGCCAAGTGATAACCAACAAATAGGTAAATATAAACTTGCAAAAGTAACCAGTTCAAATCCTTGCGCCCCTGGACTATATGCTGCAATGCCTGATAAAGAAGCCAACCACGCTTTAGGGTTAAGCCATTGCATGATCACACCTGTCATAAAGGTAGGGGCATTTTGCTTAGCGTCAGCTGTGAGGCCGCCATCATCGATAAATAATTGATAACTGAGATAAAGTAAAAAAGCGATACCGAGCCACTGTAATACACCAGTGATCCAGGCTAATTGCGCAATGAGATAATGCAAACTAAAACCAATAAACAAAAATAATGCAATGAAACCAAAGGTAGCACCAGTCACAAATATTAAGCCTCTTTTTGCCCCATATCGCGCACTACTACTTAACGAAACAAGGTTAACTGGCCCGGGTGATATAGACGCCGCCAAGGCAAATAGTGCCATTGAGATGATCACTGATAAAGTCATAACGTATACTTAGGTTATTTAAAGTGGCGTTTATTATCTGTTGTTGCAATAAGCCATGTATTGAACAAAATTGACCTTGTTGTAAATAAAATAGCATCTGACAAATTACCCCTGCAAAAACACAGCTGCACTAAAAACAATCGGTGATACACTAGAATTAGTCCATCTTACAAATTAGCGAACCATGAAAGAATGTAATCAATGTGGTAAATGCTGTATTAAATACGGTGGTGGCGATCTGAGCGCCACGCAAGAAGAGATTGATCTATGGGAGATATTTAACCCCGAAATCTTTGAGTTCGTTAAAAATAACCAAATATGGCACGACCCACAATCGGGAGTAAAACTAAGCCAATGCCCTTTTCTTGAAATAGCACCAAAAATAAATCCCCTCGCCGCAAATAAATATACCTGCAGTATTTATTTAGACCGCCCTGAAGATTGCCGCCACTATCCTAGCCTTATCACCGAAATGGTAAGAGACGAATGCGAAATGATTGAAGTAATCGATTTAGATAACTATAAAAAAGCACAAAGAAAACTTGATCTATTAATGCAAGACAGTCGCCCTGGCGGCTATACAGAATAAAACAGAGCTTAGCTTTGAGTGAGCTCCTAGCCATTAGACTAAAGACTTAGCACCCAGTAATTCATTAATGCGTGCCGTATAACTGGCTTTTTTAAAGCAATAAACAACAAATATGAAAATAAGGTATTGATTATTAACAATAGAAATTAACTTTTGAATATTTTCTTCTCTGCTGGCTATACCTGCGCCAAGCTACTTTAATCCGTCATGCTCGACCTTTGCCTAATCGTAATTGATAAACCTCTACTTTATTCTATCGATTCAATATTCATTGCTTTATACAAGCTGTTTTTTTATTTTGAGTTAGCAACAATGTTGCAGGAGAATTCATGACAACCACGCCAAAAGATGACACGTCATCCCAAGCTGAGCAGGTAAGCGATACTCAAACCGTTTCCGATAGCTATAAAAATCTTCATAAACCAAGCTCTGAGTTTGCCAGTCGAGACGATTATCTCGAGCATGAACTGCAAATTATGCAACCAAAGCGCTGGCGTCCTAACTTGCCTTTTCGGGATTACCGCTTCGAATTTGAAGACACGATTCCCGCTATGGCAGGGACAATTGGTAAAGTTGTTATGGTAGGCGCTATTGCCGCCACCTTTGCCGCACCGCTTGGTTTAAGTGACGCCTTTGTGTTAGAAAACGTACGCTATGAGTTACTCATAGTGGCTATTTTTATCATCTTGTTTTCAGGTTTTATTTTACCCACTGCTAACTTAGCGGGAACCCACGGACCACTCATTCCATTAATTCCCATTGTTGTTGCGGCAGGCGGACACCCAATGGCATTCGGGCTACTCATTGGCGCCTTAGGGTTACTGCTTGCCATCAGTAAAGGCGGCAGTTTGTTGGCACGACTAACCAGTAAAGGGGTGTGCGGCGGATTATTACTTTACTTAGGATTCATAGGCACTATATCGCAAGTAAAGAAACTGTTTGCATGGGCTGAACAAATTCAAATGACCCACATTGCCTTCATCGTTATTTTGGCCACTATTTTACTGTACGCGCTACTCGAACATTTTAAAAAACGTTGGTTAGCTGTGCCGCTCAGCTGCCTTATTGGTGGTTTAACGGCCTTTGCCTTAGGTGCGCCGTTTGAATTTAAAACCGCCCCCGGGTTACCAAATATGAACCCTATGTATTGGTGGGGTGAAAACACCGGTTGGATGTTAGGTTTGCCGACTCTTGAAAGCTTTGTAGTCGTATTGCCCTTTGCCATACTGGCAGTGGCCATGTGGTCGCCAGACTTTTTAGGCCATCAAGTATTCCAAAAGATCAGCTACCCAAAACGTACTGAAAAAGTGCAAATGAACATTGACGATACTATGCTCAGTGCATCAGTTAGGCAAACCTTTGGCTCTATTTTAGGTGGGTCTAACTTCACCTCATCATGGGGCACGTATATTGTGCCTGCCGCGATTGCTAAGCGCCCTATTCCAGCGGGTGCAATTTTAACCGCACTTTTTTGTGTAATTGCAGGTATATGGGGTTATCCAATGGATCTCGCCATTTGGCAACCGGTACTGTGTGTAGCGTTAATAGTGGGTGTATTTATCCCACTGCTTGAGGCGGGTATGGAAATGACTCGCGAAGGTAAAACCACGCAATCAGCAGCTATTGTGGTATTTGCTTCAACGTTAGTAAACCCAGCGTTTGGCTGGTCACTGACCATGCTGCTCGATAACTTAGGCTTAATTGGCTGTAAAGAGCGCAGCTCTGAGCTGACCCATATGAGTCGCTGGATCATTCCGCTGTTTATGTTTGTATTATTGACCAGTGTTATGGCCATGGTGGGCATGCTGCCAGGTATTCCAGCGTTGCTAGAAAACTTTAGGCACTAATACAAAAAGGGGGGAAGCCAGTACAGCGCTCCCCCCTTTTTAATAACCGTGACTTCGTTTTATTCGTCTTGCAACGCCATAGCAGCAAGTTTCATGGTACTTGCAAATGATTCTGCGCCTGCGATAAACAAGCCATTGTGGCAAAACATTGCGTCATCAATGCCCGTTTGCGCTTGAAATGCAGCATCTGATAAACCAGCCCATGCTTTTGGTAGTGACTTTCTGTCTTCAAATGAACCCGGTTCAACAGGCACCGTTTGCAAAATCCATTTGCCTGAATGCGATGGATAAACCATGTATAACGCTTCTTGCGATAAAGCATGCACGGTTTTTTTCCACGGCGTGTATTGCTCTAATACAATCACTCTTGCATCATCTGCGTTATCAATCGCTTTAGCGACGATTGCTTTAGCATTAATGCCGCCACTGGCTGCTGCAATAAAACGTGTTAAAACACGCGATGCAAATTCAACCGCCTCATCAAAACAACGATCAAAGTCACTTTCCTCTTGCCATGTTGGGTTAAACATTGAAATTGTTTGGCTAAGACTAATCCCTTTCGATACACCTTCAACATGACCGCAATCAATCGCATCAATGGTCGATACCAAACCAGCATCAACTGCATTCGCAACATCTTGGTCACCCTGACACAGCTCTAAACCATATTTTTGCCAAATTAAACCAAATGATGAGTATGGGATGCCATTTTCACGCTCACCGGCACCGCCACGTTGGTGATGATCAAAACGTCCAGCAGCTGGGTCATATTCGCCGCCAACATCAATCACTATGTCAGCTTGCGCGATTAATTCTAAATCACGGGTACGTATAAGTTTAAAAGTAGGAAGAATATGCCTAAGTGCGGCGATACTAAACACATCATCCGCATGAAAATTACCGTTATGAGTTGCTACTGTTATATCATTCATTTATTTAATATCATTTTAGAAAGGAGTAAGAAGACGGCGAAATTTAAACTGATCCGTTAGCACAAAATAGATAAGTCAAAATTACAAGCACAACAGTATACGCTATCGGCGAGCAGCCCACAAAAACAGTGAACCACTTTGTGGTAATTAATCGTCTAGAGGAAGATAAGCGACAGTAATAACAAAGCAACAGTAGATTGATGGTAAAAACATAACCAATCCATACATGAACTGTCTTCAGTAAAACTTTCTCCTCGAGCGATACCTCAGTCTTTGCTAAATAAAATTGCCGAACCCACGGCCATTAAACTAAGTATATTATTTAAAGAGCAAGTTAAATAATATTGTTGCCTTGCTCAGGATCGCGAGAGCGCTCAGCTTGTTCACGAATTTCATCAGCATCACTGCTCACATCATCAATACCAGCATCCAGATGCGCAATCGGTTTGACTTTTTGATCTTGCGTAGTGGGTTGTTCCGGAGTCTTTTGTGCTTGCTCACTTGGTGCATTTAAAATAATCCGTTCACGAGCATCATCAGGCATACTAATACCATGCGCGTTAAAGCTATTAACCATTTCACGCATCAATTGCGACGCTACCTTAACCGGGCTGTTTTGCTCACTATTAACCCAAAAGTAAATACTGAGATTGATAGTGGCTGAGCCTAATTCATCAAGTAACACCTGTGGGGCCGGATCTTTTAGCACAGCAGCTTGTTTATCCATTAAACTCAGCGCTAACTGCTGAGTGTTACGTATATCGTTATCGTAACCTATGCCTATTTTATAGTGACCGCGCATTTTCGGATTAGCAGTAAGGTTTTTAATCACATTTTTATAAACAGTCGCATTAGGTATTTGAATATGATTACCATCAAAATCAACTAATGTGGTCGCCCGCGCAGTGACCTTTTTTACTACCCCTAAGCAGCCATCGACTTCAATAACATCATCAATACGAAAAGGACGTTGCACACTTAATAGCATGCTCGATATAAAGTTCTCTGCAATATCACGAAATGCAAAACCTAAGATTAGCCCGACTAATCCAGTACCGCTCATTATCGCCACGGCAAATTCACTTAAGCCTGCTAAGCGTAAAAATAAATAAACTCCAAACAAAATGATCACAGTACTAATAAAGCGACGAGCAACAACATGCAATAACCGCCTTTCACTTACATAGCCAATAGGTTTCACTAATAAATAAGACACAGGCTTTGCTAAAAAATAGCACACGATTATTGCTGCTATACCTAAAGTGAGAGCGGGTAACATTTGCCAAGCACTTTGTAAAAAATGCGCAATTTGTGAGTTTATACCTTGCCAAGATACTGGCGCTAAAGGATCCGCGTTGGTACTCGTTGTTTGTATTTTTAATGCGCTAATAATTTGATTATTAATACTATTCATTATTTCCATATGTAACTCATGCGCTCTTTATTGATGAAACCATTAATTCTGTAGAAGCAAATTAAACGCCAACTTAAGCTGGCAAGCACCTTGCACCCTAACTTCTAATAAATAGTGACTAATAACCATCAGCAAGGAATAAAATATGGCACATAAACCACGTGGCTACACAGCAGATAAACCAACCGAGATCCCCTTGCTGGGCTGGTGGGATATCAGCAAGCGGGTATATCAAAGTATGTCGCAAGATAACTTATCCTTTGTTGCCGCTGGTGTCGCCTTTTACGCATTACTCGCTATTTTTCCAGCACTGGCAGCCTGTGTTTCGCTGTATGCTTATTTCGCCTCTACGGCGGATGTTAGTGAACAGATTAGTAAGTTTATTACTTTATTGCCACCAAGCAGCCGAGAAATCGTTCTACAACAGGTATCTGAAGTTACCCAACAATCACAAAAAGTGTTAAGTGTTAGTGCAATAAGCACGTTGTTATTAACCACATGGAGTAGCAGTAAGGGCTGCCAAGCACTGATCACAGCCTGCAATATTACCTACCATGAGCAAACCAAAAGGCAGTTTTTCAAAGCGCTTTTAGTACGCTTTCTATTCTCTATTGGCGCTATATTGGTCGCAGTAATCGCATTATTAATCATTGGTATATTGCCTATCGCACTCAATATTGTTGGTCTAGAAAACAGTATCGATACGGTGATCAAATTACTCACTTGGCTATTACTAGCAGCGACTTTTCATTTTGCTTTAGCTTTTGTATATCGTTATGCACCCCATAGAAAAGCGGCAAAGTGGCGTTGGGTTACAACTGGTTCAGTAATGGCGACAGGACTTTGGATCATCGCATCATTAGGGTTTTCATATTATGTGTCACAGTTTGCTTCATACAATGAAACGTATGGTTCGTTAGGCGGGGTCGTGATCATGTTGATGTGGTTGTATATCAGCGCCTATATTATTATTTTTGGCGCTGCGATTAATGCCAGCACCGAACAACAAACCATGGTTGATAGCACCGTAGGACCTGCACATCAGTCTGGCAATCGCGGGGCTTTTGTAGCGGATAACCTAACGAAAAAACAAAAATCAGAACGTTCTGTTAAAACGAATGAATAGTGCTATTTTTACCCATGGTTGTTTAATTTTATTGTGTTTAAATAATACCATACAAGATTCGGAGCAAAGCAATGAAAGTAATAAAGCAACTCAATAGCCATGCAACCCAAGATGGTGATGGCGTAAATATTAGCCGGATACCAGGCTTTGATGGTAAGCATTTAGATCCTTTTTTAATGATCGACGAATTAAAATCCGACGATCACAGTGACTTTATGGGTGGGTTTCCTGCCCACCCGCATCGTGGTATCGAAACCTTTACCTACATTATTAAAGGCGGCTTTGAACACCAAGATCAAATGGGCAATAAAAAAGCTATTCGCGCAGGTGATGTGCAATGGATGAGTACCGGCTTTGGCGTTATCCATAGCGAAATGCCACTTGCCGATGCGATTGAGGGGATGCATGGCTTTCAAATTTGGCTCAATATGCCAAGCACTGAAAAGCTCAGAGCACCGAAATATCAAGATACTACTGAGCACCCTGCACCTGAACATAAAAATAGTCAAGGTGTTGAACTAAAAGCACTGGCTGGCAATTGGCAATTTGACCAGCAAACTCAGGTTTCAAGCCTACAAGAACTAGCAGCCAATGGCATGCTAGCAGATGTAACATTACCTGTAGGCACTGAGTTTGCTCATCCACCACTGACACAAAGCAAGGTGATGATTTATATTCATACCGGCTCAATCAACACCGAACAAGGTGGTCCAGTAATGGCTGGCAGCCTACTTATTTTAGAGCCCGGTAGTGATATTAAATTTAGCTCGCAAAGCGGCGCTGGGGTACTTATTTTAGCCGGTGATCCGCTTAATGAACCTATTGCTCACATGGGCCCGTTTGTGATGAATACGCAAGATCAATTACGAGAAGCAATTAGTGATTACCAAAGCGGTAAATTTGGTAGCTTTTAAAACACGATATAGGAGTCAATTATGGGATTACTAGTCAACGGTAAATGGCAAGATAAATGGTACGACACCGATAAAAGCGATGGTGAGTTTAAACGCGAGTCTGCACAATTACGTAACTGGGTAACCAAAGATGGCAGCGCAGGCCCAACTGGTGAGGCGGGCTTTAAGGCACAGAAAGGCCGTTATCATTTATATGTTTCATTAGCCTGCCCATGGGCGCACCGCACCTTGATTTTTAGAAAATTAAAAGGCCTTGAAGACTATATTGATGTCTCTGTGGTTAGCCCAGATATGTTAGATAACGGTTGGACGTTTGATAAAAACAACCACAGCACTGGAGATGCACTTTTTGATAAGCAATTTATGCATCAAATATACACCGAAAATAAAGCAGATTATTCCGGAAGAGTAACTGTGCCTGTGCTTTGGGATAAACAGCAAAATAAAATAGTCAGTAATGAATCTGCTGAAATCATTCGCATGTTTAACAGCGCCTTCAATGATTTAACTGGCAATAAACTAGACTTTTACCCAAATAACTTGCACGCTGAAATCGATGCAATTAATGAGCTGGTGTACAACAACATTAATAATGGCGTGTATCGTACTGGGTTTGCGACCACTCAAAAAGCCTATGAAGAGGCATTTAATGACTTATTCACTGCATTAGACAAAGTCGAAAGTATTTTACTCAAGCAGCGCTATTTGGTGGGCAACACCCTAACCGAAGCAGATTGGCGATTATTTACCACGCTAATACGCTTTGACAGTGTGTATGTTGGGCATTTTAAATGTAATCTGCGTACTATCGAAAATTACCCGGCACTGAGTGAATACTTACGTGAGCTTTATCAAGTTGCTGGCGTTAAAGAAACCGTTGATTTTTATCATATCAAACGACATTATTATTTTAGTCATACCATGATCAACCCAACGCAAATCGTCCCTAAAGGGCCCAATATTGATTACGCTCGCGAGCATAATCGCGGTTAACCAATTTATACTACCCCTGCAAAATGGCAGGGGTAGTTTAGGCCTTTTGATAACCACCACAAATCACAATAATGCCTTTTAAAGCTTTGATCACCACTGTATTGTATTGATAATATAACCAAAATAACTTTTTTCACCGACCAGATTTACTCTTTTATTCTTGAGCGTTAATAATTCAGCTTTATCTAAATACCATCTTATTGAATGTGTTTCTTCACTTGCTAAATCGGAAAACTTTAATTCTACGCAGTGCGGCTCATAGTCACTACTACATGTTGTTGCCTCGACTAATAAATATTCTTGCGACCAATACTCAGCCAATTGATAATTTGCCCATAACTGTATTGGGATATTGATGAATGTCCAAAAGTAAAAGTAAATAAACACGGGACTAAAAAGCAGCGTAAAATACTTAACTAAACGTCCCTCAGCAATAAAATGCTTATCTAAGCTTTCCTTCACTTGAGCAAAATTCTTATACTGACTAAAAAAGTAACCAATCGTCAGCACTGTCAGCGAGGGTAAAACCCATTTTAAAATAAAATTGTAATTAGCATTAGGGATTAATGCGGGATCCACACTTTCATACCAGATGAAAAAAACGCAAGGCATAAAACAGGTAATCAATAATATTAAAATAATCCAAAAAAGCTGAGGTTTTGCCATAGAAATTTAAAGTCCTTATAATTTATGACCTGAGATAGCGTAACAAATGCCTATTATACAAACTGTTGCAGTTATAGTTTACTACTCTCAATATTTATTATTTGAACAAACTCTTTAAATTTTTACTATAGGTACGACTGACTTTAAGTGTTTTACCACTTTGTAATACAGCCGTGTATTCAGAGTTTCTAAGTGGATTAAGTTGCTTTATATGGCTTAAATTTACAATCGTTGATTTATGTATTCGCAGGAAATCTTCAGGCAAGGTGTTTTTTTCAAGCTCTTTTAAACGAGCACGCATTACGTGTGTTTCAGCAGGTGTGTGTACACACATATAATCCCCCGCCGCATCAATCCATAAAATATCTTTAAACGGAATAATTTGAATTGGGTTTTTAGCATCTTGAATAACTAAATTCTCAGCTTCAAACTTATAGTCAGAATTACCCGCCACTTCAAGTGGTTGCGATTCATTGATCACCAGCGATTGGTGCACTTCAATAAGTTCGGTTTTTCTGTTTAGCTTTTCTGTTTTAATAACTCTTTCAATGGCTTCTGCAAGGCGAGCTAACTTAACGGGCTTAAGTAAATAATCCAGCGCCCTCACCTCAAAAGCTTTAACAGCATGTTGATGAAATGCCGTAACAAAGATAACCGCAGGGCAGCTCTCTGGTTGAAAATGTTTAATTAATTCAAAACCTGACTTTGTTGGCATTTCTATATCTAGAAACACTAAATCTACATCATATTCGTTAAGTACTTTAATTGCTTCATCAACACTTTGTGCACTGCCAATCACTTCAATTTCAGCAAAGGCTTCTAAGCGAATACGCAAACCTTCAATAGCACTGTATTCGTCATCAACGAGTAACGTTTTTAATTGAATCATGATTGCAAACCATTAATTGGAAGAGAGATACAAAACCACGCACCACCGGTAGTCGCATTGCCTTTTTCAATTCGGTGACTATTACCATATATTAATTTTAAGCGTTGCTCACAATTAGCCAAGCCGATGCCTCTTTTGGTTTTTTTATTATCATCAAAGCCTTTACCAGTATCAGCAACTTTAATGAGCAATGCGGATTTTGTTTTTTCAACATTAATTGTGATCACCATTTTTTGATCTGCTCGCATACCATGTTTTAACGCGTTTTCTACCAATGGTTGAATTAATAAAGAAGGTATTAATAAATCGTTGCATGGTTCATCAACGCTAATATTAACCTCTAGCTTGTCAGCAAATCGGCATTGTTCAATATCTAGGTAGGTTCTTAACATTGCGATTTCTTCTTTGATAGCTACTTTTTCAAGTGGGTCGGTATATAAACTATGGCGCAATAAGTCACATAGTTTTTCAAGCATGTTTACTGCCTGCAAGCTTTCTTTTTTCAATATTAACGTGCAAATGGCGTTAATACTATTGAACATAAAATGCGGGTTAAGCTGATATCGAAGCATTTTTAGCTGTGACTCTTTCGCTAAATGGGTTGCTTCTGCGGCCTTTTGAGTTTGCTCAAGATTATCTAAATAAATTTTGATCCCGTAATAAAAGGCAGTCCATGTTGAAAGCATGGTTAACGAGGCTGACGTCCATGTACCAAAGTCAAACCATGACATTGAAAGCCACCAGTTACCATATAACCACTGCAAGGAAATCCATTTAATTTGCGTCCAGAGTAATGTTGCAATTAGAAGCAGCATAATACGTAACGCGACTTTAACTTTGAGCTCTTGCTGACTAAAACAGTTGTAAAATCGTCTTAACGTTAAAGTGATCAAAAAGCCACACGCTACATCAATAATTAAATGCGGTATATGTATTGTCCATGGCTCTTCGCTTGGTATTTTTATCATTAATTCGGTCAGCATTGCATAGACAATCCAACCACAACTTTGGAATAACCAGAACAACTGACTTCTAGGGTTATTACTATTCACATTATTAAATCCAATGTTATAGGCTGTTGATTAATAAACGTTAATCAACAGCCATAGGGTATTACTTTGCACACGTTAATGATAATGAGTCATTACTCGGTTTTATAGTCAACGCCACATCAGCAATTGCTAAACTTAAATTTTGACTGGTAATGCGCAGCGCGTCTGTTATTTTTTGCTCAGCAAGTCCGCTATCACCACAGTGCAAAGGGATTGCTAGAGTATGCCAACTTTTGTCTGTCATTAATTGTGAAAACGATGAAAAATCAATATTCCTTAAGCAATGATTTTCGCTACACATGACTTGCAAGTTTGCTCCTTGTTCAGGAGCTTTATCTATGCGCATTTTTAATTCAAGGTAACCTGCACTAAATTTACTATCTAGCTGTTTAGGCTCTAGGTGACTCAAGCTAACAGCGGCTTGTGCGCGCCAATTAAAGCCACGGCCATCTTCTTGATAAGATAAATTGACTGATTGCATAAGTAAACTTTGTTTATCGCCACTGGTTGCTGATGCACCACTGGCTAACACCTTTTCTGTGCTTGTATCTGCCAGTTGCCAAGTCATATTTTTGGCTAAGTTTCTTACAAACAGGGGATGTGAGTCACTATTAACCATTTTTTTAGGGCTGGTTTTCTCACTCAAAACAGACACATTTATTTTGTCCTGATAAGTTAAGCCATAGCCATAAGCAAATAATGGATCATAGTCAGCATCGTTTAAGTTTAACGTAAATTGGTCATCATATTTAGGCCATGAAAAACTCAACTTACCGCTGAAATCAAACTGGGCTTTACCTTGGCTATTAGTTAATAGTACATCTGCAACGCCCTCACCTTCAGAGCCTGGTAGCCAAGCAGCAACAAAGGCATCCGATGCGTTGAGCTCTTTATTAACCCACAACGGGCGGCCGCTTAAGAATACCGTTACTACAGGAATATTATCAGCTTTAAGCTGCTTTAATAACGCAAGCGCATGTTTAGTTTCATGCTGAAACTCAAGCATCTCGATGTCACCAAACCATTCTGCATAAGGTTCTTCACCGATCACCACGATGGCTACATCTGGCTTGCTAGTATACTCACCAGACTCGCTCAAAGTGATCTCACCACCCGCTTTTGTTACTTGCGACTGTAAACCCGCATAAATAGAGGTTGCATTTGGAAAGTCACTATTGGTATTGTCTGTGCCCTGCCAAGAAACACTCCAGCCTCCTGCTTGCATATTGATTGCATTT
>TARA_R110001606_G_scaffold5575_4_pt1 | contig 18660 bp, 13 predicted proteins | sample TARA_R110001606 | Tara Oceans TARA_R110001606 (sample SAMEA4398315) | marine metagenome | biome: Polar Biome; feature: [SRF] surface water layer (ENVO:00010504); material: water (ENVO:00002006), including particulate matter (ENVO:01000060) such as... | depth 5 m | reverse complement strand
ACCATCTACCAGCGCTTCTTTTCCACGCCATTTACGAATTAATCGTTTAGCATCTTCTAGTGCGACATATTGACATGGGATCAGGATCAGCGTGATCACCGTGGCAAATAACACACCAAAGGCCAGTGATACTGCCATTGGGATGACAATTTTAGCTTGTAAGCTGGTTTCCATAATGATTGGTAACACGCCAATAAAGGTAGTGATTGAGGTGAGCATAATCGCTCTAAAACGACGTGCACCAGCTTGCATTACTGCGTCTTTTATTGCTACGCCATCAGCACGTGCTTTATTAACAAAGTCCACCATTACTAATGAATCGTTCACAACAACACCGGCTACAGCAATGATCCCGAAAATTGATAAGCCACTCATTGTCATGCCTAAAATCATATGGCCAAACATGGCACCAATAACCCCAAATGGGATCACTGACATAATAATCAATGGTTGTGAGTATGAGCGTAGTGGGATTGCCAATAACGCGAAGATAATCATCATTGAAAGTGCAAAATCACGCACTTGCTCAGCAACGCTATCCATTTCTTCTTGAATACGTCCAGCAACACTACTTTGTACACCTGGGTAGTTTTTCAGTAGTGCCGGTAAGTACTCATCACGTATTTCTTCAGCAATGGCAAAAGGTTCAACTTGGTCGGTATCAACCGCAGCCCATACATTAACAGTACGCTTTGAGTTTTCGCGGCGAATACGGTTTACACCATCAACCAGTTTTACATCGGCAATTTCAGCCAAAGGTACTTCTGCGCCACTAGGTGTAATGATACGAGCACTGGCGATATCGCTGATCGAGTTACGAGCTTCTTCAGGATAGCGTATCATTACTTTCACTTCTTCGCCGTCACGTAGAATACGCTGTGCTTCAAGGCCGTAGTAACTAAAGCTGACTTGTGAGGCAACATCGGCAAGGGTTAAACCCATGCTGTACGCCAGTGGTTTTAAGTCAAGCTGTACTTCATCTGTAGCGCTTTGCATTGAGTCATTTACATCACCCACACCTTCCATGGTGTTGAGTTTTTCTTTAAGTTTTGCTGCTACTTCTTTTAATTGTTTGGCATCCTTTCCTTCTAGGCGGAAGCTCACATCACCGTCGTCTCGACCACCATTCATAATACTGTCTTGAATGGTTAGTGTTTTCACGCCAGGTAAAGGAGGCATTTGTTCACGCCATAGTGCGCTCAATGCAAAGGTATCGATAGGGCGTAACTCAGGATCAATTAATACTGCCATAATACTGGCATCGGTACGTCCACGTAAGCTAACTGAAAGATCGCGTACCATGGCTGTGCCATATTGCTCTTTAAGTTGTTTATCAACATTGATAATAACTTGCTCTATTTTTTGCGCAGTTTCTAGGGTTGCTTGTTCAGACGATGCTAAGTTCATTTCGACTGAAATACGTGGAAAGTCATGAGGAATTTTAGGGTTCGCTACAAACTTCACTAAACCACCGGCAAACATCCCTGCACTGACAATTAATACACAAATAAAACCAATAATTACGGTATAACGATAATGAATACAATGACCAATAAATGGCGTGTAATAGTTATCAACAAACCGTTTTAAACCGCCATCCATCACTTTACGGAGGCGATGTAATGGGTTTTTCGGATTTGGTTCTCGGTGTTTCATTGCTGCTATGTGGGCTGGTAAAATAAGTTTTGATTCAATCAGAGAGAAAATCAAACACAGAATAATAACCCCGCCAATGGCTTTTGAAAACGCAGCACCAGGGCCACTTGCTAAAGTTTGCGGTAAAAAAGCGGCGATGGTAGTTAATACACCGAAGGTGGCAGGCATTGCGACGCGTTTAACACCACGTACTACGTTATCAAGAGAGTGGCCATGCTTTTCAATTTCAGCACTGGCTGATTCACCTACGACGATGGCGTCATCAACCACAATACCGAGCACTAATATAAAGGCAAATAGTGATGCTAAGTTGATGGTGACATCTAAAAAGCCCATCGGCATCATTAAAAATGCGCCAAGGAATGACACAGGTAAACCCATCATCACCCAAAATGCTAAGCGTAGGGGTAAAAATAGCGCAAGTACTATCATAACCAATAGACCACCCCACACCATATTGTCGATCATCATGTCTAATCGACCCTCTAGGTAGTAGGTTAAATCGACAATCGGCGTGAGTTTAACACCCGCTGGAAGTTGACCTGCTTTATCATTAAGGTACTGCTTAAGAACTTTTGCAACTTTGGTAATATCTTGATCTTTTGAGGCATTTACTTCAAACGACAAGGAATTTTTACCATTGTATTTAGAGTATTGTAAGCCTTCTGCAAAGCCATCGTTAATGGTTGCTACATCGCCTAAATACACTTGTGCACCATCAGGTAGTAATATCAATGGCAGTTTGGCAAATTCATCACCTCGGTAAGCTTGTTTTTCAACCCGCATCGAAATATAGCCGTTTTCAGAGCGAATCTGACCTGCAGACATATTGGCTGAAAAAGCACGCACTGCATTCGCAATGTCTCTAAAAGTTAAACCATACTCACGAAGTTTATCAGGGCTAACTTCAATACCAATTTCATAATCAAGGCCACCATTAAATTCAACTAAGTTAATTTGTGGCAGTGCTTGCAGTTCGTCTTTGATATTGTTGCCAAGTTCTTTGAGCTGATAATTGCTCATGTCACCGTATAAGGCGAGGATCATTACTTCTTGCTCAAACTTATCATGGCGCACAATAGGACGCTCCATGTCTGCAGGGAAGGTGTTGATTGCATCAACCTGCATTTTTACTTCATCGAGCACTTCTTTAGTATCATATTTTTCTTCAATTTCGATCCACGCTTGAGAATAACCGCGGTTTGAATAAGTAATCTTCCGTTTAATACCCTCTAGGCCTTCGAGAGCTTCTTCTACCTTGATGGTGATGCCTTCTTCTACTTCTTGTGGGGCAGCACCTGGGTAGACAGCTTGGACGCTGATCCAGTTATTTTCAAATTGTGGGAACATTTGTTTGCGAATAGAAAACGCGGTTAAAATACCACCCACTAAAATAAAAATCATTAATAGGTTTGCTGCAACAGGGTTGCGAGCAAACCAGGCAATTAAGCCTTTTTCGCTATGGATGGTCATGCTCTATTCCTCTTTCAGTGCAAGTTGAGTTGCAGCTGCAGGTTTATCAGAGTCATTTAGCTTTACTTGCATGCCTTCGGTTGGGAAATCTAAAGCCGAGGTGATCAATTGCTCACCATCATTTAAGCCTTGTGAAGCGATGACCATGCCATTTTGCTCTCTAATAATATTAAGAGGTTTGAACGAAAGAGTTAAATCATCATTCATTACCACTATTTTACCGTTTTTCACTAAGTGATGAGGAACGATAATCGCATTATCAAGCTCGCGGCCAGAAATGGTCGCATTGATATAAGAGCCAAAGCGCAGCGGTTGCTCACTGGCATAAGGTGTATTTACTTGCGCCACTAAATAGCTCATACGACTTTTTTGATCAATAACACCTTCGCTGCGGACAATTTTTGCCTGCCAAGTAGTTGGCTTACCAGCATAGTCTGCACTGAGTGTTACATTCGCGCCGATACCGCTATCGATTAGGTATTGTAATTCTTTATCTGCCACAGGAAGGCGAATTTCAGCCACTAAGGTTGAACTGAGAGCGCCAAATTGGCTTCCAGGATTAACTACGCTGCCTAAACTAATTGCACGTTCAGAAATAATCGCATCATAAGGCGCTTTTATGTATGTGCGCTCTAAATTACGTTTTGCGCGTTTTTCAGATGCCTGTGCTGCACGGTAACGCGCTAGTTTTTCGGCTAATTGTGGTTTGCGTAAATATAATTGAGATGGGATCATTTGATTTGAATCGTCTTTTATTCGATCCCACTCTGCCTGTGCTACATGAGCTTGCGCTCGCTCAATTTCTAGATCAGAGCTGGCTTGCGCCATGCCTGCTTGGGCTTCAATTAACGCAGCTTCATAATCATTTGGATCTATTCGTGCTAGAATATCGCCTTGTTTGACAAATCCACCTTGCACAAATTGCTCAGAGACAAATACCACTTGACCGCTTACTTGCGCAACCAGTGGGGTGTGATCTTTTGCTTTTACTACACCATACGATTTTACGTCTAGCGTAATTGCATCAAGGTGAACTGCGCTAACTGATACCAGAGGGCGTGTATCTTGTGCTGGCTTTTCTTCTGGCGGTTGTTTCATTGCTGAAAACGCAACCGCAAGACCTACACCGGCGACTAATACGGCAATAGGTAGAATTATTTGTTTTTTAGTAGCCACAGGGCTTTCCTCATAATTAGGTGACACAGCAATTATAATGAATAAAGTGTTTACAAGGCGTATTAAGATGTAACAAGTCATTACACAATTAACAAATTAGCGAAATAGATTACAAAAGGGGCAAAGATGAATACATCACCAATGACGTGTCGACTCGGGTGTGGGGCTTGTTGTATCGCACCAAGTATTAGCTCACCAATTCCGGGGATGCCTAATGGCAAAAAAGCAGGAGAGCGCTGTATTCAGTTAGATAACAACAATTTATGTAAGTTATTTGGTGATGAAAGACGGCCAAAAGTATGCAGTGATTTTAGTGCGACGATTGATGTGTGTGGAACAACGAATGCGCAAGCGCTGCAATTAATTACCGAGCTTGAACAAATGACATAAAAAAACCGCATCTTAAAAATGCGGTTTTTATACATATTTTTTATTTACCAGCTATAAGTTGCAGTTAGTGTGTATTGCTCACCGCGGCCAGGTGTGCCTGGAATTTCCTCAAACGATTCATCCCAAAGGTTATCTGCTGCTAAAGTAATAAAGAAGTTTTGCAGTATCGGTGGCGTTACTTTTAACGTCAGCTGAGTAAACAAGGCTTCATCATCAGAGCGTCGCAGCGCATTTTTATGCTGTTTACGCCATTCATTATCAATCCGAAACTCTAATATATCCGTAGGGCTCCATACAGCACCAAGAGTTAAACGGTGATCAGGGAAGTTTAAGGCATAAAAGCTTGCATCGACATCTGGCGAGCCATAGGTTTCTGATTTATGGAGGTAGGTGTAACTGGCTATAATTTCAGTATTTTCAAATTGCTTAGTGGCTAAAAATTCAAGGCCAGCGGTATCAATATCAACCGGTTCTGCAAAACGCGCTGAGGTTGAATCAAAGCTAAATGTCCAGTCAGTTAAGTTATTATCTTGGCGGTAAAAAATAGCCGAATTAAGCTGCCAACTTTGTTGTTCTAGTAATAAACCCAGTTCTAAGTTTTTGGTGGTTTCACGCTCAAGGCTATAATTACTTCTAAACAATCCACCAGAGTCATTGCCACCAATAGCAGTATAACCTGCAACTTGACTGGCCTCAGCGTAGGATAAATAAAATGTCCGCTCAGTGGCGTTACTATTAATTGTATTGAATGTGATATCACCTATCAGCGACAATTGTGAGTCATCGCGGTTGGTATCATCGAAGGCTGCGCCTAAACGCACTGTTAGCTGCTGATTGTTCTCAAGAGCCATAGTGTATTCTGGCAATACACTGATTTTATAATAGTTACGCGAAGTAAAGTTATTCTCAAGCGTGGTTGATTCAATGGAATCTTCAATAAATTGTGCTGAGTAGTTTAGTGAGAACACATCGTTTTGAGCATGTCGCCCAGAGATGGCGAATGATTTAACTTCTGTTTCGTGAAAAGCTTGAAACGCGCTTGGGTTTTCACGAGAGTAAATATAATGGTCGTTATTTTTTCGATAATAAGCTGATACTTCAAACTCACTGTTTGTTGCATAACTTTGTTTATGGTTAAGCATTAACAGTTGCGTTTCTAAGTCTTCTGTTTCATTCACGCCAAATGGGGTATAGAGGTTCGGCCAGCCAAAAAATTTCTCTTGTGAGCCAAAAAATAAATCAGTTTGTGAATCTGCACTCGTTAATTGCACACGAGCTGTAGCGCGATTAAAATCATGATCGCCAAAATCAATTGAGCCATCGCTTTGTGAATGAGAATATTCCCCTTCAAAACCTAGGCGCCAATCGGCGATTGTATCTAAAGGGATACTTTTACCAGCATGAATACTCTGTAAATTAAAGTCGTTAGTGCCGACGCCTACAGATACACTGCCACCAGTGGTAATTGGCTTCCAACCAAACGACACAGTACCTACTGAGCTATTTACACCGTAAAGTGCATTATCAGCACCGGTCAATACACTTGCGCCAGTGAGCATTTGTGGTGCAATAGGAATTTCTGCAAAATAATGGCCTGATTGCGGATCGAGTAAAGTAGCACTGCCGACTCTAAAACCGGTGTTTTCAAAGATACCGCCACGAATAGTAACATCAGCTTGTGCTTCTGCCATGTTACGTGATTGCAAATCAACACGAGGGTCATACTCTAAATTTGATATAGGTGAGTCAAAGGTACCCACAGGTAACGTATTTGCTGTAGGTGATACCTCGATTGTTATTTGCTCAATGGTTGTCGATTCTTCAGAGTCATCTGCCGCATAAGCAACATTTGATATGCTGGCAAGTACTAAGGGTATGATAAGGTGCGAGGTACGGTTCATGTTGTTTTTCTCATATTCTTTATGTGCGATTGCGCTATAAATTAAAGTCGTAACACTTTTTTATAGCGTGATAAAATAGCAAAATTAAACAGTCACGATTTTTGGCGCTATTGTACATTAATTCGAAAAAACTGCATTTGATAATCATTCTTAAAATGAAAGCATTACACTGTCTTTGCTTGTTAAATATATTAGGTCCCTCTATGAATGAAAAACAACCAGCTGACTTTTATGCTCGCCAGCAAACTATTTATTTTGCGGGAGGGTGTTTGTGGGGCGTGCAAGAGTTTATGAAGCACTTACCCGGAGTAGTTATTACAGAAGCAGGGCGGGCTAATGGTACAAGTGATAATACACAAAGTGAGTACGATGGTTATGCAGAGTGTGTCAAAGTCATTTTTGATACTGATGCTGTCACGGTTAATAAACTAATTGATTATTTCTTTGAAATTATTGACCCATACAGTATTAATAAGCAAGGTGATGATGTGGGTGAAAAATACCGCACGGCTATTTATAGTGAAGAGCAAAGTCACTTAACGTTAGCAAGCGATTATATCAGCCAACGAGATGATGCCGACAAAATAGCTGTACAGGTTAAACCGCTAACAAATTATGTCCCCAGTGATGCTGAGCACCAAGACCGACTAACTAATCATCCAGATGATTACTGCCATATACCGCTAGATTTACTGCATAAATATAAGGCGGATTAGCATTTACTAATTTAATAAACCTGCATAGTTTAACTTTCATAAAAAATGTTATGTATAATTAATTATAAGAAGGACTTATGAATCTAGTAGAAATGTTGAAAGATCATTCTAGTGTAGTTGGCCAAGGCCAAGCAAGAAAAAAAGTTTATGAGCTAGAAGCAAGATTAAATATTGATTTACCAAAAGATTTTTTTGATTATCTGGTAAACTTAAATTATGCAGAAATATTTGATGAGCCTATTTATGGGATTAACCCTGAGATAAAACGTTTAGATATTTACGAACAAAATAAGCACACTGAACATTTTAGATATGGGTTTCTTATGGTCTTTTCAAACGATATAGATGGTACTATTTATATTAGACCCGATACAAGCAATGTATACAATGCTAGCTTTACTAGTCCTATAGCCAATTCGTTCACAGAATTTGTGGCGAATGTGCTAAAAGAGGCATAAGACTTACAAAAAAGCTCACTAAATAGTGAGCTTTTTTGAATGCTAATTTAAAGTGTTATTTTAGTTTTTCTGGTGGAAAACCACTTAAAATTGTTGCAACGGCTTCTTGCACTGCTTTGTTACGCTCTTCAGGTGTTTGTTTCTTCTGAAGGCGACCTTCACGAGCACCACGCCAAACAAGCTGGTTAGAGGCACGGTCAACAACATCAATCACTAAAGTGCCCACATCATATTCATGGGTTGTTGTTTGCGTGTTATAACCCATGCCCCAGTAGTTCCAACGTGCACCGTAACCTACATTAAATGTATCAACGTCAACTTTAGTATCAACAGAGGCATGATAGTTAATTAACACATCTGCTGATGCTTCATCGGCAGGTGTCATACCGTTTGCTTGTAATTGTGCATTTACCGCTTCACGCACACGTTTTTCCATCAATGGACTGATTTGATAGTTACCAGCGTCAGCCAAGGTCGCTTGTGGAAACCAAGCAAATGTTTTGTAGTTACCAAAGTCCACAGATTTGTCGTAGTCAATATCAGGCGTTTTTGCACACGCTGCTAGTAGTAATACAGCAGCTGCAATTAGTATATTTTTCATGGAGTTTGCTCCTTGGCAAATTTAATTACTATTCGTTTGATAACATAACATAGAATTAATTCAAGGAAATGTTATTTTTTACCTGTAATTTGTGTACAAAGTAGATGTTGATCAGTCTAGTCGTCCTTGACTGAATGATGCATTAATTTACACAAACGTGGCTATTGTCTTATTCATGCTCTACTTCTATCCAATCCTTTTCATCTACCCAGTTCTGGGCGCCGTCTTTAACGGAGCGAATTGGCACAATATAATCACAGCTAATTTGTGGTTTCACCGAGGCAAATATTGGCACAAAGCCAAAGCTGAGTGCGGTTTCTATAATTGCTTTTTGATTTTGCGGATCGATATCGGCCGCTTCATCAATATAAATCGGGATGCGGTATAAGTTTTGCTCTTGGTCGCTTAATAAGTAGCGGATAAACAACATGCCGCATAATAATTTTATGGTGATACGCGTACCGTTTGAGCCAGCCGAATCAATTTTTTCAAAATGCTCGGTTTCGCCTGCACGGTTTACTACTTCAAAGCGAATATCAAATAAGTCAGTAAGGGTTAAACCGGCTTTATCAGAGGCAAGTTTAATTAAGTGATCTTTTGCTTCGTTGACAGCACTTTCACTGTAGGGTTCTTGGCTGAGTAAATCCAGCGTATCACCTTGTTCAAACTGATTTGAGGTACTGATGATGGTATCAATACTATCAACCAACATTTTGCGTGGTATCACGTTAATTTTAAATGCTTGTAAGTTTGAAATACGATGCTGACTAATGCCTTTATTGAAGCTGTTCATTTCACGGCGCAGTCTGTCTAAATCTTCACGCAGTCCCTTAATCGTCGCGGCTATTTCTGTGAGTGCAACTCGGGCTTGGCGTTCAACCGCATCACGTTCGTTATCAATATTATGGAACGCGGCAATCAATTTCTGGTATTTACTAAACTCGTCATTTTCGTTATCAAATTTGGTAATACCGGCATTGTAAATATGCAAATAGGTATTACGAACGTTGATATCAAAATTACGCAGCTCTTGGCAATCTTTATTAAAGTGATGAACTAAGTCACTGAGATTATCAAAGTCAATTTGCACATCAATCATATACGGGGTGACTTTACCGCTATATAAATCCAGCGTGTGGTCAATTCGTTCAGATTTCACTTGGCGAAGGCGCTCGGCTTGGCGTGAAATTAAATCTTTTTTCGATTTAATAATCGAGCGTCGATCACTAATTGAACCGCTGTTATTTTGAATATCTTGTAAGTAGCTATCAACTTGCTCGCGTTCAGCCAATAATTGCTCTTTTAAGAGTGTTTGTGCATCAATAGATTGCAGCATAACCTGGAATTGTTCAAAGCGTTTAAGTGCGCTTTCTGCTGCCATGAGTTCATCGTATAAGGCATCTTTTTCTTTTTGTTTGTCGGCCACATTTGCGGCCACATCACGCTGTTGCTTAAATTCATTGAGTGACTGTTCAAGAGCGTTGAGTTGCGCAGTAAGTTGCTCTTTATTTTCACCGCTTTGCATCTGCACCGGTGAGAGTTTTTTCAGCTTGATGGTCGCGCCTGGCAGGGTGAGCACGCCGCCTTTCACGTTATCTGATAATTGCTCTAAAAATGCACCAAAGGCATCTTCGTCAGTGATATCTATATCACCATTACTGGTGGTGGCAAATGACAGAATGTCAGGGTTTAGAATACGCGAGATCTCTTCAACTTCTTTAAGTGATAAATCCTCGCGCATACGGGTAAATAAATTAAACTCAAGATTTTTAAGTTGCAGCTTTAAGCTTTTGATCTGCTTTTGTGTTTCACTAATACGGTAATCAAGAGTATGCAGGCTTTGCCCTTGCGCACTGTTGATAGAATGCGATAGTGACTCGTAATCTTGCTTTAATTGACCAAGGCTTACTTTTAAGGTTGCCATGTTAACCAATTCAAATTCAGATTTTAGAGCACCAAAGTCTAAAAACCATTGCTCTATTTGTGTTTGCCTGCGTTCAATATCGCGCGATTGTTGTACATAAAGTTGTTGTTTTTGTTCAAACTCGTGCTTTTCGTGTTCAATGTCTTCAAGGGCAACATTAAGCTCGCTCAATTGCGCCTCTTGGTAGCTATCAAAATCGATTAATGCTTGGTCAATTTTGGGGGCGTATGCGGCTAATTTACCTTTGAGTACGGTTTGGTTTTCAAGCATAGATTCAAGGGCGCTGATAGGCTCTTGCATCGACTCGAGTGCTTTTAGCTCACGTTTTGCGCGGTTTACTTTATCAAAGGAGCGACGCCATACTTCATAAAAATCGACCTTTGAGTTTGACATGTGGCGTTCAAATACGCGTAACATAAAGCGTTTTACGTCGGCAGCGCCTAATTTATGCAGGTTCAAAATACGGCGGAAAATTTCTTTATAAATTGCCGAATCTTGCACGTTGTTAAGCGGGATCATCTTTAAGTTAATGTCGCCATCAAATGGCGTGGCACCACCCGTTAATAGTGCGTTGAGCTCTTGCGCTTTAAGCTCGATAGGGTTAAAGCCTTGCTCTTTTAAATGATTAAACAGTTTAGTGAACTTAATGATGGTTTTACCTTTAGTATACTGCTCAAGATCAAGCTTGCCTTGGTAACAAAAAAACTGATGTGCGTAACCTGCAATTTTACCAAGCCCAGCTACACCAATCACCACCGGGCCATGGGGTAGGTCGGCTTCGAGTAAAATATAGGATTGATCTGACGAAAAATAAAATTTACGGGTTTCGTCTAAATCATGACCGTCCCATTCTGTTAGGCGTAAATCATTAATAAGCGGAAATTGCAGAGCATTGATCACCGAGCTTTTACCGGTGTTATTTGGTGCACAAATTGAGCTGCTTTTATCAAGCGGGATCACACATTTGGCATAACCGGCGGTGTTTAATAATGCCAGCTTACTGAGGCCGTATAGGTTTTTCATTATTCGTCCTCTCCAATATAGGTTTCTTCGTTTACTTCCATTAAGGCATCAATATAACGGTAGATAGGTGCTTGCAGCATAAAGCCGCCTTCTACTTCACGGGCAAGGCCAAGTCGTATCATGCGTAAGTACACGTCTTTACGTAGGTCTGATCCTGAAAAAATTTCGAGTTGATCAAATAAGTGCTTGTTCATTTGCACTAAAGTTTGCATCAGTTCTAAATCATTCACTTCATCAAATAAGGCACGCATTGGGTCTTTACCTGAGTTTGCATAGTGCTCAATTAAGATATAAATGGTTAAGGCAATCGCGCGGGAAATTTTCCCCATATTGGGTGTACTTTCATCGCTGGCAAAGTAATAAAAACCACGGCTGTCATGTTGTAAATCGTGGCCAAGGGCGCTGAATAATGCGCGGTAATGATCAATTTGTTGATCAAGCTCTTGCCACATTACGGTGTCTTGTTCGCTAATGTGATAGCCGGTGACTAATTTTTTATTAATTGCTTGTAGATGACTAAGTTCATCTAAATTTATCTGTGTCATAACGGTTACTCATCCACTGTTGGTGTTTGCTGAGGGTCAACAGGCTTAGAATTAAAAGGGAAAAGAGAAAAATGTTGCCCGGCAATTTTCACGCGCATTTTTTCATCACTTTGATTGATTTCAATATCGCTGTCACTTACCAGCTTTTGATATAAAAACAGCATTTCGTCGGCTTCAAGATCTGGGTAGCTTTGCTCTAAAAAGGTCAATAATGGTTGTGGCTTTTTACGTTTAGCATTGAAGCGTTTTTTAAAGTTTGCTTTAACATTATTGTAATCTGGAATATTTGGCGTAACAAAAGCAGGCACATCTTGTTGATCAGGAAGTTCGTATTCACTGTGTTCAAACTCAACAAGTGCAGCCATATAAGCGACCATATGGCGCTGTTGCCCCAATGAGAATCGTTGCGTGTCAGAGACAAAATTTGGTTGTACGGCGCTGAGCATATTATCAACGCCATTTTTACGTACTAAACCAAGTACTTTAGCTGCTTGACGAGTGATCATATTATTACGGCGCAACTCTTCACGCAGTGGCATTAGCATATCGGCACTTTTACGCAGGCTTTCGCGACCAACTAAATGCATTTCTAAAATTCGAGTACGTAATCGTTCAAGCATGCGTTTATCTTGATAAGCTTTACCGCTGCGTTCAATATATTCGATTTGCGTACTGATTTGTGTTTCGATGGTATTAAAACAAGCATGAAAATCGCCACGAATATCAACCATTTCAAGCATTGGTTCAATGTATTCATCAAACGCTTCAATCACCGCTTGATAACGCTTTTGTAATGATTGCACCGCATTATTAGCTTTTGCTTGTTCTACAATATTTAAAATGGCATTTTCGTTGTGGGCAAATAGTTTCATTATTTTACGCACCCGATCATCCATAATGCGGCTAAAACGGCGCATCTCGTCGTAGTCTTCAATACTACCGGCATTGTCTAAACGGTTACCCAAACGGGCTAAATCTTCAACCAGCACGCTAATTTCTTGCGCTAAGCCTAAATGCTCTTCCTGCAATAAAAAAGTGGCAAAATCTGCAATTGCACGGTTAATTTCAAGTTGTGACGATTTAGCCAAGGGAATAATAATATCTTGGTTTAAAAGGCGGTTGGTTTCTTTGTAAATGCGCTCATTTGACCACGTAGGTTGTTTTTGTTTGATCGCATTTTGCACGTCTTTTAGGCTGAAATCAGCCATTTTAAAACGTTTAAATAGCAGCTCTAACATTCCCCAGTGCTCTGTTAGGGTATTTAGCAACTTTTTAGCTGGGATCATAAAACTCCAAAAATCCTAATTTATCTTGTAAAGCCGGCTTGTTAGGCCTCAGCGATTAGTCGTAGAAAAGCAAATTGACAATAGTTTTACACATTCTTTGGTGCTAGACTGCGCGCCGTGTCGTCCTGCGGCTCATAACATACAATTTTTACATTTTTATAAAGGTTGTTCAAACACCATGGTAACTGCAATTATCCTAACCCTGATAACGCTAGCATTCGTGCTCATCGTTATAGAGGATATTATCCATGTAAACAAGGCCAAAACCACGCTTTTCTTTGGTACTTTATGCTGGATTATCTTATTTATCTCGCCGCTTCACGGGCAAAGCCCCGAAAACGTACAACATCAACTTGACCACAATATTTTAGAGATTGCCACACTGTGGTTGTTTTTAATGGCTGCAATGACCTTTGTAGCCTATTTGAACTCCAAGGGTTTTATCCAAAATATTGTGCATAAGATAATGCCCAGTGCTATTAGCGAACGCAAACTGATGTTTTTGATTGGCGGGTTCTCCTTCTTATTTTCGTCGATTTCAGACAATATCACAGCCACATTAATTTCCCTTGCGGTGGTGATGTCGTTAAAACTCGATCCGAAAAAGCTAATTAAATACGCTACGCTTATCATCTTTAGTGTGAACTCGGGCGGAGTGTCGTTAATTACCGGTGATGTTACTACCTTGATGATTTTCCTTGATGACAAAGTTACCATTGGTCACTTGCTATTGTTGGTTGTGCCTGCGTTATTTAGCGTGGCGCTATTGGCCATTATGCTGTCATTTGGACTCAACGGCCAAGTTGAGTTTACCAAACAAGAGGACCGTCGCATTGAGAAAACAGATATCACTATTGCAGTGATTTTCTTATCAACGATTGTCGGGACATTAACGTTAAGCGTGCTTTATCATGTGCCGCCTTTGTTAACTTTCTTATTTGGTTTGTCGTTGATGTTTTTAGTAGCGCAATTTTTAATGCGCAAAAAAGATGTGAATAAAAAAATCATCGATTATATTCGCGAAATAGAATACGACACCTTGCTGTTCTTCGTTGGCGTATTATTACTTGTAGGCGCCCTGAAAGAAGTCGGTATGCTCAGTAAGTTCACTCATCTTTACGAGTTAATGCCAGCACAATACGCTAATTATTTAATGGGTATATTATCCGCTGCGGTTGACAACGTACCACTAACGGCTGCGTTACTTAAAGCTGAAATTGTGATGAGTCCACAACAATGGTTGTCGTTTACGTATGCAACTGGGGTGGGGGGGTCCATGCTTATTATTGGCTCGGCTGCCGGTATTATCGCTATGAGTAAAGTAAAAGCGCTTACCTTTATGAGTTATTTACGTATGTCGGTGTATTTATTAATCGCTTATACAATTGGTTATATGGGATCGTATTTAGCAGGTAGCTTTATTTAATTGCTTTTATTATTTAAAACAACTTGACAGCTAGACGTCTAAACGATAACTTTCAAAGCCCGCTTAATAGCGGGTTTTGTTATTTAATTGCTAATAATTTACGTAATTAATCTAACATTCAGAAGAGGTGCGGTACTTAGGTACTTAATGTTAGGCGACGTATGCCTGTAATCATTAAGGAGGGAAGTACTCGCCGAGGAAAGCAACTGGACGTCACAGTGGTTTTTCGGTTTATGGGGCTGAATCCTCAAAACTGTCACCAATTAGGTGGAGAGCTTCTGGCAGTGGACTTTTCTTATCGAGCACCCCCTTGCCAAGTTCTTCTTGTTTTATCGTGGTATGAATGCCACAAAAGGAGACGACATGAATACCCAATTAGCTGCAACTAACTTGCAACAGTCAGCACAAAATCAAAAATCAGACTACGTAGTCGCAAAGTTCGGTGGCACCAGTGTGGCTAACTTTGAAGCGATGAGCCGTTGCAGTGAAATTATTGTAGCCGATAACAACGTACGAGTAGTGGCCGTCAGTGCCAGCGCAGGAGTGACTAATCACCTTGTGACCTTATGTAAAAAAGATTTATCAGCAGATGAGCGCAATGAGAACATTGCTGGCGTTATTGCTATTCAAGAAGCTATTTTAAATGAGCTGTCATTGGATGCTGATTTAGCTCATGGCTTTGATGAAACCATTAAAGCTTTTAAGTCACTTGCCAGTGAGCCACTAAAATCAAAGCAACAACATGATGAGTTATTGAGCTTTGGTGAGCGTTTATCATCCTATTTATTTACTCAGGTACTGCGTTTAAATGGCTTAAATGCGGTGCGTTTTGATGTGCGACAGGTATTAAAAACCGACAGCCAATTTTCTAAAGCAACCCCAGATGTAGCTGCAACAGCAATGGCCGCAAAAGAGCATTTAATTCCGTTATTAGCTGAACAGGTTATTGTAACTCAAGGCTTTATAGGCAGCGACGCACATGGTCAAACTACCACACTTGGTCGTGGTGGTTCAGATTACAGTGCGGCATTACTGGCCGAAGCCATAAACGCTAAAAGCGTGCACATTTGGACTGATGTCGTGGGCATTTTTAGCACCGATCCGCGCTTATGTGCTAAGGCTACGCCGATTGCGCGTTTAAGTTTTGATGAAGCGGCCGAAATGGCTACCTTTGGGGCGAAAGTATTACATCCGGCAACTATCTTACCTGCGAGCCGCAGCCATATTAGTGTGTTTGTTGGTTCTAGCCGTGAGCCTGAACGTGGTGGTACCTGGATCGAACGTGAGAAATCACAAATCCCCGGAATTCGTGCTGTCACGCAGCGTAAAAATCAAATATTGTTAACCTTAAAAAGCCCCGAAATGCTTTTGGCTAGTGGCTTTTTAGCTCACGTGTTTACAATTTTAAGTGAGTTTAATATCTCGGTTGATTTGGTAACTACCTCAGAGATAAGTGTTGCAATTACTTTAGATAATGCGCCAAATGCCTCGCGTCCTGAGCTTGATCAAGAATGCCTTGATAAGCTAGCGGAGTTTTGCCACGTGTCGGTTGAGAACAATTTAACCTTAGTGGCATTAATTGGTTCACAAATTCAATTACGTCAGCAAGAAATTAACTTAATGAATGTATTAAGCGATTTTAATATTCGCTTAATTTGTCATGGCGCAAGTAAACATAACCTGTGCTTTTTAGTGGAGCAGAGCGAGTCAGACTTTGTTGTGCAAGCGATCCACAGCCGTTTATTAGAAGTTCAAAACGCCGCGTAATTGGGCGGTAGAATTTACCACAGAGCACTGCCAGTCAGTGCTCTTGTCACTTACCACACTGATATCAAACTCATGATATTGACAACTCAGCGCTGTTAAATTTGCTCGCTCAAGTTCAGTAAATACATTGGGGCTGAGTAATTTTGCAATTGGTTGGCTGGTGGCTTTGGCTAGTGCTTCTTTTAAGGTCCATATTCTAAAAAATCGTTCTGCACTTTGCTGATCTTGCGTTATTAAATTTACCTCATCAAGATGATAAAAATGCTTAGCGAGCTTTGCAAATGGACGCTTCAGGTTTATTTTTTCAATATCAAAACCAAATTCAATTCGTTCTACATTTAATGCAGCACCCACAAAACCATTAGAGTGGGATAAACAACTACGCAATACTGTGTCACAGTCAGTTATATGTAGCAGTAATTTACTGCTTTGCTGGTCAAATTCAGAGCTAATATGGTTATTTGCTAGCTCACGAAATTGTGGCATCGTTTGTTTTACCAAATACTTAAGCAGTAGCCGAGTGGCTAAATATTCTTGCTTGGCTTTGTAACTTTTTCTACGGGTGATAACCGTCAGTTCAAATGGGCTTAATAGTGCGTTTAAATCGAATTCATCGACATTTAACTGCTGGGCATCAAATAATAAAATAGTATTCGCATTGAACGGCTGCACGCTGTGTTTGGTGATAACGAGTTGCTGTTGAAAAAATAACGCAGGCATAAAATCCACAATTAAAGTGATAAAAGAACAAACATGTTTATATTTTGTGCGGTTGTGCGCTGGTTAATTAAGCCAAGGCAAATTTATTACTCTGTGAGAGTTAAATATGGTTTAATTCACAATAATGAAAAATAATAACAGATTTGTAGATGTATGGCACAATTGCGTGATGGTTTTCAAAGCCGCCTTGGCTTTGTTTTAGCAGCTTCTGGCGCTGCAGTTGGATTAGGTAATATTTGGGGATTTCCCACGCAAGCGGCAAATCATGGCGGCGGCGCGTTTTTACTAGTCTATTTTATAGTTATCTTTTTTTTAGCCTTGCCAGCTTTATACACTGAGTTGTACTTAGGTCATAAAGCGCAAGCTAATCCGGTTAAAGCACTTAGACAAGCATGGCAAGAGCAAGCACCGCAAGTAGGCGCTGCTGCTGGTTATTTAGGTTTAGCCGGTGCGATTGTGATGCTGAGCTTTTACTCAATTGTTGCAGGTTGGATGCTTGCTTATGCCCTTGAACCCATTGCTAGCTTTTTTGGATTTACCACCGTCAGTACGTTTTTACACACGGATTCGATGGCGCGTAATTTTGTATTTACACCACTGATGCTGATCCTCACTGCGAGTATTATTCTCAAAGGTGTTAAATCTGGCATAGAAACATGGTCGCGACGGTTAATGCCGATGCTATTAGTGTTACTCGTTGTGCTAATTGCTTATATAGCCACGCTTGATGGCGCAAGTGAAGGCTTTGCTGCGTATTTAGTGCCAGACTTTAGCCAAATACTCGACCCAGGTTTAATTATTGCGGCAATGGGGCAGGCGTTCTTTTCGCTGTCACTGGGTGTCGGTTGTATGATGATTTATGGCTCGTACTTGCAGCCTGATGCTAATTTGCCGCGGTTAACCGCGTCGGTAGCGTTACTTGATACAGGGGTTGCCTTTTTAGCGGGTTTATTAATTATTCCTGCAATTTACGTGGCGCAGCACAATGGCGTGCAAGTATTTAGTGATGGAAAATTAGTGGGAGAAGGGCAACTAATTTTCGCAATTCTACCGCAGTTATTTAATACTATGGGCGAAATTGGCTTATTGGTTGGTTTACTGTTTTTTGTACTTATGTCGATTGCATCACTCACATCGACTATTTCATCAACTGAAATTCCAGTGGCTTTTTTAGTTGAAAACCATCAAGTAGAGCGTAAAAAAGCGACGTTTTTAGTGAGCTTAACGGTTTTAGCCGCGTCATCGTTGATTATTTTCAATTTTGACTGGCTATTTGGTTTAGTGATCATGGTACTGACTCAGTATCAATTACCGCTTATGGGCTTATTTTACTTTATCACTGTAGGGTGGTTGTGGCGCCGTGGTAATCAATTAAATGAGGCTGCAAGTGGCATGCGTTATTGGTTTGCTCAGTACATACGTTATGTGTGTCCGATACTGATGACCGCCGTGTTCGCTAATGTCGCGTTTGGTTGATAATTTAGCTGTCAGTTTTTTAGTTTTAATTGTTAATACATGTGTTATACCAATCGTTTTTAAGTTACTGACCATTTAGTTCGCTAGAATGGTTAAATATTTAAGTCGATTGGTATTATATT
>TARA_R110001606_G_scaffold137936_1_pt1 | contig 18664 bp, 14 predicted proteins | sample TARA_R110001606 | Tara Oceans TARA_R110001606 (sample SAMEA4398315) | marine metagenome | biome: Polar Biome; feature: [SRF] surface water layer (ENVO:00010504); material: water (ENVO:00002006), including particulate matter (ENVO:01000060) such as... | depth 5 m | reverse complement strand
TCAAATGTAGAAGATATATTAAATAACGATGACATCAATGCTGTTTACATTGCCACGCCCCCATCTTCTCATCTTACATATTCCCTGCGAGCCCTAGAAGCAGGTAAACATGTATATCTTGAAAAACCAATGGCATTGAATGCTATGGAAGCACAACAAATAACCAATGTACTTGGCAATAGTACAGGTAAACTTACTATGGCGCACTATCGCCGTAAATTACCAGCCTTTTTAAAAGTAAAAGAACTTCTTGACACCAATAGTATTGGAGACATAATTCATGTAGACCTACAAGTTTTACAATCTAAAAAAGAATTGTTCGTAGCCGATGCTATAGATAATTGGAGAATACAACCTGAGATATCGGGTGGAGGTTATTTTTATGATTTGGCACCCCATCATATAGACCTTATGATTCATTTCTTTGGGTCGATTGAAAAAGTACATGGACTTACTAAACCCACAAATAGGAATGCAAACGTAGAAGAGATCGTAAATGGAATTATCTCCTTTAAGAATAGTATTCAATTTAGAGGTTTGTGGAATTTTAATGCCGCGGAAGTAAATGAAAAAGATGAATGTATCATTTATGGCACTAACGGTCGTATTAAATTCTCCTTTTTTGGCAGTGAAGTTGTTTTAAAAAAAAACAATGAAGAACAAACGTTTTCATTTACTAACCCAAATCATGTTCAAGAACCCATGATAGCGAATACAGTAGATTATTTCCTTGGTAAAGATAAAAATCCTTGTACAGCTGAAGACGGCTTGATGGTTATGGAAACTTTGGGAAAATTGAGTGGAAAAAAAATTAATTAACCTGTTCCCAATTAAAACCATTGCTTTGAAGCCAAAGTACATTAACAGGAACATCTGAACGGTTTACATTATTAGTATCTCTGTAACCACCAGCTACCGATAAATTGACACTAGGGTTTTTCTTAATGATATACATTCTACCGTTAGCACCATTTGCAGAGGGCATATACAAAGTACTATACCCTGAACCATTAATTAAAACAGTATGGTCAGCTTCATTTAATCCCACATCACCACCCGTAAATCTAATTGCCGTCGCAAATGATCCATTTACCGTTACAGTAGAATTAGGTGTGGTTGTATGTAAACCCAAACGAGCATTTGTATTGTCCCAATATATACTTGTATTATTTTCGTTTAAAGTTCCATCATCACCTGAAAAGACAACCGAACCTGTAGTACCTGAAAATTCCTCATCAGCTGAATTTGTATTTATAAATGTTTCCCCTCCTATTTCATTAGTATAGGTATAAGTACCATCTTCATTATCTATTAAAGTCGTTGTGGTTTCAGTTAATCCATTAATGTTTACAGTAGTGCCATCACCATTCGTAAATGTATATGAGCCATCTTCATTATCTTCCAATGAACCTCCATTTAAAGTAAGTACAGTCCCATCTCCATTTTCATTAGTATAAGTAAATGTTCCATCTTGGTTATTAACTAAAGTAGATAAAGTATCCTCTGCACCATTAAAAGTAATAGGTACTTGGTCTGTTCCTAAAAATGTATATGTACCATTACCATTTTCGGTTAAAGAAATTATTTCATTTGAATTTGAACCGCCAGTTGAGCAAAGACTCGACCAATCAGTTCCATTATAAAAAAAAACACAATTTTCATCTGTATTAAATACTAAGCCACCTCGTAAGGGTTGCAAGAGCTGCATTTCAGCATTAGATACTCTAGATATCACTAATACCTTTGAAGAACTCTCCAATTCTAACAACGAAGAAGCATCAAGAATTTGTGGATTTTCCCCTATTTTTATCTGACCATAAGTAAAATTACAGCAAAGGTAAATGGGGATAAAAAGAAAATATTTTAAATATTTAGGCATTAAAAAATCGTATAAATAAGTTGCGATTAAAATTTTTACAAAGTAAATAATTAATTATACAGTATTCGTTTTAATCGACAAGGCACCATTTATACCGACTAAATATTCACAGAACCATAACTACCTTTAAAAATTAATTAAATTTGTAATTATCCTGATATTTACGCTAAATTCATATTTAGATTTCACAGCTACTACGGTAATGTTTTAAGTTAAAAATAGCCTATTTTTGACTTTTTATTTCAAAATTACCGCCGTTACGTTTTAAACCGTAAATATTTTGCATTATGAAAAAAAAAAATCAACTTCTAATTTATTGCTTTACTTTTTGTCTCTTAAGTAACTGTAGCTCTAACGATGATTCGCCAACTATTCCTACAGGGCAGACTAAGCAATATAACCTTACTAATACTGAATTATCTGATTTAACAGGACAAGTAAATTTTATAGAAAATACTAATGGTTCTACAACAATTTCTGTTATTTTAAATAATACGGTAAAAGGTATTAATAATGTAGTAAGGTTACGTAGAAACACCGCAAATATTGGAGGAGGAATTTTCTTGAATTTAAACAATATTAACGGAGATAATGGTACAAGTATTACAACTGTTTCAAAATTGACTGATGGTACAAAAATCACATATGATCAGTTTGCTGATTTAAATGGGTATTTTGCCATAGAAGGCACTGGTGATAGTGAAGGTGTTTTATACGCGTTTACAGATCTTGGTCCCAATGAATTTACTGGCAAGAAAATTACTTATGATCTTTTTTCTCCTAATGGTGACATTAATGGCTTAGCACAATTTGAAGAAAGAAAAAAAGGAAGTGCTGCTTTAATGGTGGGTTTATTTGATTTGGGAGCAGAAGATGAGTTATTATGTTCTTTACATATCATTCAAGAAAATACTTCTGAAGAAATAATTCATATATTATCTCCAATTAGAAGTAGGCTAAAGGGATTTGGATTTACTGAATTATCTGATATAAATGGTCAAAGCCTTAATTATGAAGATATCTTAAAATTAGATGCTTTTATTAATGTGAAAACATCAAATGACAATCTTATTTCTGAAGGTGGAGTCGGAATCAATATTGATTATAATTAAAAATAATTTGCAAGGCGAAATACTAAATGAGGAATACAAAGATTGATTTATTAAGGTTTATCGGATTAATGTTAATTATATTAGCTCACATGTCCCCGTCAAATTTAGTGAACCAAATCCGTAATTTTGATGTTCCAATGATGGTATTTATATCAGGTATATCCTTTAACCTTTCATTTAGAGGAAAATTAAATTACCCTAATTATATATGGAAAAGAGTAAAAAGACTGGTATTCCCTGTTTGGATTTTTTTAACTTTCCTATTCAGTGTTGCTTTATTCTTATTTCCTGAAGAAATAACAGTAGAGAAGATTATTTCCTCATATTTATTTTTATCAGGCATTGGATACGTTTGGATAATTCGAGTATTTCTATTGGTAGCATTAGCAGCACCTTTTCTACTCTATATAAATGGTAAATTTAAATCAAATAAAAAATTCTTAATATTCCTTTTAATCTCTTTTGTTATTTATGATATTTCACAAACTATTATTCATAATTTTAATAATGAAAGTTTCGCTTTAGAATTATTTGATGCAATAGTCTTTTATTTGATACCATATTCATTGATATATCTACTTGGCATAAGAGCCATGAATTTAACAAAGCCGGAATTTTTAAAGATCATTATCTTTAGTGGTATTACCTTTTTAGGTATAGGCTTATATCTATATATAGAAAAAGGTATATTTATTTACACTCATGATTATAAATATCCAATATCTTCATATTATGTATCATATGCCTTAATGGCGGCACTCCCTTTTTGGTTGTTTGGAGATTTAATTTGGAAACAAATACCTATAAAAATTAAACCGTTTATTTTATTTGTATCACAAAATTCAATTTGGATATATTTATGGCATATTCCATTTATTAGGATAACTGAAAAAATTCATTTTAATTTAATTGTAGAGTATTTAGGAGTTATCTGTTTGGCAACTTTAATTACCTATGTACAAACCATTATTGTAGAGCAAATATTTGTACCATTATTTAAAAATGAAAAAATGAAAAAAAATATAAGAATAATTTTAAAGGGTTAACTTCTACTGTTATTTACAACTAACATTTTTTATTAAAATGTATCTAAAATCCATTAATAATTTTCGAGGTATTGCCATAATATTAATTGTAGCAGTCCATTTATATATTTTTGGCTTCTCAAGCGAAGATAAAATTTCATCTCTAATTCGAAATACAATCTCATCAGGAACCTTACTTTTCGTTTTTGTATCCGGTTACATGTTTCATTATATTTATTACAAAAAATATAATTTCAAATCTTTCATAATAAAAAAAATAAAATATGTAGTATTTCCGTACCTCTTTATAAGTTCTATAGCAATTATATATTTTATAGTTACGTCCTATGGCTATTTCAAACCAATAAGCGAATTAAATATTGAAGAATTCGAAAGAGTCTATACTCAAAAAATATTTCTCCCATCAGATAATAAATTTATTACTATCCTAAAGTATTATTTAACTGGTCAAATTTCTGTTGTATATTGGTATATTCCTTTTGCTATACTCTTATTTTTATGTTCTCCGTTCCATTTGTATTTTGTTCGAAAGAACACAAAAATCCAAATCATAATTATACTTATATCCTTTATAATCTCAGCATTTGTCCATCGTTCGGTGTTTAATCTGAACCCGCTACATTCATTAATTTATTACACCCCAATTTATCTTTTAGGAATTTTTGTCTCAATTAACTCTAAACATATTTTAAAATATCTAAACAATAAACTATTAATATTGATTCTCGGAACTATTATTTTTTCTTGTCTTCAAGTAATAAATGGTTCAGAAGGTGCTTATACAAAAGATATTTTTGAGTATAACGGAATAGATTTACAAATAATTCAAAAGACCTTTATGATACTATTCCTGTACATATTCTTAGAAAGATATGTTATAAATTCAAAAATTATAGATAAAATTTCAGAAACAAGTTTCGCAATATATTTTTTACACCCCTGGATTATCTATTCTTTAAAGAAAATATATAATTTTATTGGTATAAATTACGGTTCTTCAGAAAACAACATACTACTTTATCTTTTCACTCTTAGTTTAGTGATAATAATTTCCGTAGGCAGTGCACTTTCAATTAAATTTCTTTTTAGTAAAAGTAAATACACTCGATACTTTATCGGCTATTAAACCTTAATTAAAGACCGATTTTTATTTTACGTAAAACAATAAAAAGCCTAATTTTAATTTTCGTAGTATTTTTTAGTAAAAACAATTATATGTTTACTCCATGTACTATTCATAGCATGATTATAAGCACATAAAGCTTTTTTTCTTCTCATTTCATAATCTGCATGAAAATTTACAAGAGATTTAGCAATATCTTTTGCAGTTCCATCACCAGGAGTAGGGTTTATTTTAATAGCGCAACTCTCGGGCACTAAGTTTCGTACCCCACTAATATTAAGCACAATCAAAGGTAGACTATATGCCATCGCTTCCATTACTTGAATACCTAATGTATCCCTTAATGAACAAAAGAGCATTACATCTGCTTTATTATACTCTTCAGCCATTTGATCAAATGGAATTTGATCTTTAAATTCAATTTTAGAGGCATCAATATTATATTCCTCAATCCATTCACTAACATAGTTTTTCATCTTACCACCACCAATAATGGTCAATTTATAAGGGAGGTCTTTAGGTAAAAATGACAATCCATGAAATGATAAATTAAGACCTTTTCTGGGTATTAATCTCCCAACCCAGATAATATTTAAAACATCAGTATTTTCTCTTTCTATAAACTCTAGATTATTATACTTTTTAGGAATAGCATAAATCTCTGTCAATCGAATTTTTTCATTATCTATCAATTTTGAATCGTTCAATAAAATCTTGGTTTCTTCATTGGTTGTAATTACATAAGCAGCTTTTTTCAATGTCAAACGTAGACTTTGACTGTATTTAACTAAGGTCTTCGAAATAAAACCTCTAATTAATTCAGTTGCCCATGACTTTCCAAAATATTGTTTAAAAATTGGAAGAGCCATTTGACCACCACCAACTGGTCCAAAAATTATTTTACAATTATTTAATTTATATAGACATGTTCCTTGTTGAAAACTGCCATAAGTTGCATGGTGCGCAATATCAAAATTATGTTCTCTATGCAATTCTACAACCCTATTAGCAGCCTTTCTTTTCCATAAATAATAATGTAAATAAACAGATTTTTTATTTGGATCAAACAATCTTTCATCCAAGTCCCAAGCCAACTCCACAAACTCAAAAGAAAGATTAGGTAGATTTAATTTTATAATTTCTTCTTCAATATAAATTTTATCATCAAAGTTGGTAATACAGCATACATCATAACCCATTTCAGCTAGTCCGACAGCCCAGTTCCAACCCCTACCTTCTTCTGAACCTTTTTTAGGCGAACACGCATAAGCACTTAACAAAACTTTTTTCATATACTAAAGTGATAAAGAAATTATATATAAAGTAATTTAATAGCTTTTATATTTTCATTAAAGAATTTATTAATATTACTTCGATTTTTAATATTATCAGAAAATAAATTATTTCGATTTTTATTCAAGAAATTTACTATACCCTCAGTTATTCCTTCCACTGAATTCTCAATTGTAATTAAACCAGTTTTCCCATGTATTACATATTCTGGAAGACCTCCTGTATCAGTAACTAAAACTGGGCAACCTAAGGCATACGCAGTCATTATTACACCACTTTGCGTAGCATCCTTATAAGGGCAAACAATCAATTGCGATTTATTAATAACTGCCGACATTTCAGAATTACTTAAAAATTTATTCTCAATGGTTAAATTTTTCAGTTTTAATTTTAAAAAGTCTGGATAATAATTTGCTGTCGTTTTTCCACCAATATAAAATTGGGCTTTCGAATTATTTTCTACCACCTTCTCTAAGGCACCAACAAAAAGATCTACACCTTTGTAAGGTGAAATACGACCTACAAAACTGATGTATTTTCTAGAAACATCTGATGATTCTGATAAAAAGGATTTGTAGACCGTGTAAGGCATAAGTTTCAGAACAGTTATCTTTTTACTTTTCCTTAGTTGAGGATACAATATAGACTTACTGAATTCGCTAAATACCACAAAACTTGGAATCAAGTGAAACCAAAGTTTGCGATAGATTTCTCTACCGATATTAAATTCGCCGCTATGAGTTAACGGATCGTGAATATTTGCAATTAATTTTCTTCTGTTTTTAAATAGAAAAAACAATTGAAATAATGTCCTACTTGAGAAATCATCTAGATGAATATAATCAGGATTGATAGTGGTTATATAATCTTCTAATTTTTTTGAAACTTTTCGGGTACTAGATATTTTCTTATTGGGATATACAACAAAATTAACTGAAGTACATTCTTGAAAATAAGTATTGAGAAACTGAAGACCCCAGTCACCAACAACATCTTTAAAAGATGTTAAAGCCGGATATTTATTTAAATCTGTTTCTATTTCTAAAATATTCGCTTTTAATTGATTGGGTGAAAGTTCAATAAGAACATGTACACTATGCCCTTGTGAGGCAAGTAAACGTACATATTCAATTGCGTTATCTAAAAAATAAACTTGTGTACAATATGTTATCGTCATTATTCAGCAAGTTTATTGTTCATTGTTTTTAATATGAAATACTCCATTCTTTTTTGCAAAAAAAAGTCCAACTCCCGCTACAAACAGCCAGAATAGGATAAATAATAAATAGTTTGGAATCATTTCAGAAAGAAGAATATAAATTGTAATCAAAAAAGTACTTAACCCTATAAAAGTAAATATATGTTTAAGACCACTCACCTTATTTTTATACAAACTAACATCTTGAGAAATATGAAATATTAAGAACGAAATAAATATAGAATAATTAACTATTGAAAGAGAAGGGTAAAAGTAAAGACCAACCAAACAAAGAGTAGTATTTATAATAAAACTATTGATATTATACCACATGTCTAATTTTTCTTTCTTTAAGGCTACTAAAATTTGAGCCTGTAAGACAGAAGTAGGAAATATTAAAAAGGTGGCAAACATTTCTTTAGCAAAAAGTGCCGTTCCTTCATATTTTTCACCAAAAAGAAAAGGTATTAAATTATCTGCAAAAGAAAACATAAACGTATACACTAACATACCATACAAAGCATACATCCAAAACATTTTTGTGTAAAGCGATCGAAGCTCAGTTATTTTTCCAGAATTACTATATTCTACAAATTTCGGAAACACTGTAACTCCAAACACCATAGGTACTAATTGTGCTAAAGAAAATAGTTTAAAAGAATTTTCATAATAAGTAACATTCTCTATAGGCAATGTTTTGGAAATTATTATGGTGGCTATTCTCCAATAAATAATATATGTACTACCTATAACTAAGAAAGCCCAATTTTTAGAAATTATCGATTTAAAATATTCGAATGATACTGTAACCTTCCAAAATCCATTTATCTCAATTGTATTAGAAGTACCTACTTTTAAAAAAATATTAAGAGTTATAATACGAACTAGAACTAAGCAAATTACTAAGGTATAAATGGAAAAAGGGTAGATAAACAAACTAGCTCCTATTAAAAATTTAATCAAAGCCTCTGCAACAATTATCTTTGAAGTTTTAATTTGTTGAAATTCAGCAATATTTACATCTTTAATACAATTTATAATATTATCAAAAATTATATTACCCGCAAAAATTACAGAAAGTAATCTAATCTCGGGTTCTTTATAAAGAAAAAACGCTAAAGCGATAGCAATAAAGAAAAATACACTACCAAGTAATACCTGCATTTTCAAGAATTGCTTGACAAAATGATTTCTATTTTGAGAACTAACAACCTCACGAATAAACCACTGTCCTAATCCCATGGAAGAGAACACAATCATCGATTGATAAATTGTACTTGCTATAAGATACTTTGAAAAGTCATCTACCGAATAATGCCTTGCTACCATTAAATAAAATAAACTTAAAAGCACATTTTTACCTAAATTTCCGGCAAGTCCCCAAAATCCATTTTTCACCAAAGAAGATTCCTTCTTTTTATTAATGAATCTTATAATTGTTTTAATCATATATAAGTTATAAGAATAACAGCTAAATAATTAAACAAAAGTTATTCATTATATTTAACTTGATTTATTAGTTTGCCTCTATAAATATTTTCAATAGTTTCCGCATATACTTTTGGATTATGTTCTAGTTTAATTCTATCTAAACTAACCTCTGCTTTTTTCTTAATATCAATTTTATTTTCGAAAATATCTTTTAATACCTTAATCAAACCAGATTCTAAAATTTTTGCAAATTCATTAAAATCTATCTTAGAATAAAATTGCGGGTGATTAAAACGGTTAGTCGGCACATCAATAAGCCATCCTAAATCATTACTGTTTATTTCAGATAAAGCTCTAATACTTGTTGTTATAACCGGACAACCGCCTGCTTGGCACTCCAATACAGAATATCCATATGTATCAGCCCAAGTGGGTAACAAGCCCACGTGGCTGGACTTAATAAGATTTAAAACCTCATCATTTGGCAAATACGAATGATGTGTAATCCATTCAGGATTATCATTAACATAGGCTATAGTATCTCTAACACTTTCTTCAGTAGCAAACTCAAAATTATTGTCTTTTTTAGTTAATTCAGAAATTAAGATCAATTCAAAATTTTCATTTGTTTTAAAAACATCAAACGCCTTTAACATTTGAATACCACCCTTTCTATAAAAATGCTTACCAATGAAAATGAATTTAAGCTTAACGTCACTTGAGTATGATAATCCTTTTTCATCTACCTCATTTATAAGAGGATTCTGGGGCGGATGAAGTACCAACATCTTCTTTTTAATTTTATTTTCGTATTGTGGAAAAAATGAGACTAGTTCCAACTGAATATCATAGGTACATTTAGAAAAAGGCAATATGCCCTTGCAATTATCGCTTGCCAACAATTCAAAGATTTTTTTAAAATTTTTGTTTTTTGTTACCTCCCTGAAGTTTGGGTCAGAGGTTTCAAGAATTCTAAGTAACTCTTTATTATAAGGAATAAATGCCTCAACTGTTAATACCCAAGCATTTTTACTTGAAGTATTCACTGAATTAAACAAATGAACAACATCAACTTTTGTTTTAAAAAATATAATTTTTTTAAAACGCGAAAACAATTTTTGATATTGCTCATCGCCATCGAGAGGTGAGATATTTAAGATTTTCAAAATAACCCAAAGTATATTGGTCCAGAAGTAAAAATTAAAAAAACGCATATCTTTATAACTAGCATCTTCTAACTTATTTAATATTAATCTTTTGGCCGCATAATTTTTAGAATTATAACCTATAACTAATTGTTTTTTCATTTTTTTATTTTCACCAGTTTAAAAAATTCTTTTAAAAATATACTTATATTGATGAAAATCAACGAGACTTAGAAGCCAACATTAAGTCTTTGTGCATTTGTTCTGTTATTTTTTTCCGAGTAAAACTTTTTCCCAAAATTTGATTATTGACTCTCATTGTTTCTTGTAATTCCTCGTTCTCATAAAGTTTTATCAAAGCTTTTAATATGCTTTCAGAATCTCTACCATCTACCCAAAGACAATTGTCCGGTTCTTGCAAATGATCTATAGCTGCTCTCGTTTTTGTTGTAATCACTGGCAGACCACAAGCTACTGATTTGAAAAGCGCCATGGGAAAGCCTTCATCAAAATAGGTTGGAAAAATCAGAGCATCAGTATTAGCATAAAAATGATCGCATTCCTCTTCAGGTAAAAAACCTGTAAGATGAACATATTTTTCAATTTGTAAGCCTTTAATTTCAGCTTTAAAATCATCATAATCCTCTCCGTCACCGACAAAAATAAAAACGCATTCATCTTTGTATTTAAAATTGGGGATGGTCCTTATGATACTAAAAATACCTTTTTCGGCAATCATACGACCAGCAAAGAAAAATTTAAAACGATTATCAGATAACCCATGTTCAGTCAAAAATCCATTAGATTTTATAGAACGATTCGGGTCGATAATATTACCTGTTACATATGCTTTTTCTGCGAATTTAGGTGCTAATTTTACAATACTATCCTTTTCTTCATGTGATAAAAAAAACCAAAGCGTTACATATCTTGATAAATAGGGGATAACGATTGATTTAAAGAAAAAGGATTTCTTAGTTAATATTGAAATATCGGACCCATGTGTTTTTATAACTATACTAAGTTTACGCCAATATAATAACCTTATCAACAATATAGTAATAAAATCACGAGTCGTACCGACCGGCTCAAAACGAGAATTTAAATATAATAAATCAGGTTTAAATTGGTATAATCTTTTGACGATACTAAATGCATTAGCAAATACCCCATATAATTTATTGATTTTTCCCGCAAAAGGTTTATTTCTACTATAAGTAATGGTTTCACAATTAAACCCCAGTTCGGAAAAACCTTGAACTTCATCCATAGCAAGATTAATGTGATTTTTGGGGGGGACGCCAATTAATATTTTTTTGTTCATTTAATAATATTTACCAACTCTACATTTTATAATTTATGTGTAAGTATAATTTACTATTGTTTAATTATTCTAGCAGGGTTACCTACAACCACACAATTATCTGGTATATCCTTAACAACAACTGAACCGCTACCTATTGTCACATTATTACCTATTATGATCTCGCCTATTATGCAAACATTACTACCTATATCTACATTGTTACCAATCTTAGGAGAATTACTAAAGCTACCATTAGCTAATTCTTTTCTACCTATTGTTGTAGATTGGCGTAAAGAACAATCTACACCTAGAATTGTACCGCCATGTACAACTAAAGCTTGACCATGATGTAACCTTAATCCTTTACCTACCTTGGTTCTCCATTGTAATTCTACACCCAATATCCATTCAACCAATATTGTATAAAAAATACGATAAGGGATAGTTACGATTCTATAGAACTTATTTATTGTTCCAATATTAGCCAAACGAAAAAGCATCATTAAAATACGGCCTTTAGTTGTGTTCACTTTCCAGTCTTGAAAAAGAAAATTCATTATAAAACTATTAGGATTATAGGGTACTTATTGACCTAGTATTCGCCTGTGATTATTAACAATTAGAAAGGATAAAAATGTAGCTACAGCAACTAAAATTCGATAGTCAGAAATAGAATATATAGTATTAAAGGAAATTAACCATCCGATTAGAACTGAAACGACAAATAACACCTCAAATTCTAAATTTCCTCTTAAATAATTAAAAATACTATTAATAAGAGGCATTAGAAATAAAATGCAGAAAATTAAAAAAACCAGACTACCTTGTTCAACTAGAATTTTCAAATACCCATTCTCTGGTTGTGTAAAATATAAATAATCTCCTGGTGATATTTCTAAATATAAATCTTGATTATATTTGGTTGTGTAGTTTTGAAAATTCCCCAGACCAATGCCGAAAATAGGGTGTGTTTTTGCAATTTCAAATGATTCTTGCCAGACTTCCTGTCTGAAGTCTAAGTCGTTTTCTATTCTATCAGTTCTTGATAAAGCACCATTATTAATTGAAATTAAACTAAAAAGAAAATAACCTAATAAAACAAACGCGGCACTAGTTATTTTAATCCTAACATTACTAAAAAGAATTAAAAAAGAACTAGCTATTAAAAAACCTCCAATTGCTGATCTACTACCTGCCAAAAACATCAATATTACACTAATACAAAATAAGATATATGAAAAATATTTTTTATTAAAGCTTAAATCTTTTAAATTCATTAAAAACAAAAAAGATCCTAAAGCTATAAATTGACCATTTTTCTGACTTTCCGCAAATAATCCAGGATATCTAATAAAAGATGCGGTATCACTAATGACATTTAAGCCTACCTCTCCAAAATAATTAACTCGTAAGCCAAATAATACTTGTAAAAGCATAAAAAATAAGGTTATTGAGAAACCTATTTTAAAATAATTTATTATTTCATATTTAGCCTTTAAATCTTCCTTAACATAAATGAATAAAAATCTTGTAAATATAAAAATTGTTATTATTGGATAATAATTATAATAATTTGCAAATCCAAATTCAGAATTTAAACCGCTGAGAATTGTTATCAAAATTAACAATACTGCAATTACAAAATAGAATTTTATTTTTCCAGTAAAAATTATAAATTTTTTGAATAAAAAAAGAAAAGCTATAATAGTTATTAAATCGAAGGTTCTGACAAAACCAAATTCTAGCGGTAATATTTTGGTATCAATAAATGGCAATGCTACTAAAACATACATTACATATGTTTCTATTTTAGGCTTGAGAAAAAACAATACTAAAAACAATAAAATAGTAAAAAGGGCTATTACGTATTGTAACATTTCAAACTACTTTTTTAAGACCTAACTTTTCTAAAAAAGCAGTAATAAATGAATTATTCTCATTTGATAAGGGTTCTTCGTACCCATACCCATACCCATACCCTTTTTTAATAATCCCCCTCATTTTAACACCATTAAAAATAAGTGCGCTCTTTTCAAAACCTTTACGCCCTGCCGTTTCATCTATATGTTGTAAAATAAATTTAGGCGTATGGTCATGACGAACAACAATAATGGTTTTATCTGCATATGGCGCCAAAATAGCTGCATCTGAAACTAAAGTCGTTGGTGGAGTATCAATAATAACCGCGTCGTACTTTTTTTTAATTTCTGCTATAAACATTTTCCAATTATCACCTACCAACAGATGTGATGAGTCTAAAGTTTTAGCACCCGCAGGAAATACGGTTAAATTATCAATCTTTTGTACCTCAACATCTAATGACATTCCTTCTTTTAGTACTTGACTCATACCATTATCATTCTCTAATTGGAACAATTGCGTTACTCCAGCTTTTCTTAAATCTAAATCTATCAGGGCAGTCTTCTTACCTGACAATGCTAACGTTAATGCCAAATTAGAACTCACATAACTTTTACCCTCACCAGCAATACTAGAAGTCACCATTACGGTTTTAATCATTTCACCTCCATCATACAGCTGCATATCAGTCAACATACGGCGAAATTGATCAACAATAAATAAATCGTTATGCTGTGAAACCAACAGTTCATTTTTTGGTTTGTCCACAAAGGCTAATTCACCCAATACCGGTATAGGTGTTTCCATCTCTAAATCTGATCGAAATAAAACTTTTGTATTTAAAAGTTCTTTACTTGCCACCCAAAAAAGGCCTAAACCTAATGGCAACAACAACCCTATAAGATATATAAAAGCTTTTTTAGGCGATACAGGTCTAATGGAAGCTTCCGCTTTTTCAATTACTCTTACATTACCTAAGGTAGGGGCATAAGACAACGCCGTTTCTTCTCTTTTCTGTACCAGAAAATCATAGAGATCTTCAATACTTTTTTTGCGTCTATTAATTTCTAAAAATATACGTTCCTGTTCTGGGAGTATATTAAGCGCATCATTATATTTACCACTATTGGTAGATAAACTACTTTTACTTGCTTGTAAATTGGATTTTTGACTACGAACATTTTCTAATATACTAGGGCGTATGTTTTCAATTCTATTTCGTACTACCGTTAGTAGTGGGTTGTTTTCTGCTGTAGTTTTACTTAATTCCCCATATTCTATTTCAGCATCATATAGTTTTTGTAATAATTGCCCCAAAATAGGATCATTGACACCCAATGTAGATGGTACAATACCTGCAGTATTATTTTTTGATATGACATATTTCTCCACCTTATCTAACACCGATAGCTGAAGGTTTATTTCTCCTATCTGACGGTCATAATCGCCAACATTCTGCAAGTATAAATTACCTTGTTCCCCTAAATTGATAACCCCTTCTTTAGAACGATATTTCTCTAGATCTTTTTCTACTTTTTGAAGATCTTTACCAACCGCTTCCATTCGTTCATCTATAAAACTTAGGGTATTGGATGCAAGAGAGTTCTGAGAAGATACTGTAGCTTTTTTGTAAGATTCTATAAGCTGATTTACTACTGTATTTCCTCTTTCCGGTAAAGGATCTTTATAAAGAATTCTAACTACAGTTGCAGATTTACTTGCCGCACCTACATAGACATTACTCACTATTTGATTTACGATTACTCTTGGCGAACTAATCTTAAATTTAAAAACCTTATTGGCATCATACTTTTCATAGCCATTAGGTAAAAATTTTAGCACACTACCCCCAAATGGATTACTGACCCAAGTATCAAAAGGAGTTGACACACCATCCATAGTTACTACGCCTTTTTCATAATCTACTGAAAACTCAACTTCATTAATATCAGAATCGTTATTCACATCTGAAGGATCCATTAATATGATTTTAACAGGCGCATCATCATAATATAATTTATCCTTAAATAGACCGGAAGTATACACAGTACTATATAAACCTAATGTATACACAACATCTTCTATAACATCTTTAGATTTTATGACCTCTATTTCGTTTTCTACAATTTTTTTAGATTCAAAGACATTAAAAGATTCCATTAATTGTGATTGATCCACCCCTTTCTTTTCATCATTTACAATCAATGCCGCAGCACTCTCATATTTTGGAATGGTAGACCACAAATAAATTTTGGCCATTAAAAGCCCAAGTATACCTAAAGCCACAAACAAAGGCCAAAAAGGTAGAAATTTTTGTAGTATGATATGAAATAGGTTTTGTTGCCTATTATTTGCCATTTGAAATTCAGACATTTCGTAATATATTTAATACTTTTTTTTGAAAAACTATGGAAAAGCCCATTTATAAAGCTGCTTAGAATTCTTTTGTTGTACTTCAATATCAAGCGCTAACATATTTGCATACTTTACGATACTCTTAGACCAACTACTAAAGTTATACAAACACAATTCTAAAGTTAATTAGCTTTTATTAAAATTATAAATTATCTAAAATTCACAATCGTGATAATCGCCAAAGATACTACACTTAATGCAACAGGTATCCAAGGTCTTACAACGCTAGACTCAGCTACTTTAGAAGGTCTTGGCTCCACATAAATAACATCATTAGATTTTAAATAAAAATATGGCGAGCTTAGAATATCACTTGACGTAAGATCTAAATGTTGAAGTACTTTGCTCTCACCCACTTCACGAATTAATGACACTCGTTCTTTATTTCCATAAATGGTTATATCCCCTGCCAAACCCAACGCCTCTAAAACTGAAATTTTTTCGCTAGGTACTGTAAATACATTAGGTCTTGACACTTCACCAAGTACTGAAATTCTAAAATTCAATAAGCGAACATCCACAACGGGATCTAGCAATAATTTTTGTTCAGTTAATGCAGTGGTAATATAATCGCGAACCTCTTGTTTAGTTTTACCTTCAACTTCTATTTCCCCTAAAATAGGAAAACGAATATACCCTCTTTTATCTACTAAATAACCAGATGCTTGACCTAAAACACCACTTACCATAGCCGTATTAGCCCCTACCTGATTAGAGGTATTAAACATATCTGCAGCCTCTTTATTGACACTACTTACGGAAATACTTAATAAATCATTCTCGCGCAACGTATCCTCTAAATTTTCGTTTATCGAGGAATTGTAAATGGAATCTGGAGCTTCATAGAAATAAGTGGATTTTTTCATATTACCACATGAAATAAATAGCACTAAAAAAAATGCCACAACAAAAGTTCGCATAAATGAAAACTTACTATTTAGGGAAATACCTTTATTTTTTTTCATAGAATAATCTTTATATCAATATTTTATCAAGATCAAATATTCAAGCACAGATTAGCAAAAATACTAATAAGCCTTATCTTCTCCTTTGAATATATTATAAACCGTATAAAATATGATTTGCAAATCTAAGCCCATAGACCATCTTTCTACATAGAAAATGTCTAGACGCGTACGATTCATAATATCTGAAGGCTTAACAATTTCACCTCTATACCCCTTTATTTGTGCCAAACCAGTTATGCCAGGTTTAACAAAGTGTCGTACCAAGTACTTATCTACAGATTTTTCAAAATCACTTGTATGTACCACCATATGAGGTCTGGGGCCAACGATACTCATATCGCCCTTAAATACATTTATAAATTGCGGTAATTCATCTATACTGGTTTTACGTATAAATTTACCAATTCGGGTAACCCGCATATCACCCTTTTTAGCCATCTGCGAATCAGACTCCTTATTTACGGCCATAGAACGATACTTATAACACCAAAATGTTTGTCTTTTGTACCCATGTCTCATCTGCTTAAAATAAAAATCACCAGGGGAATCTAATTTTATTAAAATATATAAAATAGGCGTTAACCACGAGAGTATGCATAAAATGACCATTCCAGAAAAAGCAATATCAAACGAGCGCTTAATTATACGACCATACTCAGTGTCTAAAGGTACATTTCGTAGATTAAGAACCGGGGTGGTATTATATGTCTCAATAGACATGGCACGGTTAAAAACATCCATATCATCTAATATGACCTTAAAACGAATTAAATTATTATCAGCAAAATCAACGAAATTCTTTAATTCTGCCTCATTAAAATTAGAGGCTACACAGTAAATGATATCTACATCATAATTTAAGATATATCCGAATGAATCCATTATTTCGCCCAAATAAGTAGGGCTTTTGGAAGGTTTATCAGAGAAATACCCCATATAGTGATATCCAAAGGTGGGGTTATCAAAAACTTTCCTGATCTTTTTTAAATTCCGATCGCGACCTAAAACAATAACTTTTACATTATTACCACCTATAACCCTAAACTTACCTCGTATCCAAAAGAACATTATTCTATACCATAGCAGACATATAGATAAAATACCGAATACCAAGTATTGATATTGTATAGATGCAATTCTTTCATTTTTAATTGCAAATAATGCAAAATAGGCTAGAAAGTAGACGAAAATTACTTGTATGATTTTATGGAACCTGGTAAAAAAAAGCTCTTTCCTTTCAGTGGTGTAATAGTTTAAGAAAAAAGTAACCAACAGCCAACTTATATTATAATATGCTATATTAAATACATTTAAATAAGTTTCTGGAGTCAATACAAAAAAGACACTGTTAATGATACATAAATGTAGCACTATTGATATAGGAATTATAAAATCTGAATTACGATATTTCATTTATCAATGAGGGAAATAGTAAAGTGGATATTTAGTCTTGCAAAATTAAAGTAGGCAATATGTGTAAATAGAACAATTATTACAATAAAAATCGATAAAGAAATAAAATTATCTGATAATAATTCTATTCTTCAAACCTTGCTATTGAAATATTATAACATTCGCTATAAAATTCATCAAAGCTTAAATGTTATTAACTACAAAACTTGATTATTAAGTGAGAAAATGACTAGTGATTATTCAAAAAAAAACTTTCGTTTGTTTTAAGGAAAAATAAAATCTACTTGACGTTATTTAACGGCTCCGCCGTTAAATCCACAACTATTTTTTGCTCCTTATAGAAGTGTAAAAATAAATGAGACTAGTGTTTAGTGTATTTGCAATTAACCAATTATATGTCCATAAGAAACAACTTACAAAGATTTGATTTTAAGCAAAATATTAGTTATAGTGAGACAAATAAAAGTAATTTTAA
>TARA_R110001606_G_scaffold228735_2_pt1 | contig 18668 bp, 26 predicted proteins | sample TARA_R110001606 | Tara Oceans TARA_R110001606 (sample SAMEA4398315) | marine metagenome | biome: Polar Biome; feature: [SRF] surface water layer (ENVO:00010504); material: water (ENVO:00002006), including particulate matter (ENVO:01000060) such as... | depth 5 m | reverse complement strand
GCCATTCTCGCCCGCACAGCGGGCGTGAGCAGTGCCAAAGAACTCACGAATAAGACTGTAGGCGGCGTTATGTATGAGTTTCGCCGCCTTGGCTTTGAGCCGAAGCCCGCCAAAAAGGCAGGTCGTAAAGCCCCCAACCCTCCACGCTCCCGCCAAGCGGAAATGAACAAGGTCGAGGCACTGCTCACACACGCGGGCCGCGCCTGGGCCTACGCCGACGGCATGGCTAGGAACATGTTCAAGGTGGATCGTGTGGACTTTCTCGACGACAGCCAACTGCACAAGCTGCTCCAGGCGTTGATCATCGACGCCAAGCGGCAAGGACGGTACCCCGATGAACTCGCATAAGGCAGACAACCTAGACCTAGGCTTCGGCATCCCCGCCGATGCCCTGGACTACCTCGACCCTGAGATACTCAAGAAGTGGCCACAGGGGCTAAGCGATATGCTCACCGTGGTCGAGAACGCCCATTTCCGCGCCGGTGATGACCCCAAAGTAGCCCGCAGCCGCGCCTTTGCCGCCGTGCGGGCTATCAGCTCGTTTGCCGGTGGGCGGAGTCTTTACGTACCCCAAGGCCGCCAATTAGACCGCGCCCTGCGAGACCGCGAAATATGGGAGCGCCACACCGGCGACAACATCCCCCAACTGGTCGAAGACTACGACCTGACCGAAGCGCAGATCTATAGCATTCTCGGCGAGCAGCGCAAACTAGCCCGCGCCCGGATGCAATCTGATCTTTTCGGCGACAGCTCAAACGGCTAAGCTAGCCTCAACCGAGTTAGGAGAACAATCATGAAAGCACTCGCAGGGATCACGATTATCAGCGCCGCGCTATTGGCGGGCTGTGAATCTGGGGACATTAAAACAGCAAAAGAGACCGTTGCCAGTGAGCTTCGCGATCCTGAGTCAGCTCAGTTTCGCAATATCATCAAAACAAAAGAAAACGAGTGGGGTGTAGTGACTGTATGTGGCGAGGTAAATGGGAAAAATTCCTATGGTGGCTATGTGGGTTTCCAGCGTTTCGTCAATAGTCCTCCGTCAAATCGAGTGTATATGGAAAAATCATGGTTAACGTTTGATGATCTTTGGGATGATAACTGCTCCAATTCATAGTTGCCGAGTGCTCGGAAATCGAGTTGAATACGAAATAGAGCGCCCGAGCGAACTGATCGCGATAGCTCCCAACAAACCCGCCACGGCGGGTTGTTTTCTTTCTAGCCTTCCAAAACTCCTAAACCGCTTGATTCCCGACACCTAGTCGATCCCCTCTAGCCTAAACCTCACTGCACTGTGCTTACCGCTCACCACGCACGCAATGAGGCTACCTACCGTGACCCCCCAAACCCGTTACAACCTGCTCGACAAGCTTCGCATCGGCCCCTGGCTGATCCTCGCTATTCTCGCCACCTTCGTCGTTGCTTTGCTCTACCCGCACCAACTCGGTGTGCTGCTCTGGTCGCTGAGCAAGTTGTGCTGGGGCGCCTACCTCGGTTATTGGATCGACCGCTCGATATTCCCCTACGCCCGCCCGGATAGCTTCAATCCAGATAAGCACACGAACGAGGTCACATCCTGGGAAGCGCTCATGCTGCGCCGCTCAATCATCATCGCCGCCGCTATTCTCGCGCTTGGCCTAGAAGTCTGACATGGGCGCCGATACCGCCGCTGAGCTGCTTGCTGAAGGCGAACGCCTGGTTGCTGAGATAGACGCCCTTGCCGCTGGCCCTAAGCGTTTAGCCGCTTATTACCGCCTGAAAGATGTGGTCGAGCGTGCGGAATCGGCGCTCCAGGAGGAACGGACATGATGAACGATCTCAAAGCTTACCTACGGGAACACGGCACCAGAATCGCCATGTGTGTGGTGCTGGCGGCGCTGCTGGCGTTCGAGCTTTTCCAGCCTGCTCATGCCCAAATACCCAACGCTGCCCAGGGCTACCAGCGAGAGCTAACCCGCGTGGTGCAGCAAGAATGGGGCATGAATGGCCGTGTCGCCGTGCATGCCGCGCAGATCCACCAAGAAAGCGCCTGGCGATCAAATGTCAACAGCCCCGTGGGTGCCCAGGGGCTTAGTCAGTTTATGCCCAGCACCTCGGCATGGATCGCGGAAATCTACCCCGACCTGGGCCGCGCCGCCCCGTACTCCCCCGGCTGGGCCATGAGGGCCCAGGCACGTTACAACAAGTGGCACTGGCAGCAGCTGGCAAGTGCCGCTGATGAATGCCAACGCTGGGCCTTTGCGCTCAGTGCATACAACGGCGGCCTTGGGTGGGTGAACAGAGACAGGCGCCTAGCGACCGCCGCCGGGGATAACCCCAGAGTGTGGTTTGGAAGCGTTGAGAAGTACACCCACCGCGCAGGCTGGGCCCTGCGAGAAAACCGCCACTACGTGCGACACATCCTACTCACGCTCACGCCCCGTTATGAGCGCGCGGGATGGCAAGGGGGTGCGCCATGCAACGCATAACCACCATCCTACTTATTTTGGTCTCAAGCGCTCTTGGCTGGAACGTATGGCAGAACCACACGTTGAAAACCGACCTCGCCCTTGAGCGTTCTGCGTTATCCCAAATGGTGGATAAGCGCGATGCCTGGAAGCAGAAAGCCAATGAGGTAGCCGACGAGCTAGGCTACGCCGAGCGCAGCCGACGCCTCGCCGAAGCCGATCTTAAAGCGCTTCAAGAAGAATTGGCCGAACAGGCCGAGGATTACGACGTCCTACGCCGCCGCATTCAGGAATCGCCCGCCAGCGACGATGGCGAGGTGGCCCCGGTGTTGCGCTCAACGCTGGAGGCGCTGCCATGAGAACGGTATTGATCATCGGCGCTGCCGCAGCCTTGGCTGCCTGTAGCAGTACGCCGCCAGAGTTGCCTCCACCACCTTCTGTCAATGTCTACGAATGCGCCGCACCAGCGGGCATGACAGCACAAGAACGCCAACCGCTGCGCCCTGTGGGTGATTACACCCAGAACGATGTGGCGCTTTACATCACCGACTTACACCACTGGGCAACGCGAGGCTGGCTAAAGCTTGCCCGCGTGCGCGAACACGCCGACAAGTGCGTGGCCAGTAACGACGAAGAAGACGAAGACTGAGGGGAACATGGAAATTACCAACATATGGGATGCCCGCTTTCTTTTCGAGCTGCTTAAGAACGGCTTCCTGCTTGCGGGTGGGGTTTACGTCTGGTGGACCACGCGCAACCGCGCCACCAGTACCGCCATCCGCGAGGTTCACATCCGGCTTGATGAGGTTGATAAGCACGTGTCACGCCTAGAGCAAACGCTTGAAAACCGCCCTGGCTTCAGCGAGATCGACAAGTTGTGCGGCGAGATGGCGGGCATGAACAGATCAGTGGGTGAGCTGGCCATGCAAGTGCAGGCCAGTAATCAACTACTCAACCGCTTGCACGAATACCTGCTGACGGAAAAGGGGAACCGATAAATGAGCTATCCAGACTTTGAAACCGAAGGCCGTCGGCTGGTTATTTTGCGGATTCTCTCACGCCGCAACCAGTTCACGACTAACGAATACAGCCTGAACGATGAGCTGAAAGGCGCCTACGCCCACAATATCAGTCGCGACAAGCTGCATGGCGATCTCGCCTGGCTAGAAGAACAAGGGTTGGTGATTACGCAGACTCCCCGCATAGGCTGGATCGTTACCTTAACCTCACGCGGTGCTGACTGTGCCGAGGGTCTCGCTAACGTACCTGGCGTCGCTAAACCACGCCCAGGGGTTTGATCATGCCGCCTCGCAATAAGGTATTCGACCTGCCCCAGGATGTGCGCGAACAGCTTAACGAGCGCCTGGTCAGCAGTGGCTTTCAAGGCTACGAAGCGTTAGCTGGGTGGCTAAGCGAGCGCGGTTATAACGTTTCCAAGTCGAGCGTGCACCGCTATGGCCAAGACTTGCAGGAAGAGTTCGAAGAAGCCATGGGCGACGTGCGTAAGACCACCGAGCTAGCCCGCGCCATGGCAAGCGAAGGCGAAGACGAAAGCGGCCACTTGATCGATGCGACCGCTAGGATCGTACAAGACCAGCTGCTACGTATCTCTATCGCCATGCGTAAAGCCGAGCATGAACCCGACGTGGCGGCAAAGCACCTTTCCAGCGTGACCAAAGCCCTGGCCGATATTGGCCGTGTTTCGCTAAGCCAGAAAAAGTGGGCCAAAGAGCTGCGGGTGGAAGTCGCTAAAGAGGCAGCAGCGAAAGCCGAAACCAGCATGGCCACGCAAGGCATGAGCCGCGAAGCGATCGACTCAATCAAGCGCGACATACTGGGGATTGCCTAATGAGTGCGCTCCCTAAATCCGTTCTGCTGCCCTATCAGAAGGCATGGATTGAAGACGAATCCGATCTCAAGATTGCCGAGAAAAGCCGCCGTACCGGCCTGACCTGGGGTGAGGCCGCCGATGCCGTGCTAACGGCTAGTAGTGCTAAGGCCGCCGGTGGTACCAACCACTTTTATGTGGGCAGCAACAAGGACATGGCCATCGAGTTTATCGACGCCTGCGCCATGTGGGCTAAGGCGTTCAATCGCGCTGCCTCGCACATCCAGGAAGAGCTTTACCAAGATGAGGATAAAGACATCCTCACCTTCAATATCCACTTCTCTAGTGGCTTCAAGATCCAGGCGCTTAGCTCGCGCCCCAGCAACATGCGTGGCCGCCAGGGTAACGTCACGATTGACGAAGCCGCCTTCCATGACCAGCTCGCTGAGGTACTCAAAGCAGCACTAGCCCTCACAATGTGGGGCGCCAAGGTGCGCTTGATCAGCACCCACAACGGCGTTGAGAACGTTTTCAATGAGCTGATCCAAGACAGCCGAGCGAAAAAGAAACGCTACAGTGTTCACCGCATAACGCTGGATGACGCCTGCGAGCAAGGGCTGTACCAGCGCATTTGCCAAGTACGCGGCAAGCCGTGGAGCCTGGAAGCGGAAGACGCGTGGAAAGCCAACCTGCTGAAGGACACCGCCACCAAAGAGGATGCGTTAGAAGAGTATTACTGCGTACCCAAAGCAGGCGGTGGTGCCTACCTTTCACGCGCCATGATCGAAGCGCGCATGGTCGATGCGCCGGTGATTCGCTTCGAAGGCAGCGCCGAATTCAACGCAGTACCCGAGCACTACCGAGCACTAGAGATCAACGCCTGGTGTATTGAACACCTGCTGCCACTACTGGAAAAACTCGACCCCAAGTTGGCTCACTGCTTTGGCGAAGACTTTGGCCGCAGTGGTGATTTAACCGTGATTGCCCCCATGGCCATCACTCAACAGTTGGTGCGCCAGGTGCCGTTCCTGGTCGAGCTGCGCAACGTGCCGTTCAAGCAGCAAGAGCAAGTGCTGTTTTTTATTGCCGATCGCCTGCCAAGGTTACAAGGCGGCGCGCTGGATGGTCGCGGCAACGGCCAGTACTTAGCCGAGCAGGCAGCCGAGCGCTACGGCAGCATTGTCGAGGTCGTCATGCTTTCCCAAAGCTGGTACCTGAACAATATGCCGCCGTTCAAGGCAGCGTTTGAAGATGAGCTGATCATGCTGCCCCGCGACAGCAACGTGGTCGACGACCTACGCGCCCTGCAGGTGATCAAGGGCGTGCCCAAGCTGCCCGATGCCAAAACCGGCGACAGCAAAGACCGCCACGGCGATGCTGCCATCGCGCTGGCCATGGCCTACTACGCCAGCCTGATGGATATCACCTCGATCGAATTCACCCCCGCGCCCCTGCCTGGCTCAAGCCAGGACAACGACAGCGACGATATTGAAAACACCAGCTTTGGAATAGGAGGCGGCGCATGGTAAGCCCTACCGCAAAGTATCGGCGCAATTTGGTCAAAGCCAGTGCGCCAGCCTTGAAAGAACAGCAAACGAATGACGCCCGGATCGGACAGCTCAAGCGCGAGTTTGCCGAGCACCCCACCAAGGGGCTAACGCCCGCACGGCTCTACCAGATCCTGGAAGCGGCTGAGCAAGGCGACCTGAAAGCGCAATCTGAACTTTTTGACGACATGGAAGAGAAAGACGCCCAGATCGGTGCCGACCTGGGCAAGCGCCGCCAGCTAGCCGCAGAGCGAGAGTGGCAGATCGTGCCACCGGACAACGCCACCGCTGTAGAGAAGCGCGCCACTGAACAGGCCATTGAAGTGTTTAGCGCGCTGGAAGTGGAAGACCTGATTTTGGATCTCGGTACCGGCATCGGCCACGGCTGGGCCAACCTGGAGCTTCCATGGCAACGAGATGGCGCGATGCGCTACATCGAGCAGCCCACGCTGCGCCCCCATAGCTGGTTCCGGCTGCACCCGGATGATCAGAACTGCATCACGCTACGCGACATGAGCGCGACTGGTGCCGAGCTGTGGCCGCTGGGCTGGGTCCAACACCGTCACCGCGCTAAATCGGGCTACGTCGCCCGCATGGGTTTACACCGCATGCTGGCGTGGCCGTACTTGTTCCAAAACTACGCCCTGGGCGACCTGGCGCAGCTGCTCGAAATCTACGGACTACCGGCCCGCATTGGTAAGTACCCGAAGAACGCGACCGAGCGTGAAAAGGCTACGCTGCTGCGCGCCGTGGTCACGTTGGGCCAGAACGCAGCGGGCATCATCCCCGAAGGCATGGCCATCGACTTTACCGAAGCGGCGGGCAAAGGCAGCTCAGCCGATATCTACAAAACCATGATGGACTGGTGCGAACGCGCCAAGGCCAAGGCGATTCTAGGCGGCACGCTCACCAGCGGTACCGGTGAAGGCACGAACACCAACGCCCTCGGGAACGTGCATGAGCGTGGTCAGATGAGCCTGATTCGTTCCGATGCACGGCAATACGCGGGCAGCATCCGCAAGAGCATTCTTTGGCCTATGGCCGCGCTAAACTTCGGCATTGATAAGCCAAACCGCGCCCCGCGCTTTTATTTAGATTGCGGTGAAACCGAGGATCTAGACCGTCTCTCCAAGAGCCTGCCTGCACTGGTAGACATGGGCGCAAAGATTCCCATGTGGTGGTTCCACGAGAAAAGCGGCATCCCAAAAGCTGCCGAAGGCGAGGATGTGCTAATGCCAAAAGCGGCGCCAAATGCTTTTGGTGCGCTACGTTTGGCACAGTCGAGCCAACCTATCGCGGCATTGCGCCAGGCACCCGCGCAGCCAGGTCAGCCCAGCTACTACCGTGACGCCACCCTCGACCAGCTAGACGGCCAGGCGCAGCCGGTCGTAGACGCCTGGGTTAACAAGGTGCAGCAGCTGGTAGAGCAAGCGGAAAGCCTAGAGCAGCTGCAAGAGATGATCGCCACGGCCTTTGATGACCTTGATGAATCGGAGCTTGCCGATGTGATGGCCACCGCCTTTGAGGCCGCCGATCTGGCAGGCAGAGCAACGGTCGATGAGGAAACCGGCAATGCCGATTAGCGCTGAGTTCCGCCGCCCGTTCCCGGAGCAAGTGACGTTCTTCCGTAACAAGCTGAACCTGCCCACCACCCGCAGCGGCCAAATCACACTCGACCAAAACGACGCTGCCTTTGTGGTCGCAGGCGCTACCAAGGCGGATCTGTTAGCGGATCTGCGCGGTGCGGTCGATGACGCCATTAGCAACGGCCAGAGCCTGGGTGAGTTCCGCAAGCAATTTGAAGAGATCGTTGCCAAGCGAGGGTGGACCGGCTGGACAGGGGGAGACACCAAAGCGGGCCGCGCATGGCGTACCCGCCTTATCTACAAGACGAATCTGGATACATCCTACGCCGCTGGCCGGTGGCAGCAGATGACCGACCCCGACGTTGTGCGCCTGCGCCCGTATTGGCGCTACGTACACAACACGGTCGAGAACCCACGCCAGCAGCACAAACGCTGGCACAACCTGGTGCTGCGTCACGATCACCCGTGGTGGCAAACCCATTTCGCGCCCAACGGCTTCGGCTGCAACTGCGGTGTCGAGACGTTAAACGAACGCGGCTTAAAGCGCCTGGGCAAAGACGGCCCAGATGCAGCTCCGAATGATGGCACTTATGAAAGCGTCGATAACACCACTGGCGAAGTGGTCACCGTACCCAATGGCGTGCAGCCTGGTTGGGATTACGCCCCAGGACAAACGGCAACCGAGCGTGCGATCGCCGCCAGGCTAGAGCGCTTGGGTAGCGTCGAGGCCAACATTGCCCGGCAGAACGTAGCGCAATTAGTGGAAGCACCATTATTCAACCGCGTTATAAATGGCGAGGTAAGTGGTGAGTTTCCGGTCGCGGTGGTACCCACCGCAGAACGCCAGGTGTTTGGTGGCGAATCCCCCGTGGTGTTGCTGTCTCAAGCTGCACGGCAGGCTAACCCGGAGATAAGCGCCAACGACTACCGGCGCATCCAGGAGATGCTCGAAGATGGCGAGGTCTACCAGCAGGCGGATCTCTCGCGCCTTGTGTATCTCATCGTTGATGGTTTGACGTACCGCGCAGAGCTACGCCGTGAAGCCGAAGCAGGCAGCTACTACGTCACGCTGTTTAAATCCGAGACCGACACACCACCGGCGGATGCCGTGCGCTTGCGATAGGAGGCTGAATGTCCACGATTAACGTCAGCACTGACGAAGTTGAAAGCGCTATAACCGAGCTGCTGCAAAAAGGCGACGACCTCACCGCACCGATGAAGAGCATCGGTGAAGAGATGATCAACCGCACCCAGCAGAGGTTTAGAGATAAAGAAGCACCAGACGGCACCCCTGGGCCGATAACTCGCCCGTCACTGAAAAGCGCAAAGGCCACGGGCGTGTGCTCGAAGGCGAAAGCAATGAGCTATCCAAACAGTTCAGCTACTCGGCTGCTAGCGATAGCGTCGAATGGGGCAGCTTGATGGTCTACGCCGCGATGCAGAACTTCGGCGGTACCAAAGCTGAGTTCCCGCACCTATGGGGCGACATACCAGGACGTGAATTTATCGGACTATCAGATGACGATGAAGACGAAGTATTAGCTACCCTAGCCGACCACCTAAGTCTCTAAACGCCATCCCGCAACGCGGCCCTGTAAGCGTTGCTAAGGCGTTACCCGCTACGCTGGCCCGAATTTCTCCCGCAAGGCGCGTTAGACCCGCGTTAGATTTTGTTTGAGAGCATTTTAAACTGTGGTCAGTGCTTCAAAGAGATTTATCTAAGTTGGGTTGACAAAAAAATCATCCTTAGATAATCTAATTAAACCAGAGGTTGAACTGCACTCCTTTGAGTGAAATTAGTGTTCCCGAAGGTAAACACCACGATGGATAGGAGAACGGTCATGAAAACTACAGAGCTAGGAAGGTTTCTGAGGATACTCAGACTCAACAATGCCGAAATCATGAAAACGATGGCCGAAAAGGTAAACATCAGCGCTGCATACTTGTCCTCAGTTGAGCTTGGTAAAAAAGCTCCTTCTAGCAAAATGCTGAAGAACATTGAGATTTCATACGGGCTGCAAGGAGATGAATTGGAGCAATTCCATACAGTTGCAGCTAAATCTTTGGACTCTCTGAATATAGATCTGAAGGGCTCTTCCGAAGAAGACAAGAAGCTCGCCATGGTTTTTGCCAGGAAAATGCAAGATCTCAATGACAGCGATAAAGAAAAGCTGACACGCATGCTGGAGAAAGGAGGACAGCGTGAATCGATCACATGCGACTAAAGCTACACCTAAATGCGGTCAAGAAATTAGAGAGATCGCACAGGCCATACGTGACGAAATCACTGGTTTGATGACCAGCAATCATGCGAGGCCGATTCATCGGCTTCCCATGATGAGAATATTCGAATTGCTCTATATTCAGGAAGAATTTGCGATGCATATTGTTTCTGATGAAGAGCTGCCGAATGCAGCTGCAGAAACAGAGCCTGACGAACAAATAATTACTATTCGTGAGTCAGTTTATAACGCGGCAGCCGAAGGCGATAGAGAAGCATTGTTCACATTAGCTCATGAGCTAGGGCATTTGTTCATGCATGCCGATCAACCAAGATCGTTTGCTAGAGGCAGTAATTCGTACTCTCTTGAGAGCGACTGCGAATGGCAGGCAGATAAGTTCGCAAGTGAGTTTCTCGTTGATAAAAGGCTGATTGATACGGATTGGAGTATCTATAAAGTCCAAGAAACCTTTGGGGTAACTTGGAAAATCGCTCGAGAAGCACTTGAAGAAAAAAAGAGAGAAGACAAATTCGCTCAGCAAATGCAGCGTTTTGGTCTTCCCCCTTTTTCTTGAGGTGCGATTGGAACAGGGGGGAAACCGCCCTCCCTTGTGCATAGACCCAATCTGCACTCGTTATCGTCCTGGACAGACAAAACGAAGTGTAGTGACGGATTCTGTGCTCGTCAATGGCGGCGTAATGGAGTTCGAAACCATGAAAAACCGTAACGATGATTACGTTGAAGTATTTAGCCGCTTTATCACTGTGAAGGGGAAGCGTCGTTATCACCCAACTGGGGGGGTATATCGTCTCAGGATTCCTCGAGACAAATACAGGGGTTAAGGTAGGGAAATAGAACCGGGCCAAGTGCCCGGTTTTTTTGTGCCCAAAACTCCTAAAGCGCTTTAAATCCACGCCCCATCCTAAGCCCCCGATCATGGGGGCATGACTACACACAGCCTTCACTCCAAGCCCCGCGTTGCTGTTTGCGCCCTAAGTGTGCAAACCACAAGCGACAAAACGCGCCTGATGCCTGCTGGCACCTTTCACGCACCGCGTGGGGCTGCTGAAGGCACCGGTCCTTGGCACCTCACTTCCGAAGCGGCTCAAGCGATTATCCGCCTAGCCGCAGGTCGCAGCACTGATATTGCCCTCGACTACGAACACCAAACTCTTTACGCAGAGATCAACGGCAAGCCCGCACCCGCTTCTGGCTGGCTAGACCCGCGCTCGCTTGAATGGCGGGATGATGGCCTTTACGGCTCCATCACCTGGACAGCCGCCGCTAGTGCTGCGATCGACGCCAACGAATACCGCTACCTCTCCCCCGTATTTCCTTACGACGCCAACGGTGTGCCGTTAGACCTGCTGCACCTGGCATTAACCAACACCCCCGCCATTGATGAGGGCGCGGCGCAGCTTGCCGCTGCTCGGATGGCGATTACCCACGACGTCAAAGATGACGCCCAGGAGATCGACACCGTGAAACGTGAGCAACTGATTCAAACCCTAGGCTTAGCCGCTTCAGCCACCGATGAGCAGATCGACACTGCTATCGCTGCGCTAAAAGCTGCCAAGGCAGACGCAGACGCGTTCCGCACAGCACTAGGTGCCAAAGACGACGCGAAGCCATCTGAAGCCGTGGCCGCGCTCAAAGCCTCAAGTGCGGCAGCCCCTGCTGATATGAGCCAGTACGTGCCTGTTGAGGTGTACCAGGAAGCCACACAGCAACTGGCCGCGCTCAAGTCAGGCAGTGAAACCGCTGAGCTGGACGCATTGATCAAGGAAGGCTTGGACGATGGTCGCATCCCTGGCCAGAAAACGGCGGATTGGCTGCGTACAAAAGGCATTGCTGCGTGTAAGGCGCATTTAGAAGGCGCGCCCAGCATCGCCGCGCTGAAATCCACCCAAACCCAAGGCAAGCCGCCGGAAGGTGCCGAGGTGAAAGGCGACGGCAAGCTGACTGAGACAGAGCTGGCAGTGTGCAAAAGCATGGGTATCTCGCCCGAGAAGTACCGCGAAGCCAACCCCGTACCCGCTGCATAAGCAGGCGCACTAACCCAACAGGCAAGAGGATCACCCCGTGACCGCTGCAACCCAAAACCGAAACACCCCGCACCGCTTAGGGCTGTCTCGCGGCCATCTGGTCGCTGCGGCTACCGAGTGTTTCGCGGGCACCATCGCTGTCATCAACGCCGATGGCTTTACCGAGCCAGGCACTACCGCCACAGGCCTGACCGCTGCCGGTGTGTTTGAGCACTACCAGGACAACACCGACGGTGCCGATGGCGACCAGTCCGTGGAAGTGAAGCGCGGCAATTTCCGCTTCGCTAACTCTGCCAGTACCGATGCGATCACCGCCGCTGACATTGGCCAGGTCTGTTACATCGTCGATAACCAGACCGTTGCCAAAACCGATGGCACCGCTACCCGTTCCCCCGCTGGCATTGTCGACGACGTCGACGACAACGGCGTGTGGGTCAACATCGACCCGACTAACGGCGTTGCCGCTAGCGCCTGATAAGGACTGATTTCATGAATCTTACTTCCGCCAATTTGAAGGTGCTGTTCCAGGCCTATAACACCGCCTTCCAGCAGGGCTTTACCTCCATGGGGGAACAGGCAGCGCTATATGAGCTGTTTTGTACCACCGTGCCCAGCACCACTGCCGTTGAGGTGTACCCCTTCCTCAAGAGCCTGCCGCGCATGCGCGAATGGCTGGGCGATCGGGTCATTCACAGCCTGGAAGGTGCGGCGTTCAGCATCAAGAACCGCAAGTTCGAGCTGACCGAAGGTGTGCCACGGGATTCCATAGAAGACGACACCTATGGCCTGTGGTCGCCCATCTTCCAAGAGTTTGGCCGTAGCTCACGTGAGCACCCGAACGAGCTTGCCGTGGAAGTGCTTGAGCAAAACCCGGAGTGCTACGACGGCCAGCCGCTGTTTGATGCCGACCACCCGGTGCTTGATGAGTCGGGTAAAGAGGTCTCCGTCAGTAACGATATGGGCGGCACAGGTGACGCCTGGTACGTGATGGATAACACCCGCGTGATCAAAGCGGTCATGTTCCAAAAGCGGCGTGATTACAACTTCCGCTCGATTACTGATCTCAACGACACGCAAGTGTTCATGACCGACAAGTTCTTGTTCGGTGTGGATGCCCGTGTGGAAGCGGGTGCCGGTCTCTGGCAGCTCGCCGTGCGTTCTCGTCAGCCGTTTACCCCCGAGAACTACGAAGCAGCGCGACAAGCATTAACGAAGTTGAAAGGCGACCATGGCCGCCCGCTCGCGCTGCGCCACTCGCACACCATGGTGCCCAACTCTATGGAAGGGGCTGCCCGTGCCGTGCTGCAGAGCACGCTCGCCGCCGGTGGTGAAACCAACAAATGGGCGAACACCTCGACCCTGGTGCTGAACCCCTGGTTAACCAGCGCTTAACGGCACGTTAAACCGCAATTCGCAGTGCCTGCTTAGGCGGGCACTGCGCAACGGAGAGCAACACCATGACCACACGTAAACAGAGCGCTGCTGCCAAGGCTAAGCAAGAAGATAAGGCGAAGGCAGAAGCGACTGAGCCAAAAGACGCACCGGTAACGGAAACGCTAGCCGATGCAGTAGCGCCAAATGCTGAGCAGGAAGCCCAGGCCAGCGCAGAAGCGGCTACAGCAGCAGAAGCGACTGAGGAAAAAGCCGAGCCGGTACCGGAAGCACCGACACCGGCTGATGCCGTAGCGCCCAACGCTGAGCAGGAAGCAGTGTCCCAGCCGACCGAGATCCAGGGCAACACCATCACGGGCGATGGCACCGGCAAAGCGCTACCGCCGATGTTTGAACTGCCTGGTGTTTTCGTGCGCACCAAGCGCCGCTTCAAAAGCCGCCGCCGTGCTGGCTTCCGCTTCAACCGCGAGGGCATGGGTATTGCCCTGGAGGCGCTGAGCGAAGAGCAAATCCAGCAACTGCGCGATGACCCAGCATTGGAGGTGAAAGATTGCACCTTCCCGCTGGATGAAGCGACCAGCGAGCCGGAGGCCTAACCGATGCCGTATTGCACGCAAGCGGATCTCATCGAACGCTTTGGTGAAGCCGAGCTGCTCGCGCTTGCCCGCGATGAAACGGGCACGGCCATTGATACCGCTGTTGTTGAGCGTGCCTGTGACGACGCCAGCGGCGAGATCGACGGTTATGTGAGTGCAGCGGGTTACACCGTACCGCTCGCAAACGTAACGCGCATCATCACCGCCTATGCGTGCGATATCGCCCGGTACCGGCTCTATGACGAACAGGCGAGCGAGCAGGTACAGAAGCGCTACGACGATGCGGTGAAGTTTCTGGTTCGCGTTGCCAACGGCACCGTCAAGCTCGGCATATCGACCGGCTCAGCAGCAAGCAGCGTCGGTAACGTGCAGATGAACACAAGTCGTCGTGTGTTTTCCGGCGGCGGTTTTTAAGGAGATGGCCATGAGTGCCAAACAGACCACTAAAGCAGCGGCTAAGCAAGACGCTGATAAAGACGCGCCACCACCACGGCCCCGTGAGGCGGTATCGGTTCGCGTGAAGACTAAGTCACCAGGCGTAAAGCGCCAGGTGTGCGGTGTCATTTTCGACAACACCTGGAAGTACTTAACGCTGGACGATCGCGGCAGCGCTTACAAAGCCATTTCACGCGACCCAGCGATGGTGATGGAGAAGGCAACACCGCCACCGAAGGCAGTGGCCACTGAAGAGCCAACAGGGAAAGAGGCCAAGTAATGCTGTCGCTCACGCCGTGGCTGGAACGCTTAAACGCCTTGGGTGGCCCCGTGGTGCAGCTTGCTGCCGATGTGGACGCTGCCCAAAGTGCCAAGCAATGGCCTAGCCGCATGCTGGTGCTAGGGCGTGACACCGTCACACACCATGACATGAGCAACGGCGCCGACCACCTGGTGAAGCCCGAGGTGCTGCTCGTCACCGGTATTAAGCGGATCAACTTACCGCTGGGCAATACCGACGATGAGCTGACGCTACTGCGCAAGCCAATGCTGGACAGCTTGATCAACTGGCTACCAGACGACTGCGATAGCGCCATCAAGTGGCAGCGCGGCCAGATCTTAGCCCTTAAATCACACGCCCTTTTCTGGGTCGACGTATTCACTACCGAATATCGGTGGTAGGAGAACGAACCGTGAGCATGAAAGAAAACCGCCGGGCGCTCATCGTCGCCCTGGAATCTGAATACAACGATGGCACCACCACGCCCGCTGCGGCCAGTGATGCTGTTCTGGCGCGTGAAATCACCACCACACCATTAGCCGGTAACAACATCGAGCGCAACTTCGTGCGCCCCTACTACGGCAACTCGCCTCAAGCCCCTGGTGAAAAGCATATTCAGGTGGTGGTTGAAGTTGAGCTAAACACCAGCGGCGAATTAGGAACCCCGCCGCCGTGGGGCAAGATGCTGCGCGCTTGCGGCTGGAGTGAAGTGATTGAAGTGGATGAGCGGGTCATCTATAGCCCTGTCTCCGATGATGAAGACTCGTGTGTGTTCTTCGCCCACATGGACGGCAACCTTCACAAGGGGCGCGGCGCCCATGGCACGCCAGAGTTCACGCTCAACGGTAACGGCATTCCAGTGATTCGCTTCACGCTTTATGGCTTGGTTAGCCCGGTCACCGCAGCGGAGTTGCCGAGCGTCACGTTGACTCAGTGGCGTAAAGCCCTGGTGGTTAACAGCACGAATACCGAGAACATGAGCCTCTATGGTGTCACCGCTCCTTTCAGCCAATTCTCTCTCAACATGAGTGGCCAAGTGGAGCACATGTCCGAAGTGGTCGGAGGCGCGGATATCGAGATCACGGGGCGTGGCCCTTCAGGCACCGTGCAGATCGAAGATCCTGGCGTCGGCGTAAAGGACTACTTCGCGATTCACCAGAACGCCGAAACCGGCGCGCTCAAGCTGACCCACGGCAAAGCGCCCGCCGACCCTGCTGAAATGATCACGTTTTACATGCCAGCCATCGGTATCGAACAGCCGACGTATAGCGCAGTGAAAGGCAAGCAAATGCTGACGATCAACTACATGCCCGAGCCGATCGACGGTAACGACGAAGTGAAAATCGTTGTGGGCACGCCGTTAGTCGAAACCCCGTAACCACCACCTAACCAGCCGTTAAACAGCCTTTAACGAACCGTTATCACCAGGAGAACTACCCGTGTTCACAGTCAACGTAAAGCGCACCTACAAGTACCCCGTTGCCCTTACTGTCTACGACGAAGATGGCAAAGAGAATAGCGGTAAATTCAAGGCCACTTTCAAAGTCGTCCCAGAAGATGAACTGCGCAACTCTGGCGCTGATGTCGCGCTGTTAGACCAAGTGTTGGTGGGTATTGAAGATATCTGCCTGAAAGACGGAGACGGCAAAACGCTAGAAGGCGATGAGCTGCTACATGCCGCGAAGAACGACTCTGCCATTTGTGCGGCACTGCAAAGCGCCTATCAGGCGAGTATCCAAAAAAAGAACCGACCGCGAATCTTCTAGAGGCTGGTGCGTATTGGGCTGAGGCCAGCATTGGCCACCCCAATCTGGTCAAGGAAGACCTCGCTGCCCTTGGTATTTCCCTGGGCGGCGAGCTGGCCGAAGAGGCAGAGGCAGAAAATGCGGAACCGGATGTATTCGATGTGCTGCCGGAAAATTGGCAAGCCGTAGAAACCTTCCTTCGCTGTTCTCGGCAGTGGCTATTCAGAGGCATGGAAGGCTGCCGTGAAGGGCTAGATGTGAAGGCGGTTATCAGTGTCCTCAGCCTCTACCGACTTCCCCCGGAGCAACAACTTGAGCGGCTGGATCAAGTGCAGCTTATCGAGCGCGGCGCACTCAGCGTCATGAACCAAACCCGCAACTAAACGTTAGAGAAGGAAACATCGTGGCGAACAATCTAACGCTTAGCGTCACCCTCACTGGCGATAATCGCCAGCTTTCGGGCACCTTAAAAGATGCCCAGGGTGACGTGCGGGAATTTAGCACCACCACAGAGCGGGAAAGCAAAAAGGCCGAAACGGCACTAGAAGCACCGGGCCGTAGCGCTATCACGGTTTCCGATCATCTGCGCGAGACCCAGCGCGAAGCGCGCACCTTTGGTAGCGAAACCCAGCGTAGTGGCCGCCAGGCCACACAGGCACTGACGGCGACAAGCCGGGAAGTACAAACCACCACCGCGCATTTCGACCGCATGCGGTCCGTCGCCGTGGGTGTAGGTGCTGCGTTGGTTGGGGCGTTTGGTGCGGGCAGCATTATTAACCGTGCTGGCCTAATCAATGATGCCGATGCGTTGGCCAACAGTATCGGCATTGCCACAGGTGAGCTACAAGCGTGGGATTACGCTGCCCAGCGTACCGGCCTGAGTGCCGGTACCATGGGCGATATTTTCAAAGATGTCAGCGACAAGCTAGGTGACTTCGCCGCCACCGGTGGTGGTGAAGCCGCTGACCTGTTTGAAAATCTCAACCTACAAATAGGAGCACTTCAACGGCTCTCGCCGGACCAACAACTGCTCAAGATCGCTGACGCTATCTCGCAAATCGAAGACCCGAGCCAGCGCATTTTCTACCTGGAAAGCTTGGCAAACGACGCCACGCGCTTATTGCCGCTTCTTCAAGATAACGCCGCCGGTCTGCGCGAGCTGACCGATGAAGCTTACGCCATGGGCGCGGCGATGGATCAAGTCGACATCGATAACGCGCTAGAAGCCGACCGCGCCATGGCGCAGCTTCGCGGTACCACTCAAGGGTTTTTAAACTTGCTGGCCGCTGATCTGGGGCCTGCGTTAGCCGACACAGTAGGCAACCTCACTGAGCTGATCCAAAGCGCGGGCGGTGCTGATCAAGTGCTCCAAACGGTTACTAATACAGTAACGGTTGTAGGTGCAGCGGCGGGTGCTTATGGCACTTATCGGGGTGTTATAGCAGCCGCTACCGTCGCGCAGTGGGCATTCAACACCGCCGTGCGAGCCAACCCGCTCGGCATCGCAATCACGCTGCTGGGCGCTGCTGCGGGCGCCATGTTTGCCTATCGCGAAGAAGTCACCCTTGCTGGAAGTGAATCGTTTCAAACCTCCATCGATGTTGATGGGCTAACTAGCTCTTTTCACCTGTTGACTGAAGCCCAGCAGGAAAACAAGCGCGCCTCGCTAACCGCCGATCTAATCGAAATGCGTGTGGAAGCTGGACGCTTGGGTAGTGAGTTGGTGGAGGTGTCGCGCAAGGTGCGGAACTCCGGCCAGCTGACACCTGAAGGCGGCGCGATGCCTATTGCTACGCCTGAAGACATTCAGCAAGGGCGAGAGTTACGCCAAGAATTAGGCATGCTGTTATCCGATATTGATAACGGCTCACAGCTACTGAGTGAGTACGACCAAGCGATGGCCGCGCTTGGCGAAACCACTCGCGATACTGATACGCGCACTCGAACGCTTGCCGAAACGAATGCCGCCGCCACTAAAGCGGCTGATGAACTGGCCAACTCCACCCAGGCGCAAGCCGACGCCCTAGAGGAACTCCACAACCGCCTACGCCCTGGCCGCCGTGAAGTGGTCCAGCTAGCCGACGACATGCGCACGCTTACGCTGGCCATCGCTACCGGCACCGGCAACGTCGCTGAAAATATCCAGTTGATGGGCCTGCTACAGCAGCAGTACATCGAAGCCCAGAACGATACCGACGACCTGGCCGCCAAAACCGTTGAAGCGGCATTCACGATGGAAGGCGCCTTTGATGAGCTACGCCTTAACGGCCTGCGTCGCCTTGACGACGGCTTTGCGGATCTCTGGCAATCAGCCATCGACGGCAGTCAGAACGCTGGCGAAATCATGAAGCGGGCGTTGGATCAGACACTGGCTGAATTAGCCCACATGGCCATCACCCGCCCTATCGTTGTCCAGATGCAGGGTATGATGGGAATGGATGGCGGGGCCAGTGGCCAGCAGGCAGGTGGTCAGCAAGGCCAACTGGGTAATGCGGACACTTGGCTCAAGGCGGGCAAGAAAGGCTATGACTGGCTGACAGGTTCAGGC
>TARA_R110001606_G_scaffold4457_2_pt1 | contig 18670 bp, 19 predicted proteins | sample TARA_R110001606 | Tara Oceans TARA_R110001606 (sample SAMEA4398315) | marine metagenome | biome: Polar Biome; feature: [SRF] surface water layer (ENVO:00010504); material: water (ENVO:00002006), including particulate matter (ENVO:01000060) such as... | depth 5 m | reverse complement strand
AGAGGACTTGAACCTCCACGCCCTTGCGAGCACTAGCACCTGAAGCTAGCGTGTCTACCAATTTCACCACCTCGGCAGGTGATTTGCAGATTTACCGTTAGTTTGTTGAAAACTGGGCGTTTCTGCCAAAGATGAAGGTATACTTCATCAGATGGCGCGTACTTTAATAATTCCGACTGTAGCTGTCAAACGTTTTTTCAGTAATTGGGCGGCACGTATTTGTGCTTATAAAGGGTGGGTTGTTAGGCAGTCGATCCGTACCAACGTATACTATATCGCAAACGAATATGAACAGCGCCGCTGTGGCGCCGCATTTAGCAAGGATTTTAATGGTTTCCAGGAATAAAAAACACAAAGACCCCCACGCGGGCCGTGAGGCTCAAAACTATGATAACCCGATTCAAAGTCGGGAATTCATTCTCGCGCATCTGAAAGAGCGTGGGGCGCCGGCAACGCACGAGACATTGTGTTCCGAGCTTGGCCAGACAACTCCGGAAGGTGTCGAAGCACTCAGGCGACGCCTGATCGCTATGTGCCGGGACGGTCAGCTTATTTGTAATCGTCGCGACGCGTTCCTTCCGATTGAGGAAGCCGATCTGGTCAGCGGTCGGGTTATTGGTCACAGAGATGGCTTCGGCTTTCTGGTGCCGGATGATGGTGGGTCTGATCTGTTTCTCACCGCACGCCAGATGCGCATGGTATTTCACGGTGACAGGGTTGCCGCACGGGTAGACAAGGTTGATGATCGTGGTCGGCGCGAAGGCGTTATCGTTGATGTTATAGAGCACCGCACGCATCAGACGGTCGGGCGCTTTTTCAATGAAAGCGGTATCGCCTACGTGGTACCCGAGAATGCCAGGATCAACCACGAAGTGCTGGTGCCTGAAGAGCATATCGGTGAGGCTTATCACGGTCAGTACGTTGTTGTGGATATTTTGCGTCAGCCCACAATGCGCACCAAGCCCACCGGCAAGATCGCCGAGATTCTGGGGGAGCATATGGCCCCGGGTATGGAAATTGATGTGGCTATCCGCTCTTACGACATTCCCCATAGCTGGCCAACGGAAGTAGGCGCTCAAGCAGCGGCTATTCCAGGGGAAGTGGAAGAGAAAGACAAAGCCAATCGTGTGGATATCCGCAATATGCGATTGGTGACGATCGATGGCGAGACTGCGCGGGATTTCGACGACGCCATATATTGTGAACCGAGGGGCCGTGGTGCCTATCGTCTGGTCGTGGCAATAGCCGATGTATCCCATTACGTACGCACCGGCTCGCCGCTGGATGAAGAGGCCCTGCGCCGGGGCAACTCGGTGTACTTCCCGGACCACGTGGTGCCCATGCTTCCGGAGAAGCTTTCCAATGGCCTGTGTTCCCTGAACCCGGACGTTGATCGCCTGTGCATGGTGGCAGATATGACCATCAGCGCTGCTGGCAATATCAGTGGGTACACTTTTTATCAGGCGGTTATGCGCAGCCATGCGCGGCTGACCTATAACAAAGTCAGCGACATGCTGGAGCGGCCAGATTCAGAGCCGGGTTATCGGTTGTCTGCCCAGTACGCGGATGTGCTTCCGCATCTGCATAACCTGTACGATCTTTATAAGCTGCTGCGTAAAGCGCGAACGGAACGTGGTGCTATTGATTTTGAAACCACGGAAACCCAAATTGTTTTCGATGCCGAGCGCAAAATCGAAGAAATTGTGCCGGTGCACCGTAACGATGCCCACAAGATTGTGGAAGAGAGCATGCTGTGTGCCAACGTGGCCGCGGCGCGCTTCCTGAAGAAACATAAAATGCCGGCACTCTACCGCGTGCACGATGGCCCCTCGGAAGAGCGGCTCAACTCGGTGCGTTTGTTCCTGGGTGAGCTTGGGCTGCAGCTGGGTGGCGGAGACAAGCCGACTTCGGCAGATTATCAGGCGCTGTTAGCCCAGATAACAGACAGGCCAGATGCCAATGTGATCCAGACGGTTATGTTGCGGTCGCTGAGTCAGGCGGTCTATAGCCCGGAAGAAAGTGGTCACTTTGGCCTTGGCTTTCCGAGTTACGCCCACTTTACCTCCCCGATTCGTCGCTACCCGGATCTGGTGGTGCACCGGGCTATCAAATCGCGGATTCATAACCCCGAAGTTTCGAAGGACGTTGTGTCACCGCGCGTCTTTGATCCGGAGCTGGTGAAATATCCTTACGATTATGCCCGCATGGAGCAGTTGGGCGAGCACGTGTCGATGACTGAGCGGCGCGCCGATGACGCCACTCGTGATGTCATGGCGTGGCTCAAATGCGAGTTTCTCAGTGATCACGTCGGAGAAGAGTTTGACGGGGTTATCGCCGCAGTTGTGCCGTTCGGGTTCTTTGTCGAGCTGTCTGGTGTGTATATCGAAGGCCTGGTGCATGTTTCTACCCTCAGCGGTGATTACTTCCACCACGATTCGGCTAAACACCGCCTGATTGGCGAGCGCACAGCAGTCAGCTTCCGCCTGGGTGACGAGCTAAGAGTTCGAGTGACGCGGGTTGGTATGGAAGACCGCAAGATCGATCTGGAGTTGGTCAGTGAGCCGAAGCGTCGGCAAGCGGATCGGGATGCTCTGGATGTGGCCAAGCGTGACACTCGTGGGAAGAATGGCAAGCGCACGGATAAAAGCCGGAGCCGGGGTGGTTCAACCGGCGCTGGCAAGTCTGCAAAAGGCGCAAAAACTGGAAAGGCCGTAAAAACTGAAAAGGCGGGTAAGCCAGCCAGTGCGAAAGCGCAACTGGCCGCTGAAGCCGCCCGTGAGGCCAGCAAAAAACCGAAAAAAGGCTCTGACAAGCCAGCCGGTGCCAGCAAGCCGCGAAAGCCGCGCAAGACAGACAAATAACAGGAAGCCGAACCAGTGTCCGAAGATTTTGTATTTGGCTGGCACGCGGTTGAGGCTGTCCTCAAACGCGAGCCAGGGAGGTTGCAGCAGGTCTGGATTCAGACTGGCCGGCAGGACAGGCGAGTAAAAACCATCACCGATTCCCTGGATGAGTTGGGGGTTAAGTGGGCTGTTGTCCATCGTCGGGAGCTGGATGAGCGCGTTGGCGGAGTCCACCAGGGTGTGGTTGCTGCGGTCACTGAAAGCCGCGAGTGGACGGAAGACGATCTTCTAACCCAGCTTGCCGCGAGTGACAAACCCCCTTTTTTGCTTGTACTGGATGGCGTAACCGACCCTCACAACCTGGGCGCATGCATGCGCACCTGTGATGCGGTTGGTATTCAGGCTGTTATCGTGCCGAAAGATAAATCGGCGTCGCTGACAGCCGTGGCTCGAAAGGTTGCCTGCGGCGCCGCAGAGACGGTGCCTTTTGTTCGCGTGACCAATCTGGCGCGGTTTCTTCGCACCCTGAAAGACCAGGGGGTATGGCTGATCGGTACCGCTGGTGAAGCCGAGGCCACGGTGTATCAGGCAGACTTCAAGGGCCCGGTTGCGTTGGTTATGGGTGCCGAAGGCACGGGCATGCGCCGGCTCACGCGGGAGCACTGTGATCAGCTCATCAATATTCCCATGCTGGGGCATGTAGACAGCCTCAACGTTTCCGTCGCGACCGGTGTCTGTCTGTACGAAGCATTGCGTCAGCGTCTTGGTTAACTCTTGCACAGAAGGCTGTGTCCGCCTAGAATGCGTCACCCCTTTTCCAAGGGGGAGGTTTTGTATTGCTTTTAATCAGGCATGCATAGTCTCGCTTTTGATCAGGCTTTTCTTGTAACGCCTTATTGATAAAGCAAAAAAAACCGGCGGCTCCGGCTGCCACCTCCTTGCTTTCTTGCTTCCCGGCCAGTCCGCGAATTAAGGAAAGCTGTTCAATCCGTAGGGAGAACTCATGCGTCACTACGAAATCGTGTTTATGGTACACCCGGATCAAAGCGAGCAAGTGCCCGCGATGATCGAGCGTTATACCAGCGTCATCACTGAAGATGGCGGCAAGGTACATCGCCTGGAAGATTGGGGCCGTCGTCATATGGCTTACCCGATCAACAAGATTCACAAAGCTCACTATGTGCTGATGAACGTAGAATGTTCACAGGCAGCGATGGACGAGCTGACTCACAACTTCCGGTTCAACGATGCCATCATTCGCGACTTGATTCTGCGTCGCGATGAAGCCGTTGCTGATATCTCTCCGATGAAAGCCGCTGAGTCCCGTGAGGACCGTCGTTCCGGCGGAGAGGATCGCCCGCGTCGTTCAGCTGAATCTGATGACCGTCAAGACGATAGTCAAGATGACAATCAGAAAGCTGAAACCCAGGACGAAGAAGAGTAATTAACCGGAGTTGAGGAGTTACGTTATGGCTCGTTTTTTCAGACGTCGCAAGTTCTGCCGTTTCACGGCGGAAGGTGTTAAAGAGATCGATTACAAGGATCTGGACACCCTGAAAGGCTACATCACTGAAACCGGCAAAATCGTGCCCAGCCGTATCACTGGCACCAAAGCACGTTATCAGCGTCAGTTGGCAACCGCTATCAAGCGGGCCCGCTTTCTGGCACTGCTGCCGTACTCGGACAGCCACGATAACTAAGTAACAGAAAAACAGGACTTGGGACCATGCGTGCACTGGCACAATTTGTAATGCGCGGTCCCGTTCAGGCCAGCGGAGTAGCAGCAGTTGCAACTGCGGTACCCTTGCTGTTCTGGATTGGCGCAGCGGTTGTCGGCCTGGTTATTCTCAGGCTTGGCGTCAGTCAGGGGCTTACTATTGGACTCTGGGCATTACTTCCAGCGCTTGGCTGGGGTGTGTTTGGAGGTGATCCGACAGCCTTGGCGGTTTTGCTGCAAGTGATGCTGATGGCGTCATTGCTCAGAACAACGCTGTCCTGGGAAAGAGCCCTTCTGGGAGGGAGCTTTCTGGCGATCGTCATGGGGCTTACGTTGCCCATGATGTATCCCGGTTTGCTGGACGAACTCGTTCGCGCCGGGGTCAGTTTTTACGAACAGTACAATGCTGAAGTGGCTCGTACGCTTGGGAGTGATCTTGAGACGGTGATACGGGACACAATGAACGCCAGTATGGCGGGCAGTTACCTGGCAGTGGGCGTGGGCATGACAATGCTGGCCAGATCATGGCAGGCGGGATTGTATAATCCCGGCGGTTTCCGTACGGAATTCCATGGTTTGAAGTTGTCTCCTGCTATTGCTGCGGTCTTTGCCGTCACCATGGTTGTAGGTCCGTTTCTCGGGCTGAACGCCATGTTACTGGTCTGGGCAGCTGGAACGCCGATGTTTTTGGCGGGTCTTGCACTGATTCATGGCATTGTCGGGCGTAAAAAACTGAGCAGCCAATGGCTTGCAATGTTCTACGTTGCGCTGGTTCTTCTGGGCCCAAGCCTGATGATTCTGTTAGTGGTTCTGGCATTTGTGGATAGCTGGCTGGATATCCGGGGGCGAATAAAGCCTGCCGGGCCGGCTGAATAAAGCACGAAGAGGTTAACGAGATGGAAGTTATTCTGCTCGAGAAAGTTGCAAACCTTGGCTCCCTGGGCGACAAGGTAAAAGTTAAATCCGGTTACGGCCGTAATTACCTGCTTCCGTACGGTAAGGCTGCGCCTGCCACTGAAGCAAACCTGAAGGCGTTCGAAGAGCGTCGCGCTGAGCTTGAGAAAGCTGCGGCCGACAAGCTGGCAACGGCTCAGGCTCGCGCTGAGGCTCTGGAAGGTGCATCCTTCACAGTTACCTCCAAAGCGGGTGATGAAGGCAAGTTGTTCGGCTCCATCGGTGTTCGCGATATTGCAGACGTAATTACTGCTGCGGGCACTGAAGTAGAGAAGAGTGAAGTTCGACTGCCGGAAGGCCCATTGCGGGCGACCGGTGAGTATGAAATCGAACTTCATCTGCACTCTGACGTTGAAGTGACTGTTAAGCTGGCGGTTGTTGCCGAGTAAGCTTCTTACTCTGTAACACGCTGGTGGCTTGCAGTGAGCTCTTTTGGGGTTCATTGCCAGCCAAACCGACAGGCCCGAACCGTTTATACGGCTTTCGGGCCTGTTGCTTTCTGGTATGCTGTCAGCATCCAGTAACCCCCTCCCATCGCTGCGGCATTCCACATACACTGTCGTGGTGATGATGCTTAACTGAAGATATGTTCATGGCCAAGCCTAATCTGAAGCCCGCTAGTACTGATCCAGAAACCAGCCGAATCAAGGTGCCCCCTCATTCCGTTGAGGCGGAGCAGGCGGTGCTGGGCGGCCTGATGCTGGACAACCGGCGGTTTGATGAAATCACCGAGATAATCTCCGCAGTGGATTTCTATCGCCAGGATCACAGGCTGATTTTTGGCGCGGTAGAGCGTCTTGCCAGCGAAAACGAGCCGCTGGACGTGGTCACCCTGGCTGAGTTTCTGGAGCGGGCCGGTGATATAGAAGATGCCGGTGGGCTGTCTTATCTTGCTGAACTGGCGGAAAAAACTCCGGGCGCTGCCAATATCCGGGCCTATGCCGAGATCGTCCGCGAGCGCTCGATCCTGAGGCAGCTTGTGGAAGTTTCCGGGAAAATTTCAGATTCCGCTTTTAATCCCCAAGGCCGCAATAGCAATGAGATTCTGGATGAAGCTGAGCGAAACGTATTCCAGATCGCTGAATCCAGGGTTAAAGAGGGTTCAGGCCCACAGTCCATTAACCCGATACTGACCAAAACTCTGAGTCGCATCGAGGAGTTGTTCGAGTCTGGTGAGCAGACAACGGGGCTTACCACCGGGTTCAGAGATCTGGATGAACAAACGTCCGGTATGCAGCCGGCCGATCTCATCATCGTGGCGGGTCGACCTTCTATGGGCAAGACCACATTCGCCATGAATATTGTCGAGAATGCTCTGATCAGCACGGGCACTCCGGTTCTGGTATTCAGTATGGAGATGCCGGCAGATGCGCTGGCCATGCGTATGCTTTCGTCTCTTGGCCGTATCGATCAAAGCAAAGTACGCGGCGGCAAGCTTGAGGAAGATGACTGGCCCAGGCTGACTTCTGCCGTCAGCCTGCTCAAAGACAAACCGTTGTATATTGATGACACGCCCGGTCTCAGTCCTACTGAGCTGCGCTCCCGAGCGCGAAGGATTGCGCGTGAGAACGACGGTAAAATCGGCCTGATTATGGTGGACTACCTGCAGTTGATGCGGGTGCCAGGTAACACCGAAGGCCGGACGGCGGAGATCTCCGAGATTTCCCGGTCTTTGAAGGGCATTGCGAAAGAACTTAGTTGCCCTGTTGTAGCGCTTTCGCAGCTTAACCGAAGCCTTGAACAACGCCCGAACAAACGCCCAATCAACTCCGATCTGCGGGAATCGGGTGCGATTGAGCAGGATGCCGACGTTATCATGTTTGTGTACCGTGATGAGGTATACAACGAGGATACATCGGATAAGGGTGTTGCCGAGATCATTATTGGTAAGCAGCGTAACGGTCCAATTGGGACGATTCGCCTGGCGTTTATCGGCAAATACACTAAGTTTGAAGATCTCGCCCACGGTGACTACAGCGACTATGGTGGTGAATACTGATGCCGCGCAGCACAATTGCTCACATTGATCTGGATGCCCTGCGCACCAATTACCGCACAGCTTGTGAGCGTGCGGGCAGTGCCAGGGTTATGGCTGTAGTGAAGGCTGATGGTTATGGCCACGGCATTGCCCGGATTGCATCCGCCCTGGCGGATGTTGCGCCAAAATACGCCGTTGCCTGCATTGAAGAAGCTTTTGCTATTCGTGCGGCAGGCCATACTCAGCCGGTGGTATTGCTCCAGGGCGTGCATGCTGCGGATGACCTGGCGGACTGCGTAGAAAGTCAGTTCGAGCCAGTGCTGCACGGTGAGCACCAGTTGAAGTGGATGGAGCAGGGTAGCCACCTGCCGGACTTCTGGCTGAAGATTAACACCGGCATGAACCGCTTGGGCTTTCGGCCCGACGACCTCCCGGCGGTTATGGCCAGGCTTGAGAAAATGAATGCTTTTGCGCGGCTTCAGGGCTTTGTCAGCCACTTTGCCTGCGCCGACGATGCCGACAGCACAATGACGTCTGCCCAGACAGCCACCTTTGAAACGGCAACCTCGCCTTGGCCCTCGCTGATGAAAAGCGTAGGCAATTCTGCCGCCCATTTTATTCCTGGCCAACCACTGTTTGACTGGAGTCGCCCGGGCATCATGCTTTACGGCGGCTCACCCATAGCCGGCAAGACAGGCCCCGAGTTGGGCCTTGAGCCTGTGATGACCCTTGAGGCGCCTTTGATAACCACTCGGACTGTCAGGGCAGGTGAGAGCGTCGGTTATGGGGCTGCCTGGGTCGCGGAGCGCGACACCCGGATGGGTATGGTGGCTATCGGGTACGGAGACGGCTATCCCCGCCACGCAGGCACGGACACACCGGCCGCGATTAATGGTCGCCGCATCCGGCTGATTGGCCGGGTGTCCATGGATATGCTGGCGGTGGATCTGAGCAATGCGCCGGAGGCCCGGGAAGGCGATCTGGTTGAGCTCTGGGGGCGCACCGTTGGAGTGGATGAGGTAGCCAGCTGTGCTGGAACCATTTCTTATGAGTTGCTGACGGGCATCACCAGCCGGGTTCCTCGCATCTGCCGATAGTGTGCTCAGACATCTTCAGGCTGATGAATGATTTCCTCGATGAAATCGAGAATAGAAGCCAGACTGCGGTCATCGAGTTTTTTAAGCACTTTGTGGACGACTATTTTACTGCCTTTGAGCATGCTGCTGATGCCAACTCTGGCCATGCCCAGCATCATGTTACTGGCTCTGAGACGTCGAAGAGGCTCCAGAAAAAAGAAATCCAGACCTGCGTCGGTCAATTCCACGATCAGGTTGTAGAGTTTGTCGACCGCCTCTTTGTCGGCTTTGCCGCGCTCACGCAGCTCCTCCACAGTATAGAGGGCGCGAGTGCGTAGCTCGTCGGAAATAGGTGCAACAATGTGGCTGTGTTGTTTCAGCATGGCGATTCCTGTTGTTGTATGCTTCTGAAAATGTATACAAAGGTGCTGCTGTTGCCGGCATCTTGAGATGCGATCATTTTACAAAGCAATAGCGGGAAGCCATTGGCCGGCAGAATCCCAAGGCATGTTATATCAGTAATATCCGGAGGCATTGACCCTAGTGCATGTACTTGTCGTTCACGATTATAGTCCCTTGGGGAAAGTCCTGCTTGAGCGGCTCAGGGAGACATCTCTGAATGTTAGCCCCTTGCTGGTCAGTGACCCTGCAGGGGCCAACCTCAGTGCGCTGGAAAGCTGGATCCCGGAAGACACCGATCTGATCGTCAATGCACTATGGCTGGCAGATCCTGAAGCTGCAGAGCTGGACCCTGAGGGCACTCACAGAGCTGCGTTTTCCTTGCCGGTGGCCATCGCGGAGTTTGCCCGCGACAGAGGTATTGCGTTGTTCCAGTTGTCTTCGTGTTATGTGTTTGATGGCCGCAAACAGAGCGGTTATATCGCTTCCAACCCCGGCCATCCGGTAAATGAGCTGGGCAACTGGCAGTGGGAGTGCGAGCAGGCGTTGCGCACGCTCTTGCCCCGGCACATCATTTTGCGCACCGGCTGGAGCCTGAGCCGCTTTATTCGGAAGGTTCAGGCCAGCACTGCCTCTGCCGAGGCTTTGGCTTTGCCTGGGCGGTGCGTGGGCCAGCCTGTGTCTGTGAGGGATCTCGCGCGGGTAATAACGGCCGTTATACAGCAGTTGGATTGTGGTGCCGAAGTGTGGGGGACATTCCAGTATGCCGGCGCCGAGGAAATCAGTTTGTATGAGCTTGGCCTGGCGATTGCCGGCTTACCGGGAATTCCGGAAAGTCTTCATGTGGTGGATAACATGCCGGCATGGGGAGCTTTGGAACCGCCAAATACCACGCTCATCTGCACAAAAATCCGCAATACGTTTGGCATCAAACAGTTTCCCTGGCGCTCCGGGCTGGTTGAGGAGTTGGCAATACTGAGGAGCGAGGCGAAGCAGGTAGAGGCCCGAACGCCGGCCGCATAGCAGCGGGCGGTTTCGGAAAATCCAATCTATTGCTGGCAGCCTTGGCGGGAAAACTCCCGGGTTACCAGTTGCAGTGCTTCAACATCCAGCAGTTCTACTTCCCGGCCCCGCGCACGGATAATGCCCTGGTTCTGGAAGCGGGTAAAAACACGGCTGACGGTTTCAACAGCGAGTCCCAGGAAATTGGCTATGTCATTTCTTGCCATGGGCAGGCTGAAGTTCGTGGGTGACATGCGCCGGCGCTGGAAGCGACTCGACAGCGACAGAAGCAGGGAGGCAATGCGCTCCTCGGCTGTGTTTTTGCTCAACAGCATCGCGAGCTGATGACCGTTCTGAATTTCCTGGCTCATCAGGTGGTATATGTGGTGCTGGAGATCCGGCAGCTTGCCAGTGAGTTCTTCCAGCTTTTCTACCGGGAACTCGCACACGCTGGTGCGCTCCAGAGCCTTGGCTGTGCAGGCATACGCTTCACCGCTCATGCTGTCCAGGCCGACAAGCTCACCAGGCATAAAGAAGCCTGTGACCTGCTCTTCACCGCTTTCGGTAATAATGGATGTCTTGATTGAACCGCTCTTCACAGCAAAACACGAACGAAACTGCGTGCTCTGATCAAAAATGTGTTCGCCGCGATTGTAGATGCGACCCTGTTGGACGATGTCTTCCAGGCTGTCCAGATCGTTATCCTGAATAGCGAGTGGCAAGCACAGGTTGCTAAGGCTGCACTGATGGCAGGAAGCTTTCAGAGGAGAGGGTGCCTGGCGGAATTTGAGTGCTTGAGCCATTGCGGTTAACCGTCCAAATTGATGCAAGTCAAATGCTACTCTAATACGTGAGAGCCCTTTTGCCAATGACCAAACTTAAGGAAATGTGCATATAGTAAAAATAAAAAGCGGGGCCGTAGAGCCAAACCCCGCCTCGATAACCGTTAGGCGGGCAGCCTCTCGAACACCAGGGACGCGTTTGTTCCACCAAAGCCGAAGCTGTTGGACATAACGGCATCAAGCTGTGCTTTCCGGCCCTGAGGCCCCACCAGCGGCATGTTGCCAATGGCCTCATCCACAGAGACAAGGTTGGCGGTGCCGGCAATAAAACCGTGCTGTAGCATCAGCAGAGAATAAATGGCTTCATGAACACCTGCGGCGCCGAGGGAGTGCCCGGAGAGAGACTTGGTGGATGAAATGGCGGGAATATCTGAACCAAAGGTTTTCTGCACGGCGCCCATCTCGGCGGCATCGCCTACCGGGGTGCTGGTTCCGTGAGCGTTGATGTAATCAACTTTGCCGCGAATGGTCGCCATGGCCTGCTCCATACAGCGCTGGGCGCCTTCCCCGGAAGGCGCCACCATGTCGTAGCCATCCGAGGTGGCACCGTAGCCGGTGAGTTCTGCAAGAATGTTGGCGCCACGTTTCTTTGCATGTTCCAGTTCTTCAAGCACCACCATGCCGCCTCCACCGGCGATCACAAATCCGTCGCGTCCCGAATCGAACGGGCGGGATGCCGTTTCGGGCGCATCGTTATATTTGGTGGAAAGCGCGCCCATGGCATCGAACATCATGGTGAGGCTCCAGTCTTCTTCCTCGCCGCCTCCTGCAAACACGATATCCTGCTTGCCGCACTGAATCTGCTCCATGGCGTGACCGATGCAGTGCGCACTGGTAGCGCAGGCAGAGGACATCGAGTAGTTCACGCCGCGAATTTTATAAGCGGTGGCCAGGCAGGCGGAAACCGTGCTGGTCATGATGCGCGGCACCATGTAGGGGCCGATGCGTTTCACACCTTTTGCCCGCATGATGTCGGTCGCTTCCACCTGGCTTGAACAGGAGGAGCCGCCAGAACCGGCAATCAGCCCCGTGCGATTATTGGAAATCTGATCTTCGCTCAGACCCGCCTGGGCAATAGCCTGCTCCATGGCGAGATAGCTGTACATGGCAGATGGGCCCATGAAACGTCGCATTTTGCGGTCAATAACGGTGGTATCGACTGATGGAGAACCAGAAACCAGGCTGCGAAATCCCATTTCTTTGTATGTTTCGTTGAAGCGGATGCCTGAGGTTCCGTTCCTGAGGCTTGCATGCACCTCATCAAGAGAGTTTCCGAGGCACGAAATGATGCCCATGCCAGTGACGACGACTCGTCTCATAATGTTCTCCTTAAGTGGCGGCGGCCAGAATGGATTGCTTTGGAAGCGGCCTTCTTCTCTCTGAGTTTAGACTCTTTTTCGGCGTCGGCCGCAGCGGCTTCCACAATTTCCCGTTCAACCATCTCGGGTGTTTCAAGAGAAATCCGCCCCAGGGTGCCGGCACGAAACTCATTGAGCAGTATTTCAGAGACCTTGTTCAGGTCGGGTACGCCACCACGGCCGAGGAAATGGCGCTTGGCCGCGATGCCATCCATCACCGCCAAGCCATCCACAGGCAGCTCATCAAAACCGTAACGCGCTTTTATCAGCTCCGGATAGGCTTCGCGCAGATAGTCGGCCTCAAACAGGGCGATATCTTCGAAATCCAGAACGGAGCTGCGAATGGCTCCGGTGATCGCCAGCCGGTAGCCGCAAGCTTCGGGTGAGAGCTTCGGCCACAGAAAACCGGGGGTATCGTAAAGAAGGATGTTGTCCGGCAGCTTGATGGTTTGCTGCGATTTGGTCACGGCCGGTTCGTTGCCGGTTTTGGTGGCTGGGCGCCCGGCCAGGGTGTTGATCAGGGTGGACTTGCCGACGTTGGGTATACCCAAAATCATAACCCGCAGCGCACTTTTCTGACGATCGTGGTTCGGCGTCATTTCACCGGCCAGCCGCAGGATATCCAGTGCTTCACCGCGTTGGTTATGGGTTAGGGTGATGGTTCTTACACCGCGCTCTTTCTCCAGCCATGCCTGCCACTTTGCGGTGATCTCCGGATCGGCCAGGTCGCGCTTGTTAAGGACTCTGAGCAGCGGTGTTTCACCACGCAGAGCGGGCACCAGCGGGTTTTCACTGCTGAAGGGAATGCGTGCGTCGAGTACCTCAATGATGAGATCCATCTGAGGCATGATCTGTTTGATCTCCTTGCGGGCTTTGTGCATATGCCCTGGAAACCAGTTAATAGCCATCGTTTACGCTCCAGCGGTGTTTTAACCGCACCATTATGAAGGGGAATGACTAAACTTTCACATTTGTTTCAGTGCACTCGTGTGGCGGGTTCCGGGAGGAAATGGGGCACAACATGTACAAAAAGAAGGGATACCGGGGTGAAAAACAGGTGCGGGATGTTTTAGGGTGTACCAAATCGCTCAACTAAATCGTTAATGGAGATCTCTATGAAACTCGCAAAACTGTTCGGTACTGCCCTTGTTGCTTTGAGCCTGTCGGCCCCGGCACTGGCCCAGCAAGCAGCGGGTGGTCAGCCGGATCAGGTTACCCAGCTCGCACAGATGGTAGGGTTATCGGAGGATCAGCAAAAAGACATCCGCGGCATTCTTGATGAAATGCAGGGCGAGATTGAAACGCTGCGTGAAGAGGCTCGTGCCCTGCAGCAGCAAATGCAGAGTGAAATCAAAGCGGATTACGATGAAGATGCTATCCGCGAACACGGCGAAGATCTGGGTGATGTGACCGGTGAGATCGCCGCGCTTTCAACCCTGATGCAGGCCAAAGTGGATAACGTGTTTACTCAGGAACAACGCGACGAGCTGGACAAGAAGATGCAACAGATGCGCCAGCAAATGCAGCAACAGCGTCAAATGCAGCAGGGACAGTAAGTTCACTGTGGCTTTAACGGCTCTGTAAAGTGGCCGCCTCAGTCCACAGTGACGTTTGAGGCGGCTTCTTCCAGGGAGTCGATCAGGTGCTTCAGGCGCCGGCTCATGTCAGCACTCTCTCCCAGCTGAACGACCATGCTCTGGGTGGCCTCACGGATACCCTGCACGTTAGCAAGCACATCGTCCGTTCCTGCGGCCTGCTTGGCGGAGACGTTGGCAATTTCTTCGTTTGTCTGGTCAATCCGTCCTACCACCGTGTTAATCGCATTCAATGCGTTGCGACCCTCTTCCGATTCTTCCACGCAACGGCTTGCTTCAACGGAGCTGCTGGTCATCTGCTCGACGGCGGCTTCCATGGCTTTTAGCAGGCGATCTATCGTGTCCTGAATCTGGCCAGTGGAGTCTTGAGTTCTTTGGGCCAGGTTGCGAACTTCATCAGCCACTACGGCAAAGCCTCGCCCCTGATCGCCGGCTCTTGCGGCTTCTATAGCCGCATTCAGCGCCAGCAGGTTGGTCTGCTCGGCAATGCCACGGATCTCGGTAATAGCTTTCCCGATTTCATGGCTGTTTTCCGCCAGAACCTCGACGCTGCTTGCGGAGTTGCGAACGGCTGTCGCCAGCGTGCGGATGCTGTCTGCGCTGCGGCCAACACGTTCACTGCCTGACATTGCCGTTTCCCGAGCCTCATGGGAAAGCGTCTTGGCGATATCCGCCTGCTCTGCGATCCCGATAAAGCTCTGCAGCATCTGCTCGATTACTTCTGTGGAGCGATCGGCGTTCGCCTGCTGCCGGTTCAGATCATCGCGTCGTGCCTCGGCGGCCGCTGTCAGGGTGTGAGCCTCATTGTTCAGCCGTTCGATGGCCTGCTTCATACTCCGCACGACACCGACGGTGCGATCCTGCATGGCATTGAACGCCTGTGCCATTTCGCCGATTTCGTCGCTGGAGTTTATATCTGCCCGTTGGCTCAGGTTGCCACTGCTTTGAACCTGCACCATGGTGTTTTTCAGGCGATTGACATGCCGCTCAATAAAGGAAATCAATAGCTGGGAACCCGCCATTTCCACGGCCATGAGCACGGCGACTACGAGGGCAAAGCCTCCTGCGGTATCGCGGAATACGTTAGCGAGGCTTTCCCCGGTGTGGTTGGCAATGCTGTACATGGCGTAAAATGCCAGCAAGCAAAGAACGATAAGCACAAGGATGTTAAGCAGCCAGAACTTGTACTTCAGCCGGGCATTTCTCAGCAGCGTTAGCATGGCGACTCAGTCCAGGGTTTTTACGGGGATCTGCACGGCGTTGGAGGCGGCAGGCACCTCGGGCACCGCGAGCCCCAGATTGTTCTTGTCGAATACTCTGTCGGCGCGATAGCTCGAGCGAACCATAGGGCCGGAAGGCACTTCCATAAAGCCCTTCTCAAGACCGATCTCGCGATACCGGTTGAATGCTTCCGGTGTTACGTACTGCTCTACCGGTAAATGGTTTGGTGTTGGTCGCAGATACTGGCCCAGAGTCAGGATGTCCACGCCAATGGCGCGCAGGTCGTCCATCGTGGCAAGTATTTCTTCTTCGGTCTCGCCCAGGCCCAGCATCAGGCTGGTTTTGGTGAGCACGTCGGGGCGGTATTGCTTGGCATGAGCCAGCACGCTCAACGTTTTCTGGTAGCCGGCGCGGGGGTCACGTACACGGCGTGTCAGCCGTTCCACGGTTTCCACGTTCTGCGCAAACACTTCAAGGCCGGAATCCAGCACCTTCTCTACATCGGACATCACCGCATCGAAGTCTGGCGTCAGTGCTTCCACAGCAACTTCGGGTGTGCGCTTTTTGATCGCGGAAACGCAGGCGGCGTAATGGGCTGCACCGCCATCACCCAGGTCGTCCCGGTCTACAGAGGTAAGCACGATATAGCGCAGCCCCATTAGCTCGACGGATTTAGCGGTGTTTTCCGGCTCGTCTTTATCCAGCCATCCATTGGGATTGCCTGTATCCACCGCGCAGAAACGACAGGCGCGTGTGCACACCGAACCCATTACCATGATGGTTGCGGTGCCAGCGGTCCAGCACTCGCCAATGTTGGGGCAGTGAGATTCCTGGCATACGGTGCTCACCCGGTTTTCGGTGACGTTCTTGCGCACGGCTTCAAAGCGTTCACCACCCGGCATCCGCGCTCTCAGCCACTTGGGCTTGCGGTCAACCGGTACCGACTCCTGATTTGCTGAGCGCTTCACGCCATCTTTGATAGCCGAAAAGCCATGCTCGTTGCGGAATTTGGAACCACTGGTGACGCGGGGCTTTGCGCTTTCGCTCATTGCAACCGGACTCTCATTGAGACTAAGGGGAACCTTAGAGAATAATCGGCTGGCGGGGGAGTTACAAGGCAGGTAGGGGCAATCACGGGGTGCTTGACGGGGTTACCGGGTACGACATTCGTCGTACCCGGTTGAGAGCAGTCGGCTTGAGAGCAATCAAGCCTGGGCTTTTTCCAGCGCCTGAGTAATGTCGGCCAGTATGTCGTCTATATGTTCAATGCCGATAGACAGGCGCACCAGATCTTCACTTACGCCTGCGTTCTTGAGTTCTTCCGGGTTCAGCTGGCGATGCGTGGTGGTTGCCGGGTGGCAGGCTAATGATTTGGCATCACCAATGTTCACCAGACGGTAGATCAAATCCAGTGCATCAATAAACCTGGCGCCGGCTTCTAGCCCGCCCTTAATGCCGAAGCTCACAATGCCAGACGCTTTGCCGCCACAGATTTTCTCACACGTGGCTTTAAACGGGCTGTTCGCCAGAGCCGCGTAGTTTACCCACTCTACCGCAGGGTGATCCTGCAGGAAATTGGCAACCTTCTCGGCGTTTTCACAGTGGCGCTCCATGCGCAGCCCCAGAGTTTCCAGGCCCTGCATGATCAGGAACGAGTTGAACGGCGAGAGGGCAGCACCGGTGTTGCGCAGCGGCACAACGCGGCAGCGACCGATAAAGGCTGCAGCGCCCAGGGCTTCGGTGTAAACCACGCCGTGATAGGACGGATCTGGCTCGTTCATCATTGGGAATTTCGCGCCGTTGGCTTTCCAGTCGAACTTGCCGGAATCCACAACGATGCCGGCCACAGTGGTGCCGTGGCCGCCAATGTATTTGGTGAGGGAGTGCACAACGATATCGGCGCCGTGCTCGAATGGGCGGCAGATATAGGGCGTTGCCACAGTGTTGTCCACAATCAGCGGAATACCGTGCTTGTGGGCGACTTCAGCCCAGCGGGCAATATCCACTACGTTGCCAGCAGGGTTGCCAATGGATTCGCAGAAGAGCGCGCGGGTCTGATCATCGATGGCTTTTTCGATCGCATCAAAATCGTCGTGGCGAACCATGCGGCACTCAATACCCTGGTTGGGCAATGAGTGGGCAAACAGGTTGTAGGTGCCGCCATACAGTTGGCTGGTGCTGACAATATTATTGCCAACCCGGCAGATGGTTTGCAGGGCATAAGTAATGGCAGACATGCCCGAGGCAACTGCGAGAGAGCCCACGCCGCCTTCAAGGGCTGTCATGCGCTCTTCAAGCACCGAGTTGGTCGGGTTCATGATCCGGGTGTAAATGTTGCCCGCGACCTTCAGGTTGAACAAGTCTGCACCATGCTGGGTGTCATCAAACGTGTAGGACGTGGTCTGGTAAATCGGTGTAGTGGCCGCCTTGGTGGTCGGATCGCCTTTGAAGCCGGCGTGGAGGGCGAGCGTCTCGAATTTCATGTTAACTTCCTTACGAATGGATAATAGTTGGTGTTGTTCGGTTCGGACATCAGTATGCCATATAGATTTAGCGGGGTTTATAACGCTATGCAATCGTGACATGCCGGAAAATACGATGTGATTGAAAACAGGCCGTTACTGCTCAGGAAGAGCGGCTGCATCGGTGTCTGGAAAAACCGTGTCGTAACACCAGGTGAACACAAAGGCGTACACCAGATAAAACAGTGCAAACGAAATATCGACTAAAAGCGCCTCCAGCAATTCGATCTCCATCCACCAGGCAATAATCGGAAGGAAGGCCATTAGCAGCCCCAACTCAAAACTGAATGCGTGCAGGAAGCGTATTTTTATAGACTTGCGAGTTGAGCCAGTCAGCCGTTTCAGCGTGTGGTCAAAGCCCAGATTGAAGATGTAGTTCCACACCGTGGCCAGAGTAGCGCCAATCAGCCCGAGCACGCCGGTTTTTTCGAGTGAGTAGCCAAAGGCAAAAGCCGCGAGGGGCACGGAAATCAGCAAACCGATAACTTCAAAGGAAACCGCTTGCCGGATTCTGTCGCCGGTGGTTCTCATGAGGTGTCTCCGCAGAGGCTGGGCATTGCGCGTTTTCGTTGCCGGAAATAAAAAAAAGGCCGCGACGTGAATCGCGGCCTTTTTCGAATACTGGTAGCAAGGGGCGGAGTTGAACCGCCGACCCCAGCATTATGAGTGCTGTGCTCTAACCAACTGAGCTACCTTGCCATCGCTTCACCAAAGGAAGCGGCGCGTATATTATGTACGGAGCGCGGGAGTGTCAAGAGCTGGCCTGTAAATCTGATCGCGGAACGCCTTTCGTATGTGTGTTATCTTCCTTTAAATGCTTTTGAAACATAGCGTTGAAGCGTTTTCGGGATTTCAAGTCGCCCCCTGACGGAAATAGGACTTACCATGGTTGAAGACCGTACCGATAGCCCCCTGACCTTGAAGTTTGGGCATGAGGAACTGATCATTCGCCGCCGCTACGAGGTGATCAGCATCGTTAACGACTTCCTCATTGCCATCTGGTTTCTTTTTGGCAGCATCCTGTTCCTGTACCCAGAATATGAAAAAGCGGCCATCTGGATGTTCATTATTGGCAGTTTCCAGTTTCTGGTTCGCCCCACCATTCGGCTGATCAGCCATATCCAACTGAAGCGGATACCGGCGAGCAACTGGGAAAGCTAGAA
>TARA_R110001606_G_scaffold56821_1_pt1 | contig 18705 bp, 27 predicted proteins | sample TARA_R110001606 | Tara Oceans TARA_R110001606 (sample SAMEA4398315) | marine metagenome | biome: Polar Biome; feature: [SRF] surface water layer (ENVO:00010504); material: water (ENVO:00002006), including particulate matter (ENVO:01000060) such as... | depth 5 m | reverse complement strand
TTGTATTAAATTAAAAAACAAAACATGAAAGACATCGAAACGACTTTGAGACTATCCTGTCAATTACAAAGTGTAATTCACACGATTGACGAACTTAGCGAATCAGTACAATTCAAACGACAATTGAAGCAACGAACAAATTCCTATTCAATGGTTATTGATAAATTTCTGAACGAATTACAGGAATGTATGGATATTGACGAAGTTGAAAATTATTCATTGATCGTGAACGAGATTGATAAAATAGTACAAAAAATAAAAATATGATTTTCGTATATCCATACAAATCGAACGGATCAGATTATTTAATAACTAATTCAATCAAGTCAGTTCTGAAACATTATCCTGAATCTGAAATTGTAGTGATAGGATCTGAACTGGAAGGATTCAAACACATACCGTTCAAAGACTCGAACATAATTCGCGGTGCAAATGTCACCGCTAAGATGTTACACGCTGCAACGCTGTTCGATGAGTTCATTTATATGAACGATGACTTCTTCATCAATGAACGATTTGATTTTGATATCGTGTCCGCTTCGTATGAGAACCTTGAGCGAAAAGAAGGAAAGGCATCAATCGCATGGAATCAAGCCGTTGACAACACGAAACATTTTCTCGAACATAATCGCAGACCGATCAGATCGTACGAATGTCATCAACCGGTCAAATTCAATTCCGAGAAACTTATTCAGACAATGAGTCGAATCAACTGGAAGAAACATGACCATTTTATCAAATCACTTTATTTCAATTTGAATCCACAAATCAAAGTCAAGCCGATTGATAACGTTAAACTGATCACTCCGAACATAAAGAAAGCGAATCTTTATCTATCAATGTTCGGATGTTTATCTGTTGGAAATGGATTCTTGAATGATGCGACAAGAAAATTAATTAAAACGTTGATTTAGTTTCAATCGCTTCAATTCCGTTCTGAACGTTACTGATATCAATCTCAGATACTACAACTTGAGTCGTTTGATTCTGTTGCGATGGTGTACCGTCTGGATTCAAATTCGTTTGAGCCGATGAAGTGTCATCTGAAATATTGAACGATCCTGCACCGCTACCGGCTGAACCGCTTGAACTGATTCCTGAAACTGATGGTTTTGAAGTTGATCCTTTATATTTTGTAGCGGCTATTTTCGCTATGTTTATAGCTGACATTGATGCCGTTGTGACTAATGCACCCAAAGCACCAGGATTCGGAACACCTAAAATTGTCAACGGTGATGTCGTCAATGAAGCGTTTATAGCTTTGAATCCGTCAATTGCAGCAAGACCCAACTGTAAAGCCTTGTTTACGTTGAATTGTTTTCGTGCAATTTCTTCTTTTTTCTTTGCGTCTCCTTCAGCTTGATCCATTGCGATTCCTGAAACCAATTCATTTAAACTGGATAAAGCATTAAGTCCACCGGCTGCATTATCAAGGTATTTATTTTGAAGTGCGTTCCGTTCGTCTGTTTCTTGTTTTTTTATTGCTACTAAACGATCCGAATGTTCTTTTTCAAGAGCTTCGAGTTCGGCACGTTCTTGTTCATCAATTATTTTTGTTTCTTCTCCGTATTGTTCGGCTAGTGTTCGAAGGTTGAAATACTTGTCTGTGATAGCGTTGATTTCGTTCTGTTCTTTTGTTCTTGTTGATTTGTCTTCAAGTTGCTCAAGTTCCAAAAGGAAAGCGTTCTTTTTGTCGATATTGCTCTGATCAATACCGTCTTGAATTGCTTGTTCAGCATCTTTTCGTTTCTGGAATAATGCGTTCAGTTCGGTCGCTTGTTGTTCGTTGATTTGTTTTAAAGTCGCTGCATTGTTTCCGGCACGTTCCGCAAGCCTGTCGAATTTATCCGCAATCGCAAGTTCCTCAAGTTCGAGAGCGTCCAATGTCATTCGTCTCAATTCCTCCTGAAGCAATGACAATTCCAAAGCCGCTTTCGTTTCTTCTTCTATTCGAGTTTGTGCAGCAGACTTCCCACCCCCGCCACCTCCACCGCTTTTCGGTTTTGGTTTATCTTTTCCATCGACTGCACCCTCTTTCATTGCCTTGTCGATTGCTTCTTGTTTCTTTGCGAGTAGATCGTCTAGTGCTGCGGTTTCTTTTTTATAGCCTTTGATCGTTTCACGACTGTTTTTGTTCGCAGTTTCTTGAGCCGAACCATAAAGATAATTAGTTGTGACCGCATCCAAAACACTAACATTCGCACCCGTTTGAACATCCATTTGTTCTTGAAGTTGCAGCTTGTACTTGTCTGCTCGAAGTGAATTGATTGCCTCGACTTCAGATTTTAATTTTAGCAGTTTAATGTTTAATGCTATCGCTTTGTTAACTTCTTCGACCGATGCCGATTCCGCATCAATGTTTGAAAGAAGATCCGGATATTTTTCTTGCAAATTTTTCACCGCAGTGACTTGTTCAGCTCGTGTTGTGTTTTCGTTGTTTATTACTTTTATTAATTGATCAGCCGCACTCGCTTGTTCCGAATACGAATCAATAGCCATGCTCGAAACCTCGTTGTTTAATTTCTGAGCCTTAGATGAACCGGATATTGATGCGGTCAACTTATCCCAATTCTCAATTAGTAACCCGATGCCAACAATTATCGCACCGATCCCAGTTGCTAACAATGCACCCCGAAACAGTTTAGTTGCCTTCGTTCCGTTACCGATTGCGACATTGTACGCCTTTTGAATGGCTGTCCTTGCTTGCGTTAACTTGATCGAATTCGCTTGTAATTGCTGTTTGATAACCTCGATAGAATTCAGAACACCTTCAGCCGCTTGAAGTTTAACAATCGTCTGAAGAAGTTCTTCATTCTCATCACCGAGCAAAGCCGTCACACCTGTGAACGCCTGGAATCCTGCAACTGCACCCGAACCGATTGCAAGTGCTGAAGATAGTCCACGACCCTGTTCAGCAAGCGCGTCAACGCTTCGATCCGTCTCAATTATTATCGCTTTGTATGATGCCGTTTTTCTTTGAAGATCAACGAATTCTTTTGAAGTAGTATCACCGGCAAGAGCTAGTTCATAAAGACGATCTTCCATCTTCGAGATCGACCCAGACACCTCGACAAGAATATCGTCACCAAGGTGTTCCATGTCACCCATCAAACGCTTTTGACTTTCGATGGTTTCTTCGTATGCTGTATTTACTGACTTGAATTCATCGGATAGTTCATCACCTGAATCAGCAAGATCATCCATCGACTTCTTTAGTCTGGTTGTATTCTTGTCTAAATCTTTTAACGTCTTGATCGAATTACTATCATCGATCGACATCTTGAAAACTGTTTCCTTTCTAGCCATTAAGTATAATATCTAATTCAATTAAATTACTTCGTATTGCACCAACTGAGTGTTAACCCAGATCGAAAGTTCTTCCATTGTCCAATTAACAGGTTCAGGGCTGCCCTCTAATCTAAAAGAAGAATTCGACGTTTGCGGTGTCTCTATTAAGATATCACAAAAAGCCGTATTTGTAGGCGCGTCGTTTATTATATTTCTACCTACCTCTCCGTTGATAGTTATAGTTGGATTATCGAATACAGTTTCGAACTGTGGAAATTTATATTTTGCCATTTTTTTGTTTTTTATATTCCTGCTTCTGCAAATGTTGCAACTCTCACTTGATAGTGCCTTAAATTTGCCGATGTTGTTTTAGTTACTCCAGATAACTCAACAGGTCGATTCGCTAAAGCTAAAGCGTAAGATGTCGCACCGTTCCAAGTTGTACTCGTCCAAAAGCGTACATTGCCAGCCTCCGAGAATGGAACATAATTTAAACCTCTCGACGTACTTTGGTTTTCGATTGTTCGCATCACTTGTATATTAGGTAAAACCCAATCAGAAAACCCTCCCAAAGTTGAAGCGGCTACATCTGACAAAGCTGTTGCCCAATTTATATCTGAACCATTGTGGGAGGTACTCCACATCAAAACTAATTCGTTAACATAATCAGCATGAGCCCAATCGACCAAGATACCAGCCGCAAAACTTGTGCCGCCTAATTCATCTAAAAATCGCGTTGTGTTCCCGTGTGGATTGTCAGCGTCTAATGTAGTCCATGAAGAACCACGCCCAAATTCAATGTCCCCATCATCATCGGTGGCATAGGAGGTAGTTTGTCCTGTTTTATATGGGAACGTGTTATCAGTAACGGCAACACCTTTTATGTAGAAAGTTTGATTCATTAATAAGAAGTTACTAGATTCACAACTGCATTAACTGAAACCGTCACATTTATAGATTGTCCAGCAGTTATAGCCGTGCCTAACGTGTAAGCCGATCCACCCACTAAAATTGTCGTAGTCGGTGAATTAACTACATCAGTAACCGAGTCAATACTGAGTGCTTCAGGTGCGTAAAATGTAACCGTCAAAGCGTCGATTAAATCAATAGTGAAAACAGGTGGAAAACTTGCTTTGATTTCCGCGCCCGTGATTGATCGAGTCTGATATACACTAGAACCAAGATGTTCAGAGATGTCAAACAGGTCATCGTTACCGAATCCACCACCCGTGATCGGTGTATAATCGCTTATTTTTTTACTTGCCATTTATTCAATGTATTTATCAGATCCCGATTCAGTTATTTTCTGTTCTCCTAATTCAGTTATTTTTCTATTCTTTACAGTCGGAGTTTCATACTTGTCATCCTGTACAAGTATTGTGTAGGTCTGTATTGAGTCCGCTTCCATAACTCGAAGAAGTTCGCATCGAGTCGATTCCATATTTTGAGAATCATAATCGACAACTTTTTGCAGTCTGTAAATTACACCGCTCACATTAATCAATTTAGAGAAGTCCAATGTGTTGATGATGTCCGGAGTAAGTTTAATGTAACACGACAATAGTTTTCCATGCCTATCGAATAACTCACGAATAAATTTTTCATGATAAACATATAAGTTGTTAGTCGGATAATTCACTCCTGCCGGTAAGTCATAAAAAACAAAGTCAGGAACTTCGAAAGATAAATCAAACGAAGGTGAGTCAAGATTGTCAATATGACCGACATAAGGATATTCGGTTCTTGAAGTCAACACGCTCGATTCGTTGATGTGATTCCAGTCAGCCGTTTGAAGTGTTCCAGGATTAGCTTTTTTTAATTGAACAATAAACGACTTTCCTTTCCTTTCTACGATATCACTGACACCGTTCTCATCGGTTTTGACTTGGAAGTTTCTCGGAACGATCAAGTCAGTTGTAGGAATCTTACCGAGCAGTTTATTTGCAAATGGTAGTTTGAATTTGGTTTCACCAGTTGCGAATTGTGACGGTGACACATTCACTTTCGATCCGTATTGTTTCGACGTATCAATCAAATATCGATTGTTCCAATAGTCCAAATCGTTCTCGAATGTGAACTTGAATTCCTTCGGTGCAAAATTTATTGTCGGTGTTACTTTGTATTCTTTCGAATAATCAATCAGCTTAGACCAATCAAGTACGCTGTTTGTGTCCTGAAAAAAGTCTAGTTCCGGTTCAATGTTTAGAATAGTATTGTCATCCTTATCTGGTGCAAGTTGTAGTCGTGCTTGAGTTATTAATCCCTTGAAGAAAGTAGCACAATCCATGTCTGGTAAAAAGTTGCGAATGTTAATTGTTGACCCGGCTGCAATTTGCTGTAACTGGTAAGACAGGTCAAGTTCACAAGCATTCGCTGCAACAGTAACGTTCAAACTCGCATCTGTCATGGTTGCATTTTGAACGGTTGTATTAGTGTGATATATTGATATAGCAACTTCAATAACATCGGATGAACTGACTGCGATGTCCTGAGTATAATCGAATGACGCGGAATAAGATCCAGACAGAGCAGAATCATCCACGATTTGATTGTTCCAAAGTTCAGGCGACACCCATAACGCTCCATTCTTCCAAATGTCTAAACGGCAAACATGATTCAAGTTCATGACCGTTGCACCGGTTGCACCTGTTAATGTAGTGGTCCAGTTGACGTCGTGAGTACCGTTGTAGTTGATCGAATAGATTCCAGGTGATGAAGGAACAACTTTGATCGGTGTATGACTCTGAATCAATCCACTAGGATCGACATCCGTTCCAGTGTCAACGTGTATGAATTGCCGTCTTGAACCACCACTGAACGCCCTTAAATCTGGAATCGTCAAGATTTGAAACGAACCCCATTGAACACTGTTGAAGAAATATGAACCGTCTTGATTGATTTGATCAGTCTCGATTGATAAGTTATCAGCATCCGCTTGAGTGATTGACGGAAAATTCCCACCACCCCACGCCAACAATTGACGCTTAAACAATTGAGAATCGAAGTACGTTGAATTGTAACTGAATCCAACAATATCGAACATTTTATCAAGTATCGATTTCAAGAATATTTGAGGTGGTATTTCCTCAACTCTAAACGAGTTCGCTGATAATCGATCATAACCATAATCGATCAAACCGTAATAATATCCTTCCCCGATCCAATTCGATCCAATTGTATTCGAGTACGGCACTCCGTTTTTCTGAATCGTTCCGGACCAAGTATCAACTTGATTCGCTTCGGTCAGCGTATGATTATACTCATCCCAACCTAATTCATTTAACTTGTAATTCTTTAGTAAAGTTAAGATGTCTATTTGCTCAGAGAACAAAACCAAATTGAAAGACCAAACACCGCCAACCATCGAACAGTCGAGAAGTTGCGCAATCCCTTCGAACTGAAGTATTCCGTTTTCGTATGCTCTCGCTTCAGCTTTAATTGATGGATCGAACAGACCGAGATCAGAAGTATCTTCAGCGTTTGTTGTTGACATCATATAAACCGAACTCAAGTGTTCGCAGTTCCTTCGAGTTCCTGGAACCTTGATCGTCTTGGAACTATTGCCCTTTCTTTGGTCCATGTTCCTAATGTCATAGATTTGGAACGTCAACGGGAACGGTATTGACTGATCGAGATCGACTAAGAAATCATTAATAAATAACTCCATTTAGTTAAGTTGTGATTGATACGTGTAAGTTCGTTCTATTTCGATAGTCTCATTTATTAGACCTTCTCGAATTCTTTGCTTGAGTTTGAATTTAGATGTCGTAACTTTGACCGGTTCAAATGTACTTGCAGCCGTTTCCAAATATACTTTTGGAGATTCGAGAAGTGAACGCATCAACCAATTTTGTTTGTCTTGTTTTATCCAATCAGAATGTAGTTTCATTTTATCGGTTGACGTTTTAGCGTGATTCAAACGCTCACCGCCTTCGGTCAAATACTCATAATCATTCGAGCTGTTCCATTGACCGCGCTCGGTCTGATATGAATGTGATTTGATATCTGTCGATTCTTCGCTGTATTTTGTGAACGTGTACGAATCCCATACGCCAAATTTATTCAACCAGTGCAACCTTCTCGATGTGTATTGTGAACATTCTCGATCAATGTATATTTTGAACTGCTCGGTCTGGGAAAGTCCTTGTTCGTTCTGAATTGTATAATAGTACGCTTCATCAAAGTTCGGAGCGGTTAATGTTGTATTCGCTATCAATGTACTCGGTGAAACGTCAACTACTTTCAATATCGAAGTACTCAAAGCGTTCGCAAGTGATGAATAGAGCAATGTTCCAGACACGTCATAAAGTCTTACGTTCATATATGAAACTAAACCATTCGAAACGAGTGAACCTAAAAACGTCGATTCGGTCAATCCGCAATATTGTTTTTCTGTTCTTGGAAAATATGTCAAGAATAGCGGATCTTGATTTACGCTCATATCGTAATCGCTGAACGTTGTATTGATCCATTCATTATGCCTTAACGCTCCGTTGATTGCGTATCGTGTATTTGATGAAGTCCATGACCCAACCTGAACTGGTGGCGTTCCGTACTTCTCAATGATACGAATCGAATACGATGCAATCGCTTCAGTGTATGCCGTGGACAAAGTTCCATCTGTTATCATATCGCTGAACACAATATTTCGAATAATCTCAGACACATCGAAACGGGCATAGTTAGACCTTTCAACGAATCTTTGATGAAAGGAATGAACCGATCCGTTAACAGTTAGCTCAACTATGAATGAATAGTTACTGTTTCCCGTCGATGTACTTGAGAAAGTGAACACGCACGGATTAGATGCGGATGTTATCAGTTGCGGTTCTTCTTGTATTGTTATTGCCATGATTATTGTGTAGCCTCGTATTTGATTCTAATCGTTAATACTTTTTTCAAACACAACTGTAACAGCTAGACCAGTAATCTCAGACAGATCGTCCGAGACTCTTTGAATTGTTGTGTCGTTCCATACTTGATCGGTGATGTTTTTCGGCTTGATTCCGTAGTTTTTAATATTTACCGCTATCGCATAGGATTGCTCGATTCCTGTTCCACTCCAAGTTCGAATTGAATTCATCATTTTTTTAGGCACGAATAAATCCTCGAACTGATAAGGTGCGCCCGATACAACTTGACGGTGCGGACTAACAGCACCGGAGAATTGACCGACACCGGACACACCGTCATCGATGAACTTGTAATGTAAATCAGCATATACTTCAAGACCGTTTTCACCATACGGCACTTCAATAGAGTTTGCTAGATCACCATTCGATGATTTCGTTTCCCTGTTGATAACCTTTTGAAAATCATCACGAATTGATTTAGATAATCCCTTTAGAACTCCGGTGTATATTTTAGCGTTTGCAGATCCTAAATCCTGCTTTTCAAACTGTCTTAATATTTCCGCTTCGTTTATTGCCATACTTATTGTGTAGCTCTGAATTGAGCTTCTGCTTCTAGCTTAAAAAAGTTCGACCAGAATAAGAAAGAAACGTACTTCATCGAAGTGATATCGTCAACGTCTCGATTCATCTTGTCAGCTAAATAGATCAAGTTTTTCGTCCATACGTACCATTCAGAGTCTTGATTTCCTTCTTCAGTTCGTTCTTCTGATTGATCGCTATCACTTGAGCCGTCGCCATCTTCAGAGCGAAGGTAGCGTCGTTCCGCTTCGTATAGTAGTCCAAAAAAAAAGCGAACACATTCAAGAATTCAGCACCTGGAAATGATTCTCGAAATAACTTTTTCCGAACAATCGACGGATTCAGAACGTTGTCATTCTCATCGATTTGATTGTACGTCATACCTTCTTCAACGTATAGAATCGACAGTACTTTGTAAGGGTCATCATATACCGACTCGATCAGTTTAAGATCGATAATAGCTCCGGTGTTGTAGTTCTTGAATTCCTTATCAAACACGTATTTGTTGCCGTTGATCTCAACCGTTCCAATCGGTTCGGATTGCTTGTGATCTGATAGTATATTCATCAAGTGATTGAATACGGTTATGACTTGATCAGGTGAGTACTGACAAATTCGTTCTTTGCTCAATCCGCTGAAGATCGAAACGACTTGGACCTGAAAGTCTAGCTGTTGCATCAGACTATCGAACGATTCGATTCCATCAGATAAGAATATCCACTTCGCTAATTGACCAGGTGAACAGTCATCGATTGAATTCGGTACTGTTATATTCATTTCTTTCGTTGTTTAGTTAATCCTCCGAACATCATTGGAACGGCAGCCAATAAAATCAATATGATTAGAATTATCTCAATCATTTAAGTACAACCCGTTGAAGTCGGTCACATCTTCAAGCCGTTTCGAATCAACTTCGTTCAGTTTAGTTTCTAATTGTTTAACCTTTATCGAATCACCACGATCAGAGTGGTGTTCAATACAGAGGGACAATGTTCTTTTCAAATGTTCTAATTTCATAAATTTGGATATTCTAAACCGCGAGCCGTTTCGATTCGGTAGTCTGGTTCTGGTTCTTCTTTCTTCGGTGCGTTTTCGATCAGTATCATAAGGAACGCAATCATTCCAATCGTGAACACGACCGCAATTAATAAAGACCCGATTTCGTTTTGTCGTTTTGTCATGTTGCAAATATACGAATTATTTTAATATGGTGTACTTACCTTTCTGAAATAATTTCGTTCGGGCTTGGTTGTATAGTGCCAAAGATATCACACCGTCATCGTGCAATCCTTGAGGAGCTGAATACTGAACACGTCGAGTCCTGGGATTATACACGTACGTGAACGCTCCTAGTTCATCAACGAACCAATCAAGATCCGGAATCTTTATTTCTTTCTGCTCGAACTGAACTGCAAGATCCTCGATCATTATCGGTTTGGTCTTGGTGCTAGTCGTGAACGGTTGAACTAAATTTCCGACCTTCTTTTTTAACATCTCATAGAACACATCCCCTTGATTATTCACCTCGACATAAACGACAGCGTTCAGCTTCTTGATACGCTTCGCAACCTTGTCGATGATATTCGACCAATCATCATGCCTCCATCGCTCAACAAAAGAAACGTTCCCAGATCGATCACCAACAGTCAGAACAGTATAATCATCAGCACGTCCAATGTCAAGACCTCCGTATAATTTGCCCGATGTAGTTATGTTGTCCGATACACATTGATCAACGTTCTTGAACAATCCAGATATGTCATCAACGAATTCGGCTAGATATTCCTGTCTAAATACGTGTTCCGGTAGTATAGCTTTGATTGCATTAATCTCAGCGTGATCGATCAAAGGATTATCATACGATGTGAAATGAAAGTATTTGTAATTCGATTCGGTGTACGCTAATTGTTTTAGCTTGAACATCATCTTCTTACCTTTTGGAGTCGATAAGAACAGAACTTTCTTACCCTTGACCAATACGGTCGGTTGAAGCACTTCATCCCAGGTTCCTGTTTTCATGAAATCAACCTCGTCACAAATCAGATAGTCAAACGTAAATCCACGAATCCCGTCCGGACGTTCAGCACTGAAAAATTGAAGTGTCGATCCGAATCCCTCAATGATCAAATCAGTATCGTTGTACTTGAATAAACCACTCGATTCAGTTGCGGACTTCATTTCCTTGTAGACCTTCTTCGATTGTTTATATATCGGACTGACCCAACCAATGGACGAACCTTTGTCATTTATCAACCAGAATAGAGATTGATTTTCACCGAGCATCGACTTGCCGAATTGCCGACCTATACAAAGCCCGTAATATTTGACCGGATCGTTGTTGATACTATCATGAATCAAACGTTGATTCGTGTGCGGTTTATATCCTTTTATTGTTGCCAATTAATCTCAGTCATTTTACCATCAGAATCTATCAAAAAATACTTAGTGCTTTTATATAATGACTCGACAAGTTTTCGTTGTTCTTCTCGATCATGACCTAACATCTTTTCAAACGAAATTGCATCGTCACAATCAGGACTGGTTATATTAAACTCGATTCCTTCTTTTGTCCATTTCATAGAAACATCGCGTACATTGAGAATAGAAACACTCCGATTCCGATTAGTAATAAAATAACTGATCCACCTTGTTCTTGATTTTCTTCTGACATAACTTTTTTTCTGTAATATACGAATAAAATCCAAATAATCAAGAATCGAAATCAAATTTATCGACATTCTTCGACTCGATGTGTTGCTTGTCGTGCATCCCTAATGCGTTCTTTGCGTAGAAGATTCCTTTCCCTTCATTCGCTACAATGTCACGCGCTAATGAGTTGAACACGTCCTTGATGCGTTTTATAGTGTCGGATTTGGACCCGTCTCCATTCAACCACTCATACCAAGTTGATCGATCAATCGTCTCCATGTTATTATGAATCGGCATCCAAATGCGAAGAAAATAATCGATTGTCGGAATGTGTCTATCCGAAACTTCGACTACTTTACCCGATCCGGTTGCGTGTTGTTTTGTATTTGACAAACATTCGTGAATATATTTATATGCGAATTCTTCTAATTCTTTAACGAATTGATCTGATTTAGCCATGATTTAATAGATATAGTATGCAACTATTGTGTAGTGCTGTTTTTAACTTACTATTGACTTATCAAAATAGCGAACAGATACAACGATAGCGGATTGGATCGGGTTCGATTCGTGTAGTTCGGCTAGTCGTTGATTGAGTCCTTCGATTGTGACATAGACTTGAGATTGTGCGTATTTTAGTTGCCCATCTTCGATGAATGTATATTCGATGCGGTGTCCTTTCTTTAAGTCTTTATGCTTCATTTGATAGTAATTTAATTAAATTGATTTTTGTTGGGTTCTTTCCTGTTTTGATTTGTTTCGCTTTGCAAGCTGCCCGAAGTTCTTTGTAGTTCATTTCGGTCGGTTTCTTATCCATGGACATTTGAAGAACTGGAATCGATTCTTTTCGTTTGTAGAAAGAATTAAGGTCGTGCAATGACTTTCGGACACAAGTTCCGCACGATAAATTTGTGAGCGGATGTAATGAATTGAATTCGAGTATATCTTTCAGCTCGTTCTTTTGAACGGTTGTGAGTCTGAACGATCCGATATTACTCAATTTGTCGAGCTGATATTGTAATCCTTTAGATGGTTTCATATTTTAAATAGATTGATGTGAATAAATAAGCGGATGGAAAACACCAGAACAATTCTGGTTGCAATACGATCAGCCCGATCAGCATCAACCAAGATGATAAGCAAGCTGGACAATTAAACGGTTTCCGATCCGGTAAGAAGTTGAACGTTTGCAAGATTAGACTAATTGCAATCGCTGTTGAAATGATCAAAAACGTCATCTTTAAATTTTTTTATTGCTTTTGTGATTTGTGATGTATTTACTTTTGTTTCTTCTTGAATTTGTCGGTATGTCTTACCGTCGAGAACGAGTTTCGCTATTTCTTTAACGAACCAATCAACGGGATCTTTACCTGGAGCTGATATGTAATCAGACAGAAATTCCCTGTATTCGTCTAAGTGAATTATTTGCTCATCTTCGATTGACATATAAGTTTCATCGAACTCGGTTGTGAACTTCGGATGATATGTCCTGTTGAATTCTGAATTGTGCCACCTCCATTGTTTAGATGCTATGACATTGAACGACGCACCGATGTTATTCGGTGTCGGTTTGTCTCTCATTATCAAATAAACGTGTGCCACCAGATCACAAGATAGTTCAGAACCTTTTGTGATTCGTTTCGCTATGGTTAGCGGTTGATCGGTATTAAAGAAATCGTCTATTTCCATTTTATATTTGGTGCGTTCTTTTTAAAGCTATCATAATTTTCGACAATATACAAAAGATTTTCTTTAATCGCAAGACATTGTTTCGATTCTTTTGGTGACGGATGTGTTCTGATTATCTCGATGTCGGTATAAACAAAACGATGCAAGTCCTGAACGAATCCAAGATTGCACCGAGTTGAAACGTTTGGCAGCGTTAATATTTTATCCGTGATCTCTTTAAAAGTCACCTGATTCGATTTTCCATCCGTTGAGCGTGTTGAAATATTTCGTGTCGCCTTGTGGACTGGTCCAGTCTCGACCGTTAAGATTCCAATGGATTGTGACTGTCTGACCTTCTTCGATGTGATCGAGTAGGTTACATTTGTCTTGAGTGAATTCGAACGATGGTTTTTGTTCGTACGCTCCATCTTTAACAGACAGAACAATTGTTCGTTTCATAAACTTATCTGAAACTTGTACTGGATCTTGAACGACTAAAACCGTTCCTGTTGTTGTTTGACTCATTTGTTTTTGTTATTTACGGTTTTTAATTTCCATAGCTGAGAACGTCCAAGATTTGAACCGGCCTAATCCTGACAACTCTCTCCCTATTTTTTCAGCTTCGGATTCCTTTGAAGATTGAACGACCATAGCCGGCGCAATCAATCCGAACGTTCTGTTTTGAATCGATAATTTAAAATACTTCATTTGTTTTTGTTATTTAACTGATTAATATATTCTTTGTAAAACTCCTGTGCTGCGATACAGCGATATTTTATTTCTTCTTCAAGTACTTCATCCCGTTCGAACGATAAAGTCGTTACACGGTGCTCTGGTGCGATGTGTAACACCTTGTGAACTGAATGATTATCCCAATCATTGAGAAGTTCTGAAGGTGTATCGATAATGCAGTAAGCAAGTTCAGCCGAATCAACATCATACAACATCATATAACCGCGCAACTGCCATTCATAATCTTTTGCGTCGATGTCCGAAGGTGTTGCCGGAAACGTTTCGAGCGACCAGGACGATTTGATATCGATGATCTTCGAACCTGTATTGATATCACATTCACCGGTTAAAAATTCGGTCGTGATTCGCTCTGTATTCTTTTGATGATCGGTAAAGAAAACGGAATTGTACAATTCGATTGATGTCGATTCGTGGTCTGTTCCTTTTGTCATTTGCTTCGTGTTGATCTCTGAGTTGTACCCATAAAAATCTTGTTTTGCAATTGACTTAATATAAGATTGAGCCGTTTTCGAAAGTACTTCTGTTTTGGATCTTGATTTTGTCATGATCTTTCCGAGTGATGAACATCTAACTATCATACTTCATCGAGTTTTAGTAGTTGAGAATCGTCCAGTTTGTAATCTCTTTTGATCGCTTCGACTGTTGTCTTACCGTTCTTCAATGCTTCAAGTGCTTTCTTGAATCGCTCATCTGATAAAACTGGTTTCCCTTTCGGTGCAGTTTGTTCGATTCGTAATGCTTCAACATTAGAACCAAATGCGAAAACGTTCGTTGTGAACAATGTCACTTTCAATCCGGTCCATTCTTCAATGAAGTTTGTTCCATGTGCTTTCGCAATCGCTTTGCAATTAGTTACGTTCAGAATCATCGGCTTTCCTTCGGTGAAATGTGCAATGATACAGTCGTCATCTTTACCGTCTTGACCTTTGATAGTGTCCTGAACTACTTTGTCAATTGTTAATACTCGCTTCTCGTTCGGTTGGAAGTCGTACGCTCCGAGATAATTCGGATCAGTTAATTTTTTCCAATGTGTTTTCATGTTATTATGTTTTAGTTTATACAAAGATAATACAATTATCGGATTAATTGCAAGTTATTCAAACTTTTTAGTTCGGTCATTCCTTCACCATCTTTCACATCGGTCAGATTCAATCCATGTTCTTTGAGTGTTGTCAGATGAATCTTAGCGTTCGCAGCTTTGCACCGTCTCCATGATATCCCGTCAAGACCTCGGTTACGTGATTCGTTGAATAGATTGTATTGAATACGCTCAAGAAACTTCTTTGAATAAACTTTCCCAGCTCCGACCGGTTCACCTTTGCGATGACCTTCGTACCCAGACCAGTAATATCTTTGTCCGTCTTGACTGAAGTAAATATCTTCGAACGCGATCAGATCAAACCCGTCGATATTGCTCTGAACGTAATTCAGAAACGCTTCATCAATGTAATCATCCGACCCTAAAAGAATAACCGCATCGAACTCAAGTTGTTCGAGTGTCATGATAGCCGCGTTCCATTTGAACGACAACGGTTCGTTTTTAAATTGAGCCGATGCGAACACGTCCTGACCTTTTAAGAATTCACCATCTTCATCGGTTGAATAAATCATTATCTTATTTATGAACGGCATTTGTTTTAGACAGAACGAAACTGTATCGTGTCGTCCGTGCATCGCTGATATTGTTATTATTTTCTTCTGTTGTTCCATCGTGTAAATTTAGCAGGCGATCCGGCATAGACTCCGTTCGCTTCGAGTTGTGACTTCTTTGTTATTGTTGTATTCATTCCGATCATGCAATCAGATGGAACAATGCAACGTTGATGCACTATCGCACCCATCCCGACATTTGTTCGATGTCCTATTGTTGCATGACCTCCAATGATTGAGTGCGGTGACATTATCACATCGTCACATATCAACGCATCATGTCCGATATGACATCCCTTCATGATGAACGCATTGTCTTTGATGTATGTGTTGTGGTCAGTTCCAGCGTCGATGGTGACGTGTCCTGTTATTATTACATTGTCACCGATCACGACTGAGAACCGTTCAGGTTCGTTCCAGTGTTTGAGCGATTCGGCTTTAGCTCCGACAATACAGAACGCACCGATGTGAACGTTTTTACCGATCTTAACTGATGGATGAATAATTGCTGTTGGATGTATCATATTGCTTTCATTATTTTGTTAAGTACTTTTTTAAAATCTACAACGTTTTGAGCTGTCTCGAAGAATGTCAGAGTGACCGCGAACGTTTCGAGCATATCCATCCACTCATTAAGAAAGCAAATAAATGCAAGGTTCATGTCATCTAGCGAAGAAGTTTCATCGAGTCGGATGAAAAACGTTTCGTCAACGTCGCCACCTATCAAGACATTGAATATCTCATCAATCTCAACTAGATCGAAATAGCGTTCGTTCTCGTCAAACACTTCTTCGAAACACGACTTTAATGTTTCGGCTTGTACTTCAGGCAGTTGAATCATATCTTTTTATCTCAGCATCAAATCCGAGTTTTTTTAGTTGGTTAATTCTAAATTCTTGCAGCTTTGAAACTGTTCCTTTCTCTGCTTTTACTTCGATGAACATCGGTTCATGTCCAGACTTGAGACAAAGTAAATCCGGAATTCCGTTCAGATTTGTCTTGATCAATTTAATAACGAGCCATCCTTCATTCGAATATTTATCGATCAGTTTCTTTTGATAACGGCTTTCGGTCATTTCATTTCCTTTTTAAATACCGACAAAGTAAAGTCTTTCTTGTTCTTTACTGTCTTGTATATCTTCGATTCAATTCCACCTTCAGAGAAGATCCAGAACAAATCATTTTCCTTTCGTTCCATTGTTGTTAACCGATCTCGACTCTGCCAATATGACACCGCACTAAAATCGATATTCAAATATAGTAAAAAATCCGCACTTGACAAATTTATTCCTTCACGACCTGAAACGATCTGTAAAGCAATCCATTTGTTCGGATCAGAATTGAACTCTGAAATATCCTGAGTAAGTCTATCACCGAGTGCTTTTTTCAGCATATCCAATTCCGCTGTAAACTTGTAGAAGATCGCAACTTTATCTGAACCGAATCGATCAAGAATAAAATCAGCCTTTGAATAGTCCAGGACCATACGAGATCCGCTCTCGAATTTAACCGTACCTGAATACATCTGATGTAGTTTCTGCATCAACTTCACTCCTGTATCAGCCAGAATCACCTCGTCAGTTCCTTCGATTACTAAATCTTTTTTGAGTCGGTCACACATTGCATAAGTCTGATCGGACATCTTCACGTTCAAAACGTTCTCAACTACTTTCGTTTCGAATCCGGCTTGTTCTTGTGTCAACGTAATCATGTACGGTTCGATTATCGGACGAATCAAATCAATTCGTGCTTCAGAATAATCGTTAACAACTCCATGACCGAGGTGTTTCACTTTCTTATTCACGTAATCATTTGCCCATCGATAAAAAGAACCGTACAACTTAAACGGTGAATAGTTACTGATCCAAAACTGGTGAAAGATTTGACTGTACGATTCAGGATGAGGTGTCCCACTCAGAAAGATCATCGGCAAATGTGAGAACGACTGCTTGAATAATCGTGTCGCTTTGCCTGGTTTCGGGAATGCTCCGAACCGATGATGTTCATCGTGAATGATTAGATCAAAATTATCTTCAAGTTTGTGCATCGACTCATCATTGATAACGGTCAGATCAAAACTGAATCCGAACTTCTCGAAGTCTGATTGAATCGATCCGATTGCTTTCTTTTTAGTCAGGAACAGAACCCGACGCGCTCCGAATAGTTCAGCCGTATTCAATGCGGTCAAGGTTTTTCCTGTTCTAACTTCCATTGCAAAGTAAACAATTCCGAGTTCAGTCAAAACATCACAACCCTTTTCAGATAGTTCTTTTTGGTATGGTCTAAGTTTCATATTTAAAAAGGATTATCATCAATTTCTTTTGTTCCTGTTGCGATCTCAAAGAATCGACCACGATGGTCACGACCTTTGTTCAATTTGTAGTCGTTCAATTCGCAATACTTGCCGATCCAATTCAGGAACGTTCGATTGTTCATGTTCGTGTGTTCTTTGTGTTCTTCTTTAAAAGCTCCGTTCGTTTCAGTATTGTACAATCTGAAATCTTTTTGAAGGTTTCCATCTTCAATCCAATCGTAAAAATCTTTCGATGTCTGCTGAATGAATCGTTTCAAGTCTGCATTAATTGAAACCGGATTTGTCAAGCCTTGATTCAGAAACTTTTGAGTGATCGAAATCATATAATTGTCAAACGAGATCCAATCTGATTCGCTCCATTCATCAAAAAGTAATCGACCGTATTCGTTGATCGGTGAATGTTTTGCGCTGAAGTACTGAAAGAATTCTAATTCGTGCCGTCTCCGATCATGTGAACCACCTGAACCGTTTATGACATAGTTCGTAGTGATAACAATCTTCGGAGAACGCTCGAACGGGATAACGAACTCGGCTTTGTTTTTCTGGTTGACCTCGATCCCTTCGGTGATGATACTGAACAGGGCATCAAAAGAAAAGTTCTTTTTCACATCGTCAAAGGCTAGTATCTGAGTGTCTACATTTATACGTTGATAAACAAAATCCGAACCGTTCGGATCGAACTTCTTTCCGTTGATCGTTACCATCTTTTTAAATTGTCCGAGTGCGGTCAACATTAGAGATTTACCACTACCCCCGTTTGGATCGTCATTAATTTCTTGATCGTTCAGGATAATAGCCTTCTGATACGATTTATCTTTGAAAGAACTCATTAAATATCCGATTGTATTCTCAAGGGCATTGATACGAGTCGGATCATCAGCTGACACTTTCGAAACAAGGTCCTGGAAATCGTTCTCGATCTTGTCCGATTGCGTGAAATCTCTTTCAATG
>TARA_R110001606_G_scaffold73735_2_pt1 | contig 18723 bp, 21 predicted proteins | sample TARA_R110001606 | Tara Oceans TARA_R110001606 (sample SAMEA4398315) | marine metagenome | biome: Polar Biome; feature: [SRF] surface water layer (ENVO:00010504); material: water (ENVO:00002006), including particulate matter (ENVO:01000060) such as... | depth 5 m | reverse complement strand
GCAGAGTTGATCCACTCCTCACCACGGAAAATATGGCTAATTTCCATATGGTGGTCATCAACCACGTTAGCTAAAAAGTAAGTTGGGAAACCATCGGCTTTAAGTAACACTTGCATATCAACGTTTTCCCACGGGATCTCAATTTCACCACGTAAGTAATCGTTAAATTTAAAGGTACCTTCGCTTGGAATATTCATACGTATAACGTAAGGCTTACCGGCAGCTAAGTTGGCTTTAATTTCGTCATCCGTAAGGTTTAAACCACGACCATCGTATTTAGGACGCAGGCCTTCAGCCATTTGCTCTTCACGCATTTGGTCCAGCTCTTCGCTGGTTGCAAAACAATAAAATGCTTTGCCATCATCAACTAACTGATGTGCATATTTTTTATATAAATCGCTACGCTCTGATTGACGATAAGGACCAAACTCACCACCGACATCAGGACCATGATCCCATTCAAGCCCTAACCAACGAAGACTATCCATAATCGCTTGCTCTGATTCTGGTGTGCTACGTACTTGGTCTGTGTCTTCAATACGAAGTACAAATTCGCCACCTTGCTGCTTAGCAAAACAGTAATTAAATAAGGCGATATAAGCGGTACCAAGATGCGGGTCACCAGTTGGTGACGGCGCAACACGTGTACGAATTGTCATGGTTATGTTCTCTTTCAATGGACAATAAAATATGCGCTAAATGCTAACACAGCAAATGCGCTTGAAAAATGAATATTAAGCTGCAGCTTTATTTAAGTAAGCAATGATATCGTTTGATTCATATAACCAAGTGACTTGGTTATCTTTTTCGATACGTAGACACGGTACTTTTATTTTTCCGCCTTGTTCGAGCAATTCTTGACGATACTGTTCATTACTTTTCGCGTCGCGCGTTTCAACTTTTAACCCTTCGCGTTTAATTGCACGGCGCACTTTTACGCAGAATGGGCAAGCTTTGAATTGATATAGTTTAAATTGTGCAGTGAGTTGATCAAGCTGAGCTTGCTCTCCCGCAGGACGTTTTTTACTACGTGGTGTAAAAACAAAATCAAAAAATAAGATCAAACTACCTAATAACCAACGAACTAATTTCATCAACTGGGCCCTGTTTACAACAATTTAAGGGCACAGATTTTAGCACAGAATATAAAGCTAAAATAGCATCAAAGAACGCGAATCCATCTCCTAAAAGGTAAAGCAATCCACGTTATTTTAAAAATATAAAGCAAAACTCAATACCGCAGTGAAAAGGCCGGCATCAAAGAATAAAAGCTTGAGTCTTGCTGTATTATTAAACTATTCATTTATATCCTCAAGGGATGACTTTAATGTTTTACAATGTAGTAGCTTGATAATCTAAAACAACACCAAATCATCTCGATGGATCACTTCACTACCGCAATCAAAAGCTAGCAACTTTGTAATTTCACTTGAATGACAACCTTTAATAGTATCGGTTTCAGCTTTACTAAAACGTACTAACCCACGGGCCACTAATTGTTGATCACTGGTGACTAAATCAATCAAATCGCCACGTTCAAACTGCCCGCGCACACCGCGTACGCCTTTGGCTAATAAACTAGCGCCTTGTTGCTGTAAAGCATTTACTGCGCCATCATCAATCACTATTTGGCCACTACTTTTAGGTCCAGCTAACAGCCATTTTTTACGGCCATCTCTTGGCGCTGTTAGCTTTACAAAGCGTGTTCCTGGTAACTGTTCGCTCATACAATTAAGGATCACATTTTTACCAGCACCTTTGGCTATAATCACTTCCACCCCGGCTCGACGAGCGATATCAGCGGCTTGCAATTTCGTTGCCATACCACCCGTGCCTAGACTAGTTCCACTGCCACCAGCAAGCTGGCGTAACTCATCATCAATATGTGCCACTTCGTCAATTAATTGCGCATTAACATCAGTACGTGGATCACTGGTAAATAAACCTTCTTGGTCGGTTAGTAATAATAATTTGTCGGCATTAGCTAATATAGCGACCAGTGCTGAGAGGTTGTCGTTATCACCTACTTTAATTTCAGCAGTTGCGACCGCATCATTTTCATTAATGATTGGCACCACGTCATAACTTAATAATGCAGTTAAAGTATCGCGGGCATTGAGGTAGCGTTCTCGGTCATCAACGTCAGCGCGAGTCAGTAGCATTTGCCCTACATTGACGCCATATAAAGCAAATAAGCTTTGCCAAATGTGGATAAGCTGACCTTGACCAATCGCGGCAAGCATCTGTTTATCAATCAAAGAACGACCGCAGGGTTTTAATAGTTGCTCTCGGCCAGCAGCCACCGCGCCACTTGATACCAGCACAACTTGATGACCTTGCTTTTTTAATTCACAACATTGGCGAACTAATTCAACCATGTGTGCTTTGTCGAGTTTATCGGTTCCACCAGTGAGTACACTCGTTCCCAGCTTAACCACTATTACCTGTGCCCTTTGCATGCTTTTTACTACACAAAAATATTGAAGGATTTATTTATACCAGTTATCGATTTTTGAACAAGTTAAAAATATTCAATCACGGTGCTGACGTGCTAGGATCGTGTTTTAATTCACTTTAAAGCGACCTTCATGCCAGCCAGTTTATGTTTAATAATCGCCACCTTTTTATGGGGCAGTTCTTTTATCGCGCTGAAATACGCGATCGCCATTTATGACCCTGCACTGGTGATTTTTTTACGCATGTTAACCACCTTAGTCATGGCATTGTGCTTATGGCGTTACGTTATTCGCTTTAAATATCATCAAGGTGACTGGAAATATCTGGTGGGGATGTCGCTGGCTGAGCCCTGTTTGTATTTTTTATTTGAAGGCCATGCGATGGAATATACTTCAGCTTCTCAAGCGGGAGTTATTGTATCGTGCTTACCGATTATCGTAGCACTTTTAGCGTTTTTTATGCTCAAAGAGTACATTAGTAAGGCCATTGTTATTGGTTTCACTTTTTGTATTGGCGGCAGTATCTTATTAACTTTAATGTCGCCAAGCTCAGAGCAGGCTCCCAATCCATTGCTGGGTAACTTTTTGGAGTTAATGGCAATGGTCTGCGCTGCATTTTATACTATTTCAGTTAAACATTTAGTTGCTCGCTACTCACCATTAACCTTAATTGCACTGCAAGGTTTTAGCGGTAGTCTGTTCTTTGCGCCATTTTTACTGTTTATTGATTTACCCAGTGAAAATCAACACGACCTTGGCGCATTATTAAGTATTTTATATTTAGGCTCTTGCGTCACCTTAGGCGGCTATGGTTTGTATAATTACGCAATTAGTAAGGTGTCGGTGCTCACTGCCGCAGCCTATTCAAATTTAATACCGATTTTCACCCTAATATTATCAGCAATTATCTTGGGAGAAGTGCTTTCTCTTAGCCAATGGCTCAGCATTGGCGTGGTATTTGTAGGTGTAATGATAAGTCAGCGTCATCAAGAATTGGTAGTAGACATAGATAATACCGATGCAGGTGATGGCAATTTATCGGCAGAGACTAATAATCGTAATTCAGTCCCGGAGGCTAAAGAGTCAAACGGATAACAGGTTAATAAATACAAGCCTTTATGCGCTAAAAAATCGTACTGGGACTGATGAATAACCGCAATCCCACGCACTCGATAGCGATCAATTTGGCCATTTTGCGTTTGTAAGCTAAATTGCTCACCTACATTCACTTTTTGTAAGAAAGCAAAGTGAGTGTCATTATGTCCAGCAATTAACACGCCTGCTTGCTCAGAGCCTAGCTCTGCACTAGCTAAAAAGTGACTCGGGGCAAACGCTAAGTTACGGCCACTGGCTCCTGCTAATATTGTTAAGGTTTGCTTTTGGCTTGGCCAATTCAGTTGTGCAGTTACATAACTATCAGCATAGAACCAGGGTTTAACTTGTTGCTCTGGCGTTGTCAGTGCCACTTGCCAAGCCTGCTCTATAAGGTGTTGTGCCAGCCACGCTTTAGCTTGCATATAACTACCATGACCAAGCAACGCCAAGCCAACAATCAACAATATAGCGCCAATCACTGCTTTCATTTTTTCAGTCTCAACACTGCAAATCCAGCCAACAGCATGCAACCGAGTAAAATATGTAGTCTGCTTTGCCCATCAGTTTGTGGCAAACTCATTGCTAGACCCTGAGGTCGTTGATTAGCCACTTGCACATTCTGCTCAGCAACAGTGCTCGATGGTGTCTGTTCAATCGCTACAAAGGCGGTAAACGGACTAAGTAATTGATGTTCAAGCGCTAGACTCTCAACCTGTGCTTTAACCTGCTCTTGCTCGTTATAAAGTAATAATGATTTAATTTTTTGCCGTGCCCACAACCTTGCAATTCCATGGGCCGGTCGCCCTTGTTGTGTATTTAACTTTATCGACAACGGCCCTTGCGCCGTTTGCCCCGCTAAAGTAACGCCGGCATTATTATCAAGCTTTATAGCAACCATCACCGGCTCTGAAAAATACAGGTCGGGTAACGGCGATGGCCAATATTCAAGAGCTTGATTTGCCAAATCACTGCTAAGCGCAAGTTGAGTAATTGCAGGATGAGCTAACTTATCAAATAGTTGCTGCATTTTTGGTTGCACGTCACTACTGCTGCCAATATAAGTAAACGTTCCGCGTCCAACATCTGCAGCTCGACGCATAAAGTAACTATTAGGCGCACTACCGATACCAATCGTAAACAAACGACTATCACCTAGTTGCGCACTAATATGTTTAAACAATGCATCTTCATTACTGACACTGCCATCGGTTAAAAATACCACTTGACGCACATACCCTAGATGCTCACGAGCATCTAGTACACCATCTAATGCCTCTTTAATATCGGTGCCGCCATCAGCTTGTAAATTATATACAAAGCGCTCAGCACGGCGTAAATTAAAATCATTAGCCGGCACAGGTTTATCGCTCATAGGCATAATTTGATCGTCAAAGCCGACAATATTAAAGCTGTCGTTACTATCAAGTAACGATAACGCATAATGAAGTGCACTTTTGGCTTGCTCCATTGACTGTCCGTGCATAGAGCCGGAAGTGTCGACTACAAAAATCATTTCTCTTGCTAGACGCTGAGTCTGCGTAAAATGATCATCCGGCGGCAGCAACATTAATAATCCATAACGTTCACCATTACTGAGCTGCTCAGTAAAAAATGCGGCTTGCGCTTGCTCTTTTTGCAGCGGTTTAAACTCCAGTAAAAAATCACGATTCACGGCACGTTGTTCATTTAAAGTAACTTGATACTGACCAAATGCCAGATTTTCGGTATTAATACGATGATATTTAGACTGAATATCCACCAGCTCTAGGCCAACATCAATATTAACCGTTAGATTAAACTCGCCTTGAACCGAGCCGGTATTTTTAGTGGCCATGTAAATCGGTGCTATCCAACCGGTGGCAGCAATACTCGCTGATGATAACTCATTACTCTGCGAGTCAATCATATCCTCTGCTGTTTCATTTAATACCCCATTAATCGGATGGTAACGCGGCGTTATCGTGGTTGGAAATCGTAGTGCAAATGTACCACTGCGATAATCAATCACTTCTTGGTATTGCAGCTCTATTTGCACTTCTTCGCCAGGGCCTATGTTTGCCACATTAGTGACAAACATGTTTGCACGCTGCTGGCGCACTAAAGCGGCTTGTTTACCCGCTTGTTGCGCCTGTTGAAAACGCAGCTCGGCTTGTGCTTTTTTATCAATTTCACCTTTGATCACTCGCTCACCAATGTGCATAGTCATAGCATGCACCGCACTTTCATCGGGCAGCGGAAAGACATAGCGTGCATTAACAGCAAACGGGTTTTCATTGCGATAATGTTGAGTTACCACGACATGGTTTATCAATCCGGTGACTGTCATGGTGGCATCACTTTTTAAGATAACGCCAGGCGCTGCCTTTGCACCATTGCTGTCGAACATAGTTAGTTCTGGCGATGTGCTGGCGTTACTCGCACAGCTAACAAACGCGATGAAGGTAAAAAGGCTTCCCCGTAACCATAAATGGCTACGGGTCAGCACTTTGCTTGGTTTACTCAACATAAAAATCACTCCCTTGGCGGCTACTTGGCAAAATGGCGATTAGTTACTCGCGGTTTGGTTATACGGCTGCGTGCTTGGACGAGTTGTTAACGTTACACGGCGGTCAAACATGTTTTCTTCATAATTATCGCTATCTGCCACAGTTTGTTGCTCACCAAATGCGGTAGTCGTTAAGCGGGTATGGCTAATACCTTGCTTTATTAAGTAGCTTTGTACATTTGCGACTCGCTGTTTTGAAAGCGCTAAGTTAGCGAGCTCATCACCACGTTGATCGGCAAAGCCATTTAAATCCAGCTGCAAGTCTGGCTGGCTTTGAAGTAAATTCACTAGTTGATCAAGTTGGCTGGCAAAGTGCGGGGCAATCTCACTTGAACCGGTTTTAAATTGAATGGTCATTGCCATTAGGTTGTGCATTTTGGCTAATGCAAGGCGTTCGTTATTACTCTCAAGCTTATCGAGCTGCTCACTCATTTGCGTATTTTGAGCAAGTACATGCTGGTAATCATCGGTTTTATCTTGCAGCACAACTAAAGCTCGTTGTTGCTCGGCAATTTTATCTTCTGCCACTTCTTGCTCGCCAATCAAGCCTCCGGCAAATGCACCAACAAAGGCACCAATTGGGCCGCCAACAATACCGCCAACAATTGCCCCCGTACTTAAACCTATCACCGTTTCTTTATGAGTTTCTTTTGCTTTAACTGCAACTGTGTCAGCGTGGGCTAAGTTAGGTGCTGCAAAAATAGTAGCGACAGTGCAGGCGATAATCATTTTTTTCATGGTGTAATCCTTTTTTACTTAATTACTTAATAGTTGGCAACTCATGGGTTGGTAGCTGCCCGATTTGGTATAACGCCATTAAAGCAAGCTCAAGTGGCAACAAAGGGGAGCAAAAAAGGCAAACTGCTGAGCAATTGTGGCAAAAAAAAGGCAATTGCTTTTTCGCCAGTGCGAAAGCAAAAAAATTAGGTATAGTGCAACTAGAATATAAGAAGGTGCTGTAAATGAAGAAGATTGCAATTATTGAAGACGAACCCGCGATCCGCGAAAATTACATGGAAATGCTCAGCGCGCAGGGTTATCTGGTCAGCGGCTATAGCAACCGTCAAAGTGCAGAGCATGCTTTTAATGACGCACTACCAGACTTAGCGATTGTCGATATTGGTTTAGGTCATGAAATTGATGGCGGTTTCTTACTATGCCAAACTCTGCGTTCGCTTTCTAAAACCTTGCCGATTATTTTTTTAACCGCCCGCGACAGCGAAATAGATACAGTGTGTGGCCTACGCATGGGCGCTGATGACTATCTCACTAAAGATATCAGCATGGCGCATTTGGCGGCTCGTATCGGTGCACTGTTTCGACGTATGGAAGCACTCGAGCAACCCGCTGATCAAAATGCTTTACTCAATCGCGGCCCGCTCACGCTTGATACTAAACGCATGCAAGTATTTTGGCAGCAGCAAATAGTCGATTTAACCGTAACTGAATTTTGGATGCTGCATTCACTGGCACAGCGCCCTGGGCATGTAAAAAGCCGTAACGAACTAATGAGTGATGCAAAGATTTACGTTGATGACAGCACTATCACTTCTCATGTTAAACGTATTCGCAAAAAATTTATCGCTTTAGATACTGACTTTGATTGTATAGATACCGTGTACGGTATGGGTTATCGCTGGGAGCAAGTGTAATGCTGCGTTTTGGTTTGCGCAGTAAATTTATATTGCTGTCGTGTTTTTTATTTTTACTGCCTTGGCTTGGCTATGAATACGTGTGGGAAATGGAAAAATTTCTGCGCCAAGGTCAAGAAAAAACCTTAGTCGGCACTACTCGAGCACTCGCCACGGCCCTGCATGAGCGCCCAGCATTATTTGACTCGCAAACCAATTTTTTAGATCAGGTTATAAAAGGCCGTGATCTCTACGCCTATAACCTTAGTAACCCCATTCAACTTGATGGCAAACTGTCGGACTGGCAGCCTTATCAAAGTCTTTTTTGGCATTACGACGAGCGCTATTTACAAACTAATAAACCAGACCATCAGCTTGAGGACTTATCGTTTGAGCATATGGTTGGTAAATATGAAAACTTTTTATATGCAGTATTTAAAGTTACCGATGACTCGGTGGTTTATCGCGCAAAAAACACCCTAAGTTTAACCCGTAATGATCACTTACAGATCATGTTAAAAACCCCACAAGGGGAATTTAAGCACTATATTGTTGCCGCTCGCCAAGATGGCTGGATCAACGCATTTGACGCACAAAGCAAAACCCCAATAACAAAAATTCAAGGCTATTTTGTCAGTACAGAGACTGGCTACAACATAGAGTTGCGGTTTCCGCTAACTATGCTTGGCAATAAGCTCGGCTTTGCGATTGAAGATTGGGATCAAGGCAAGCCTGAGCCACAGACTATGTCGACTTCAAACTTACAAAACCCCAATGATATTGGCTCAGTGCTGGTGCCCTCCCCTGAAATAAATCGTATATTAAAAGGTATGGGTCACAGCGGCAGCCGAATTTGGGTGGTTGATAATCATCACCGCGTGTTAGCGCAGTCGGGATCAATTCATCATGCCGACGGCGTTTGGGCTGATGGACTTAATGACCAGCCAGCAAAAACCTGGTGGCAACGATTTGAGAAAAACTACTTACATCCACTTTACTATAAAGTACTTACCCGCCCTGAAAATGAATTTTTAGATACATTGCACGATGTCGCAGCAATGCAAGGCACACATATAGGTAAAGCACTCAGTGGCACACCAGCATCGTCTTGGCGACTCACTCCAGATAACAAAGCGGTTATTTTATCAGCCGCATATCCTATTTGGATCCAAGATAAGGTCATTGGTGCTGTAGTGGCCGAAGAGACTACCAATGGTGTTCGCACATTACGCAACAAATCGTTAGAGAAACTATTTAATGTGATTTTAGCAGTGATGCTAATAGGCACAGTAACGTTATTCTTTTTTGCATCAAGGATATCCAGTCGTATTCGTCGCTTAAGAGATACCGCAGAGCAAGCCATTGATGCTCAAGGGCGAGTAACTGGCACTATTAATTACAGCGATTCAAACGATGAAATTGGCGATTTATCTCGCAGTTTTGCAAATATTGTAAGTCGCTTAGGTGGTTACACTAACTATTTAGAAACCATGTCGTCACGATTATCTCACGAACTCAGAACACCCGTTGCGGTCGTACGTAGTTCCCTTGAAAACTTACAAATGCAGCCACAAAGTGAGCTGAGCCAAAAATACCTTGATCGTGCCAGTGAAGGGGTCGAGCGTTTAGGTAAAATAATCACCACCATGAGCGAAGCAACTCGCCTTGAGCAAAGTATTCAAAGCGCTGAAGCTGAACCATTTGATTTGCGAAATGTGATCAATGGTTGTATGCAAGGCTACCAGCTAACCTATGCAAAGCAACAATTTAGCCTTAATATTTGTCCGCAACCATTACTACTTAGCGGCGCGCCTGAGTTTATTGCTCAGTTGCTAGATAAACTAATCAATAATGCCTTAGAGTTTAGTGTTGAAGATAGCGCTATAAGTGTCAGCCTTGATCAACATGATAATGAAGCCCTGTTATGTGTCAGTAATCTAGGTCCACTTTTACCCGAGGGATTAACAGAGCATATTTTTGATTCAATGGTGTCGGTACGTAGTCAACAACTGCAGCAGCAACCACACTTGGGTTTAGGGCTTTATATAGTACGTTTAGTGTGTGAATACCATAAAGGCACAGTTAGCGCGGCTAATAATCAACAAGCTGATGGTGTGACTTTTACCGTTCGACTGCCTATTAATAATAATTAAGGATTACATTTATACACATTTTGTACGGTTAATGTTCACTTACAATTCAGTCGCGCAGACATATGCTTACTACTTAACTAAGTTGATAAGATAGGAGGCAATATGCAAGCGATACTGAAACGTGAAGAAATTGATTTTATTTTTGATTTATACAGCTATGAAGATAGTGATGAGTTAAACAGTAGCGAACCTAACTCTGATACTGAAAAACATGACATAACACAATCAAAAGTAATTTATCAGCCTAGTTGTTTGACCTAAAAGCGGTTTGCTCATTACAATGGCGCACCTTGTAAAAGTACTGCCTAATAATGAAAACTCATTCTGCTAAAAAAGAACTTATTTTATTACCGATCTTACTAATTGTTATTTTACTGTGTATTGCTGGGCATTTTTTACTACAAGCCAGCTTCCAAGATAGCAATGTTACCGAGTATATGCTTGCTGCGTTACCTTTTGCTATGTTTGGCTTAGTGATTATCGCTTTTAAAATTGCCAGTAACAGTGAAGACAAAGAGCGTGCAGAACAAAGTGATAACGGCTAACGCTTGCACTACACACTCTCTTGATTATTTATAATATATGGTAACCAAACCAATCGGGCTTAATCGCTTGAGATTGCTCGCTCGGGGTTAGCTTGATATGTAATTGACTGTCGAGCAAGTCAATTGCAAAGCAATCATCTACATCATGTAAGTCATCTTTATGAATATGACTTAAACCAGCTAGTAAATCCTCTTTTGCTCTTTGTTTAGCTTCGTCGCTACTACTTGCTACATATAACGCAAAGTCATGCTGCTCAGCTAAGCTATCAGCACGATACGCTCCTAAATTTACAAAGTATAACTGCTGCGATTGGGCCACGGGTTCATCAACCACGGTTACTGCAAAGCCATCAATGTGATTTACCGCCATATAGCTGTCCATGTGCACGCTACTTTTATCACCGACCCACTGCGCTTTTAATTTTGAGTAAGTTTGTTCAATCGATTCCCCAACAACAAAACGAACATCATGCATTTCAATATGGCAGCCCTGAATACGCCCACCTAAATACACCATAAATAACTGCATTTTCTCTCCTAACAAATAGTATCAACGTCAATGTTGTGTTTTTTGATCAACTTATAAAAATCTGAGCGATTACGCTTAGCTAGTTTTGCCCCTTCAGCCACGTTACCGCCAGCCATCTTTAAAGCATTAATCACATAATCACGCTCAAATTCTTTTTTAGCATCGTTAAGAGAAAGCGGCTCAACATTGTTGGTATTACTATTAAGCGCACTTTCAACCAGCTGTGCTGATATTACTTCACCTGGGGTAAGTGCGACAACCTGCTCTACTACATTTTGTAACTGGCGAATATTACCCGGCCAATCGTGACGTACTAATGCATGCATTGCATCATTGGCGAAACGCTTTTCTTTTTGATCCATACGTTTAGCAATGGTAGCGCTAAAATACTGCGCTAATAAACTAACGTCTTCTCTGCGCTCACACAGTGGTGGCAATTTAAGATTCACAACATTTAAGCGATAGTATAAATCTTCGCGAAATTGCTGATTAGCAATCGCATCAGGCAAGTTTTTATGAGTTGCTGATACAATCCGCACATCAATTGGAATTTCTTCTTCAAAGCCCACAGGGCGAATAGTTTTTTCTTGTAATACGCGCAGTAACTTAACTTGTAAATTAAGTGGCATATCACCGATTTCATCTAAAAATAAAGTACCGCCTTGCGCTTGCTGAAATAACCCTTGGTGGTCTTTAATCGCGCCCGTAAAAGCCCCTTTTTTGTGACCGAATAGTTCTGATTCGAGTAATTCCCCCGGTACCGCACCACAGTTTATTGCGACAAACGGACCTTCACTAACATGGCTATGTTGATGAATAGCATTAGCTAGTAACTCTTTACCTGTACCACTGGCCCCCGAGATCAGCACATTGACCTGAGTCGGACCTAGTAATTTAACTTGCTCAAGTAAATGCAGCATAGCACCACTGCGGGTCACGATATTACTGTTTGATGCGCTTTCATCGGCACTGAGACCATGAATTTCAATCGCTTTTGCTAAACTATCAAATAACTCATCTTTATCTACCGGTTTAGTAATAAAGGCAAAAATACCTTGCTTCGTCGCTTCAACAGCATCAGGAATAGACCCATGAGCTGTCATCATCAACACTGGCAGCGCTGGGTAGCGATTTTGTAACTGACGGTGTAATGCCATACCATCCATTTCATCCATGCGTAAGTCTGTAACCACAGCATCAAACACATTATTTTTTAATAACTGTAGCGCAGCAATACCACTTTCGCAGGTAGTCACTTGATAGCCTTTAGATTCTATGCGAATAGCCAATAGTTTTAATAAACTTGCATCATCATCGACCAGTAAAATTCGCGCGCCTTGGTTTTGCTCTGTTGACATAATTACTGCTCCTTAGTTTCTTCGCGTAGTAATAGTTGCTGCTCGATGGCTGCCAGTGATGACAGGGTTTCTTGCATTTTATTATTCAGCGCTTGCTGCTGTTTTTTAGCGTTGATCTGCTGTTTTATTTGTTGTTTTTGCAGCCATAAATACTGTTTTATATCATCTGGCCAATAATAAGCTTGATCCAGTTTTAGCAGCTGCGTTAATACTTTTTCCGGTGCTAATACATTATTTTTGCAACTAAAATCAAAATAATTCTGAAGCTCTTTAGCACCAATATAAACCGTTTTACTCGCTGCCACTTGAAAACCACCGCACGACTTTGCATGCCAACCAATGACCGTTTCGGCAGGTGCATACATAGGATCGGTTTTCGGCCTAGGTTTCGGATTTGGTAAACTATCCCCTTGTGGTGTAGTCACCTTACCCGCTTGTTCAGCTTCAGGGTTGCTTTTATTTACTGGCTGCTCAGTTAACTCACACCCTGCGAGCCCTAAGGTTGTGATGCAAACCACTAAAATGGCATTTAAACGCACGCCCATGCTAATTAACTCCTTGGTTTTTATTGGTTGGAGGGATGATTGGGATTTGAATTATAAAACGACAGCCTTGTGGCTCATTATGCTCAACGTGTAAAGTACCCATCAATTGCTCAACAGACTCTTTTACAATGGTAAGCCCTAAGCCACTACCTTGAGCGGTTATATCTTTAGCATTCTTACCTTGATAAAAGGCACTGAATATATGTGATTTCTCTTGCTCTTTAATACCGGTGCCTTGATCGCTAACGCTCATAGTCAAAGTACGACCAGCTAATGACAGAGCAATATTGACCGCCTGTCCTGCTGGTGAAAACTTTAAGCCATTAGAGATCAACTGAATTAAGATCATTTCAACAAGCTCTGCAGCAATTTCCAGTGGTTGCTCGGGTAACTCACAATGCCAACATAAGCTTTGCTTACGCGCCACTAAACGATGTTCAAAATGGCTGTTTATCTTGGTTATTAATTGCGAGAATTCCAGCTCACTTAAGTCTTCTTTGCTGCTGCGAATCGCATTGTAACTAAGTAAACTATCGATCATAGCGCGCAAACGCACCATGCTCTGGGTAATTAACGCCAACACCGCTTGCTGCTCTTTGTTAATTGGTCCAACGATTTCATCGGCGAGTAAGTCAGTACCCTCAACCATTGACGCTAATGGAGTTTTCAATTCATGGGTAACATGGCGTAAAAAAGTATCTTTTTGTTGCTCTAATTGATGCAACTGCTCTTGCACCCATTGTAATTTATTTCCTAGTTCAACCAACTCAGCAGAGCCTTGTACAGCTATTTTTTGTTGCCAATGACCTTGCCCAAGCTTATCAATAACCGACGTTAATCCTTTTAAGCGACCACTTATACGCCATAAAAAACCACCACCTACTAGTAAAGTTAATGGGATAAGTGCTATTAACCAATTGATAAATGAGCTTTGCAAAGCTTTTAACTGTTGCTGATTTTTAGTTATTTGCAGCTCATTTTGATCTCTTAGCCACACCGTTTGACGCGCAATTAATTCACTCACAGGAATAAACAATTGCGCATCTTGTTGTCCTTCAGTAACGAGTTGAGTATGCGCTAATTGCAATACCTGTGCGAGTTGCTGCCATTGCTTAATATACTCCCCCGTAGAACTTATAAAAGTTAGTTCATCAATGCTTTGTAGTGATGATTGCCACTTATCAACAATCAATTCATCGAGTGATTCGCTTTTCAGCACCCAGTTTTGTCGCGTTGCGCGCTCTAAGCTATTGAGGTCTTGCTTAAGGTTATTAAATGACTTGGTAATTTGATAATTTTCACTGACGATTTGCTGAGTTACTGCTAGCTGTTTATTCAGCGCATTTAAAAATACAATCACTACCAGTGATAATGGCAGCAGCGATAACAAAGTACTAAACAAAAACTGGCCTATTAAATTGGGTCGCCAACTAAGTAATGCACTGTACTTTTTAGCGAATGAGGCCACTATCGCCACTCCTTTAGTTAAAAGTCTGATTATGGAAGGTGTTACTTATACACTAGCTGAATCAATAAGAATAATGAATAAGGCGAACTGTGTAGCGCTATATAAAGCGACTGACGCTAAATTGAAACAACTTAACCAACTGTTTTTTAAAAACTTAATGAATACCCGTTAAAAGTTGTTGCAAAAAAGACACACTGCTCGGTCATTTTTTCCCACTTATTATCATGCCAAAAAATTAAACCACTGATATTTATACAATAAAAAAATTGGCATCGTTCTTGTAATATCCGTATCAACGACTGTTTATAAGGAAATAATATGAAAATATTAACACCGCTGTGCTTATGCATCAGCCTACTGCTTAGCTTTAACAGCTTTGCCATTGATGTCGAGGCCACCTTCGCAGAACTTGATAAAGACAGTAATGGCACATTGAGTGAAGCAGAAGCATCTGAAGATGCGGTATTACACGAAAGTTTTGAGCAAATTGACAAAGATCAAAATGGTCAAATTTCATTTGCTGAGTTTAAACAATTTTTGCAATAAATTTCCCAAAGGAAACACTGCTATGAAACAACTTATCGCCGCTTTTTCACTGATGTTTTTAGTCATTAGCGCCACTGTTTTAGCATCACAATTAAATGTTAAGTTTGCGCAATTAGATACCGACTCTGACGGACAAATTTCATTACTTGAAGCCAAGCAAAACAACACGCTATTAAAGCAGTTTACTGATCTTGATGATAATAACGACGAGCAATTATCTGAGCAAGAGTTCGCAAAGTTTAAATTTTAAAAGGCTTTAAAGTATTTGCCATAATCCCGGAGGGAATGTGTAAACGGATTTAATGTTGGGATTTAAATTATGGCAAATGCTTTATTCTTTTTGTTGGTAGGATGTAAATAATGAAAATCATATTAATAATATTAAGTGTGTCGCTAGCCACTAGTTTTAGCGCAATGGCACTGGATGTAAAACAACGTTTTGATCATTTAGATAGCAATAAAGATGGCTATTTAACGCATAATGAGCTTGAACCACAACCACAATTGTTGAGTAACTTTAAACGTTGGGACAAAAACCAAGACAATAAAATTTCCCTATCTGAATTTAAGCGTTTTTTAACTAATAATCTAGATTAACGAGTTTCCCCAATGAAATTTTGTACACAACTGGGACTAAGTTTGTTATTTGTCAGTAGCTGTTGCAGTTTTGCAACAACTGATAATATAGCAGAACAATTCAAAAACTTAGACCGCGATAACGACGGTCTTATCACGCGTTCAGAGTCAGCAAAAGATCCTGCCCTGTGGTCTCGTTTTAAAAACTATGACCGCGATAAAGATGGTAGATTATCACTGTCTGAATTTACTCTATATGCAAATAAATGAATAGCTAATTCATCAGCATAGTTGAAATGCACAACGATAAATAATTTATTATATTTAATTTGCAGACTCAGTATTCTCTGTTACTGTTTAACTAACAAAAGCAGAAAAAGAATTCTAACAATGAAATGCTTACTCGCCTGTTTAATCACTTTATCTTTACCTGTGCTAGCTGATACCACGGTGATCTACAATGCTAATGGTTACACTCCAACTTACAGTGGCCAATTACAGCAATTTTCTACACTGGTTATTAAAGATGGCAAAGTAGTAAAAGTAGGAGACGATAAACTAAAAGCGAGTTTCCCTAATGCTGCAGTATTTGATGCCGAGCAACAAACCTTATTACCTGGTTTAATTGACGCCCACGGTCATGTGATTGGACTTGGTAATAATTTAGCGCAACTCGATTTACGTGGCAGTACGTCGATTGCAGAAATACAAAAAAAGCTTGCTGTATTTGCTAAAAATAACCGGGGCTGGATTATTGGCCGCGGTTGGAATCAAGAACTGTGGCCTAATAAGCAATTTCCTACTGCTGCTGACTTAGATAAAGTTGTCAAAGATGTTCCGGTGGTGCTTTCTCGTGTCGATAGCCACGCGATTTGGGTTAATAGCAAAGCGATGGAGTTAGCCAAATTAACACCCACAGTACAGTCACCAGCAGGTGGTGAAATTATTCGCAACCAAGCAGGTCAACCTAGCGGTATTTTTGTCGATAAGGCCGAAAGTTTAATTACTGCACATATTCCTACGCCATCTGATCAAGACGTAAATAATGCCTTAAATCAAGCTGGTCAACATCTGCTCAGCTTAGGTATAACCTCAACCCACGATGCTGGGATTGATAAACAAACATGGCAAGTTTACAAGCAAAGAGCTGAACAAGGCACCTTACCGCTGCGCATTGTTGCAATGCTAAGTGCAACAGATCCGTCCCTTGAAGATATGCTCAGAGCCGGTCGCTATAAAGATCTTAACGATTTCATGTCTATTCGTAGTGTAAAAATATATGCTGATGGTGCGTTAGGAAGCCGTGGCGCCGCACTACTGGCCGATTATGCAGATAGAAAGAATCACCAAGGTTTAATGCTCGAAACTCAACAAAAATTAGAACAGCTGTACACATTGAGCTTTAACCATGGTTTTAGCGCCAATACCCATGCCATCGGTGATAAAGCAAATCATATTGTGTTAGATGCCTATCAAAATGTATTTAAAAAAACCGGCGGGATTTTACTACGTAACCGTATAGAGCACGCACAGATAGTTGATCCAGCAGATATTCCTCGCTTCAAAGCACTTAAAATCATTCCATCAATGCAACCGGTGCATGCAACTTCTGATATGCATATGGCAGAGCAGCGCCTTAGCGATACACAATTACAAGGTGCATATGCATGGCAAACGTTTTTAAAGCAAGGCTCAGTAGTAGCTGCAGGCTCAGATTATCCAGTTGAACTGGCCAACCCCTTTGACGGTTTGTATTCAGCAATTACTCGCCAAGATCACAATCAATTACCCGCTAATGGCTGGCGAGTCACTGAAGCACTGAGCAGAGAAGATGCACTCAGAGCATTCACGTTAGGTGCTGCGTATGCCGCACATCAAGAATTTAAATTAGGTAGTTTAGAGCAAGGAAAGTGGGCTGACTTTATTTTAATCGACAAAGACTATTTTAAAGTGCCAGTACAAGAAATTTTTACCATTGTCGTAAATCAAACATGGATTGGCGGTGAATTACGCTACCAAAAAGCGCAAATTGATAACCAGAGTAAGGCGCAATAAACCACGCTATTATTGCGGTTTTTGTTGTTGACGTTTGAGCTTAATTAAATGATAAATATTTACGAAGGTTAGCAAACCATTAGTGATAGCCACAGGCCATGCAGCAATCGCAATACCGTAGGCTGTGAAAGCAATACAACCGGCAAGGTTAAACCAACGAAGTTTGCTCACATCACTCATAGTTAAAGAGGCAATAAGTAAAGCTGAGGCAAAATACCCCAAATATTCCCAACTCATTTGTTCTCTCCGGTACTTTAGGTTAGCATTGCAAATGTTGTAGTTTAGGCAAAGTTATTCCACAATATAGCAATAGTATAAAAAAGCTAACTTACTAAAAACCCAAAGCTGCTAAAAGCACACTTTAATAATCATTACACGGGATATCAGGTATTAAGCTTAATTAACCGAGTTAACTAAGCTAGTAAGTTAGCGTAAATTCTTAGAATCTTAATGCTAACGTCATTAAGATGTAATAAATAGGACAATTGTCCGAAGGGCATTGTTGATGTTTCAATATCATTTTTCTAGTTATCTCGTCGACCAGCTACTAACCTTTGCTGGCAGCCGTTATCAACAATCTAAAAAAGAAGTACTGATCCACCAAGATCAACCTCTTACAAAATTAGTGTTAGTCAGAAGCGGCACCGTATCGTTTAGTTATGATGTCGGTAATGGCCGCCGCTTACTGCTGGGCCAACTTGATTGCAACAACACCTTAATTGGTGAAATTGAAGCGCTAAACAATAACCCCTGCATTTATACAGTTACCTGCTTCAGTGACGTTAGCTACAACCTAATAGAACTAAAGCACTGGCGTGCCCTGTTACTTGAAAAGCCAGAGCTGAGTTTATACACAGCACAAACTATTGCCGCTAAGTTTCAAGAAAACCAAAAAATTAATTTAGATAAACTATTGTTGCCATTGGGTTACAATATCGCCAAAGACTGTTTATTACGTGCCGAAAATAATAACCCAACCCTGCTGCGCGCATACCCAACGGTAAATGCTGAAGCTGAGCGTTTTGCCACCACAGAGCGAGCCTATCGCCGCGTAGTATCGGAACTGGTAGAAAGAGGTTTAGTTGCACGCTCAAATGATGGACTCAAAGCGGTTGATTTAGATAAACTTAGCGATTACGTGGATAGTTTTTCGCAGCTATAGTTGCTAATTTAAGTAATTTAGCATTACTGCAATATCTTCTGATTATAAAAGATAAAAAG
>TARA_R110001606_G_scaffold58881_6_pt1 | contig 18811 bp, 16 predicted proteins | sample TARA_R110001606 | Tara Oceans TARA_R110001606 (sample SAMEA4398315) | marine metagenome | biome: Polar Biome; feature: [SRF] surface water layer (ENVO:00010504); material: water (ENVO:00002006), including particulate matter (ENVO:01000060) such as... | depth 5 m | reverse complement strand
CTTCGCCTTCTTCCAGCAAGGACTCGGCCCGGTTCAGTTGGTCTCTCGCGCTGCGAAGCTGGCGGTCACCACTGCGGGCGACATCCGGGTCGTCCTTGATTTTTGCGTAACTGGCGCGTGCTTCACTTACCATCGCGTTGTCTGGCGGTGTTGAGGCGCAGCCGGCAATCAGTACTGACAAGCTCGCGGCAATGCCCAATGTTATGTTGCGTTTGTTCATAACAGTCTCCTTTCCAGATGTGGCGATTACTGGTCTTGATTCATTTGCTTGCGCAAGGATTCAATATTGCTATTGATCTCCTCGACGGCCTGCCTTGCTTTCGCCGTATCAGCGCGGGCACCGGCTAGTTGTGCATCGACGGCGGCCTGCTCCAGAAGGCGCTCAGCTTCCGTATACTTCTCCCGCTCAATCAGGCTTTTCGCGTCCGCTACTTTGTTCTGTGCGTTGTTCAGCAGTACCGGCTCATACTCCCGAGCATCTGCAGCAACGGCCTGTTGAAGAGAAGCCTCAGCAGACTGAAGGTCTGAGTCAGGCCGCTCGCCAGGGCTGGCGCAGCCGCCGATGGAAAGAGCGATGCCGGTAATGCCAGCTGTATATAACATCGACTTATGCTTGATCATGCACGATCTCCTTTCAGCGATATGTAAGCTTTGCAGGAACGTGTTGTATGCACGAAACAATCCTGCCGCCAAGGTTGACGGGCTCTTGTGAATGGCGAGATGTACCGTAAAACTGCGAAATGTCATGCTCACCCTCCTTTAACTTTAGCAGGCAGCCGGAAATCAACCATGACTGATCCGCAACAAATTCGGGGGAACGGCCTGTTCAACGCTACGGCACAGTTGCGAGTTCGATATATAAGTTGCTGAAATAGATCGAGTAGATTGGCCTGCAGTGTGGTGAACAAGCTGTCATGGGGAGGGTGGAGTAAAAAAGTAGGGCTATGTGAGGTGTCGTCAGCAACTGACGGGGTATTTTCGAGTAATGGTGGGCCCACCTGGACTCGAACCAGGGACCAAAGGATTATGAGTCCTCTGCTCTAACCAACTGAGCTATAGGCCCGTTCAGCGAACGCTGTCAGGAATGTGTTTCCTGCGAGGGAAACAAAGCGGGCGCCATTATACCGGGGAGGCGCGGCGCCCGCTACTGTTGTGGTACTTATCCGTTGCCCTGATCGTCAATAAAGCCGCGCAGGTGGTCGGAACGGGAGGGATGACGCAGTTTGCGCAGTGCCTTGGCTTCGATTTGACGAATCCGCTCGCGGGTTACGTCGAACTGTTTGCCGACTTCTTCCAGCGTGTGATCGGTGTTCATTTCGATGCCGAAGCGCATGCGCAGTACTTTGGACTCACGAGCAGTGAGGCCGGCCAATACGGAGCGAGTGGCTTCGCGCAGGCCTTCTGCGGTTGCAGAATCCACCGGCGAGAGCGCCTGGATGTCTTCGATGAAGTCGCCCAAGTGGCTGTCTTCATCGTCACCGATTGGCGTCTCCATGGAGATTGGCTCTTTCGCGATCTTCAGTACCTTGCGAATCTTGTCTTCCGGCATCTCCATGCGCTCGCCCAACTCTTCCGGTGTGGGTTCACGACCCATTTCCTGAAGCATTTGACGGGAAATCCGATTGAGCTTGTTAATGGTTTCAATCATGTGCACCGGAATACGAATGGTGCGCGCCTGGTCCGCAATGGAGCGGGTTATGGCCTGACGAATCCACCAGGTAGCGTAGGTCGAGAACTTGTAGCCTCGACGATATTCAAACTTGTCGACGGCCTTCATCAGGCCGATGTTGCCTTCCTGGATGAGATCCAGGAATTGCAGGCCGCGGTTGGTGTACTTCTTGGCAATAGAAATAACCAGACGCAGGTTGGCCTCAACCATTTCTTTCTTGGCGCGACGGGCTCTTGCCTCACCAATGGATACGCGGCGGTTGATTTCCTTGATGTCGACAACGTCCAGATCCACTTCGGTCTGCACATTTTGTATGCGCTTCTGAAGCCGGATGATTTCATCGATGCGCTCGCCCATTGGCGCAGCGTAGACCTTTTTGCTCTTGATGATTTTTTCGGCCCAGTCCTGATTCGCCTCATTGCCCGGGAAGGATTTGATGAAATCCTTGCGTGGCATTTTGCAGTCACGAACGCAGATCTGAAGTATTGCACGCTCATTCTGTCGCACGAGGTCGTTGGTGGAGCGCACGACGTTAACCAGCTCATCAAAAGCTTTGTTGCCCAGCTTGAAGGGCGCAAAAACTTGCCCCAGCTCGTTTAGCGCAGACTGTGTCTTCTTGTCAGCGCGACCGTGCTTTGACAGGGACTCCTCTGCGGTGGCCAGTTTCTCCCTGAGCTGCTCGAAACGCAGACGAGTCTCTTCGGGATCCGGACCGCTCTCGGGTTCTTCTTCCTCTTCGTCTGAATCGTCTTCAGATTCTTCACCTTCCGGCACCTCAGCCTTTTGGGGAGGTTCCGGCATGAAGGGTTCGGCGCCGTCGGGATCAAGAAAACCGGTAACGATATCGGTGATTCGGCCTTCGTTTTCGATGATACGGTCGTAGGCCTGAATAACGGTGCCAACGGTGCCGGGAAAGTGGGCAACCGCTGCCATGACATCACGGATGCCTTCTTCGATGCGTTTGGCGATGACAATTTCGCCTTCACGTGTCAGCAGCTCAACGGTGCCCATCTCACGCATGTACATGCGCACGGGATCCGTTGTGCGGCCGGCATCGGATTCCACGGCGGCGAGAGCAGCAGCAGCTTCAGCGGCTGCTGCTTCGTCGGCTGTGGAATCGCCGTCGGTCATCAGCAGTGTGTCAGCATCCGGTGCCACTTCAGATACCTGAATGCCCATGTCGTTGATCATGCGAATAATGTCTTCGACCTGATCCGGATCGGCAATGTCTTCCGGGAGGTGGTCGTTCACCTCGGCGTAAGTCAGGTAGCCTTGTTCCTTGCCTCTTGCGATGAGGTCTTTCAAACGTGATTTCTGCGAATTGCCTGACATAGACACCCTGTGAACCCGCTTAAATAAAGATAAAATGAAACAGCCATTATAGCTGCCGCTCTAATGCTCCGCCACCGTATGGTTAGATGGTGATCAATGTGCCAAGTTTCAAGTGCTGTTAATCCGGGGTTCCCCCGCTCAGCGCTCTAAGCTCTTGCCGCTCCTCGGCAGTAAGGTTCGCGAAATTGCGTAACAACGTAGCCAGCTTTTGCTGCCTTGCTGCTTCTTCATTCGGGCTCAGCATCTCTCGTGCTGCGGCCAGAGTGCTTTCCCTTGCCGGGATGTGCTCAACGCCATCAAACAGATGATAGAACCGCTCGCGCGCCCGGCTGTCGAGAGCCAGTGTTGTTATAAGTGCTTTCCGATTCCGGATATCATGTTCCAGAATAAATCCGGCAAAATTCCCGGCCTGAGTGTACTGGCGGGAGTGCTGCGCCAGTTCAGTGACTTCACTCGCCATATCCGGCGCCTCCAGAAGCGCCAGGCACAGAATGCTGTCTTTGCTCAGCTTTACGTCGATACGCTCTTCGGTGACACGATCGCGCCGCTCACCTTTCCAGTTTCCCCGCTGCTGGGGTGGGCGGTTCTGCCACTGATTGCGGCCCCCACACAAGCGCAACATTTCGTGCCACATAGCATCCCGCAGGGTGCTTCTGGGCATCTTGTTCAGCAGCGGCTCGGTTCTGGCTCTGAGCTCGCCCCGGTTTTCCGGTAGCTGAAGATCCAGACCCTCGCTCTGACGGTCAAAAAGATACCGGGAGAACGGCGTGGCGCCATCAATGCGTTTCTGAAACGCTTCCCGGCCTTCCTTGCGTACCAGCGTATCCGGATCTTCGCCCTCCGGGAGCATCAGGAACTGTAAATGCAGCCCGTCTGCCATAAGCTCAAGAGCATTATCCATTGCGCGATCTGCGGCTCGGAAGCCCGCCTGATCGCCGTCAAAGCAGAACACCACATGCCGTACCTGCCTTAACAAGGCGGTCAGACTGTCCTGATTTGTTGCTGTGCCAAGGGTCGCAACGGCGTAATGAATGCCATGCTGGGCCAGGGCAATCACATCCATGTAGCCTTCCACTACGAGCAACTTGTCGAGCTGTTTCAGTACCTGCTTTGCTTCAAAAAGGCCGTATATCTGGCGGCTTTTGTGAAAAACATCCGACTCCGGGGAGTTGATGTATTTGGCCTTGTCTTCGCCGAGCGTCCGCCCGCCGAAAGCTATGGTTTTGCCCCGGCTATTGCGGATCGGGAACATGACCCGGTTACGAAACAGGTCCCGTGGTCGGCCATACTTGTCAGAGACAGTGCCGGTTTCAATCAGCGGCCCCTGTAAATCCTTGCTTGCAGCATCAAACAGGGCTGTGCCTGCTGCCGGCGCATAACCCACCTGATATTGCTGGATAATATTCTTATCCAGCCCCCGCTGTTTCAGATAGTCGCGGGCAAAGGCGCCTTGCTGGCCATGCAGTTCGGACTGGTAGAATCGACTGGCGAAGTCCAGCGCATCTGTCAGCGTTCTCGCCTGCTGGATTTCCTGCTTGGCAGCTTGGTCGTATGGCACTTCCAGCCCGGCCCTGCGCGCCAACTCTTCGACAGCTTCGGTAAAGCCCAGACCCTCAAATTCGCGCACAAAGCTGATGGCATCACCATGAGCGCCACAGCCGAAACAGTGATAGAAGCCTTTGTCCGGCCTTACATTGAATGAGGGCGTTTTTTCATCATGAAACGGACAGCAGGCTTTGTAATTGGCGCCGGCCTTTTTGAGTGTAATGCGCGAGCCGATCAACTCTGCAAGATCTACCCGATCGAGCAGGTCTTCAACGAAGCGTTGGGGGATCAGTCCGCTCATAGAGGCTCCACTTCAGGCCGGCTACATGCCAGGACCAATAGCCAAAAATGCCGCCGAAGCCAGGCCCCGGCGGCATTTTTTGATCGCTCTGTGCAGCCTGTGGCTTTACAGGCAATCAGTGCTTTGCAGTCAAGCGGCGTCTGCTAAAACTCAGTACAAACGCTCAAACTTACGCTGTTCACGCTGAAGCTTCTTGAGATGACGCTTAACGGCAGCGGCTGCTTTGCGCTTACGAACGGAAGTCGGCTTTTCATAGTGCTCACGACGACGTACTTCCGAGAGTACACCCGCTTTTTCGCAAGAGCGCTTGAAGCGACGCAGTGCTACGTCAAACGGTTCATTCTCTTTCACTTTAACAGCTGGCATTCGACAATCACCTACCTGATAGATTCGGTTTCATTTGGATGCGCATCTGGCAGGGCCAGACCGGCTCGATCCCTGGTCAAATTGGATAAAACGCGACCAGTTCGTAATTTAGGGCGGCAATGATAGCGCCTGGATCGTGGCAAGGTCAATGTTTGTTCGATGAAACTGCCAGTGAGTTTCGGGTTTCTGCTAAAATGCGAACCGTTTATTCATTTACGCCAACCGATATGGCCAGGTTATATGTTGATTCTGGGTATTGAGACCTCCTGTGATGAAACCGGCGTCGCCTTGTTTGACACCGACAAAGGGCTGCTAAGCCATGCGCTGTTCAGCCAGGTTGACATGCATGCCGATTATGGCGGCGTGGTGCCAGAGTTGGCATCCCGTGACCATGTTCGCAAGCTTCTCCCGCTGTGTGACCAGGTTCTCTCAGCGGCGGGTCTTACCCGTAGAGATATTGAGGGTATTGCTTATACGGCAGGGCCGGGCCTGATTGGCGCTCTTATGGTGGGTGGCTCGGTTGCCCATGCCGTGGGGTTTGCCCTCGATATACCGGTGCTTGGCGTGCATCACATGGAAGGCCATCTGCTGGCGCCCATGCTTGAGGACAACCCGCCGGCATTCCCGTTTGTGGCTCTTCTCGTGTCGGGCGGACATACACAACTGGTGCGTGTGGATGGCATCGGCGAATATCAGATGCTCGGTGAATCTGTGGATGATGCCGCCGGCGAGGCGTTCGATAAAACGGCCAAAATGCTGGGGCTGGACTATCCTGGTGGCCCCCGGGTAGCCGCGTTGGCAGAAAAGGGCGTTCCGGGCAGATACCGGTTTCCACGGCCGATGACGGATCGGCCGGGCCTGGATTTCAGTTTCAGTGGTCTGAAAACCTTTACTCTCAATACGGTCAATGCAGAAAAGAAATCAGTTGATGGGCTGAGTGATCAGGTGCGAGCTGATATCGCCCTGGCTTTTGAAACTGCTGCAGTGGATACCCTTGTGATCAAGTGCCGGCGGGCACTGGAGCAAACAGGCTGCGATCGCTTGGTGATAGCGGGCGGAGTGAGTGCTAACAAGCGGTTACGGGCAGGCTTGGAGAAAATGGCCGAGAAGCTGCGCGCCCATGTGTTTTATGCGCGCCCGGAGTTTTGTACCGATAACGGTGCGATGATTGCCTATGCCGGCGCCCAGCGTATGAAAGCGGGGCAGCGCGATGGTGAACGGATTGTGGCTGTGCCCAGGTGGCCGATGAATGAGCTGCCGTCGCTCACCGAGGCGCGACTAACCGGGCTTGTCGATTGAGCTAGAAGCCAATTTCCCGCCCTTGGGCGAGCCGTATAAGATTATCGCGATGACGCACGATAATCAGGATCGCCAGTAAGCCGAACATGGGGAGGCTTGCCGGATCGATGAATGCGCTGATGGCTGGGCCGCTTACGATGGCTATCACAGATGCCAGTGCGGAAATCTTCCAGCGCCAGAGTACCAGTAACCATAATGCAGTCATTGTGAGCGTAGTGATTGGCGCCAGGGCAAGGCCTGCACCCAGTGCAGTTGCAACGCCTTTGCCGCCCTTGAACCGGTAGAATACCGGAACCATATGCCCGGTAACGGCGCACAAGGCCACAATTGCCTGTACCAAGGGGGATAGCCCTGCGTTGTATGCGAGCCAGACGGGCAGCCAGCCTTTTGCGGCATCCAGGGCCAGGGTTATCAGAGCAGGGAGCCAGCCACCGGTGCGGTATACGTTGGTTGCGCCTGGATTGCCTGAGCCCTGGGCCCGCGGGTCGGGCAGGGCCCAGAGCCGGCAAACCGGCAGTGCGAACAGCACTGAGCCACCCAGATAGGCAGCCATACACAGCAGAACAGTTATTGCCGGATCACTCAGGGCCATTTTGCGAGCTCGGAGACAAAGACGTGTCAGGGTAATGTGTGCGAAAATGCCCGCCCTCAATTGGCAGGCCTGTGTGGTTACAGTATCCGCAGTCTGTACGTTATTCAATCAGTAGTGTGCGGGATCGCCCCGGGAGACCCTTTGGCAGACAGTGTAAAGATCGAAGGCCTGGTTGTAGAAACCGTAGTGGGTGTATACGACTGGGAGCGCGAAGTGGCCCAGGCACTCGTTGTAGATCTTGAGATGGCTTGGGATAACCGTATCCCAGGCGCGTCTGATGATGTGGCGGATGCCCTTGATTATGCTGCCGTAAGCGCGCTGGCCGAGCAGTGCCTGAAAGACCTCAAGCCAAAGTTGCTTGAACACGGTGCTGAGGTTCTGGCGGAAAGACTGCAGCGGGAGTTCGGCATTGGCTGGCTTCGTCTTACGCTGCGCAAGCCCGGAGCCGTGCCTGCTGCCCGATCTGTGGGTGTCTGCATTGAAAGATCTGCTTCGAAAGGAGAGCTCGGTGGTAGCTGATCAGGTTCCGGTTTATATCAGTATTGGCAGCAACATCGACAGGGAGCGCTATGTACGTGCGTCTCTGGATGCTTTAGCGGGCTGGTTTGGTGAGCTTGAAATCTCCCCGGTATACGAAAGCGAAGCTGTAGGGTTTGATGGCTCGCCATTTCTGAATCTGGTTGTGGGTGTTAAAACCCATCTTTCCGTAGGCGAGCTTTCGCAGTATTTCAAACAACTGGAGGCAGAAAACGGCCGTCGCCGGAATGCTCCGAAATTCAGCGCAAGAACGTTGGATCTCGACATTCTGACCTATGGAGAGGCGGTGGGCCGAATGGATGGTGTGGAGTTGCCCAGGGGCGAAATTCTCAAGAATGCGTTTGTGCTGCGCCCGCTGGCAGATATTGCTCCGACAGTGAAACACCCTGTGTGCCGGACCAGCTACCTTGAGCTTTGGCAGGCATATAACACCGACCAGAAACTCTGGCCGGTGAACTTCATCTGGCAGGGGCGAACGATTTCACAGGTAGTTTGCTGAGCGAAAAAACGCGATCAAATTATCTGTGGCGCTATCACTTGTTTCGCTCGATGTGTTTGATTCCAGCAGTCTTGGCAGAATGTTTTCGCCCAGCTTTTTGCCCAGCTCAACGCCCCACTGATCAAACGAATCAACGTCCCAAATGACGCCCTGAACAAAAGTCCGGTGTTCGTAAAGCGCGATCAGCGCGCCGACGGTTTCCGGAGTCACCTTGTTCATCATCAGCGTGTTGCTGGGCTGATTCCCGGGTATCACCTTGTGTGGCGCCAGGCGCTCAATGTCTGTTTCTGCCATGCCGCTGGCCGCCAGCTCGGCCTTGGCTTCTTCAAGTGTTTTTCCGGTCATCATTGCGCGGGATTGGCCCAGACAATTGGCGAACAAGTCCGCATGATGTGTGGCGACTGGGTTATGGGTTTGCAGGGGGATGATGAAGTCAGCCGGAATCAATCGGGTGCCTTGGTGGATCAGTTGGTGGTATGCGTGCTGGCCATTGGCGCCGACACCGCCCCAGATTACGGGGCCTGAATGGTAGTCCAGAGTTTTTCCTTGCTGATTCACCCGTTTACCGCTGCTTTCCATGTCCAGTTGCTGCAGATGATCCGGCAAACTACGGAGATAGTGGTCGTAAGGCAGTATGGCGTGTGTTTCCGCGCCCCAGAAATTGCTGTACCAGATACCCAGCAACGCCATGACCACGGGCAGGTTCTTTTCCAGCGGCGCGTCGCGGAAGTGAGTGTCCATGGCGTGGGCTCCGGCGAGCAGTGCCCGGAAGTTGTCCATGCCGATGGTCAGTGCGACAGGCAGGCCAATGGCGGACCAAAGCGAGTAACGCCCACCCACCCAGTCCCACATCGGGAACACGTTTTCCGGGTCGATGCCAAAGTCCTGCGCGGCGGCTTTGTTGGCTGTAACGGCCATAAAATGACTGGCAACCGCCTGCTCGTTATTGCTACGTTCCATGAACCAATCCCGGGCGACTTTGCTGTTTTCCAGGGTTTCCCGCGTGCCGAAGGATTTTGACTGAACCAGGAATAATGTGGTTTCAGGGTTAAGCCTTTTGAGAGCTTCACAGATTTCAGTGCCGTCGATGTTGGCCACATAGTGGCAACGAAGGCCGGGTGTCCGGTAAGGCTGCAGTGCCTCGGTCACCAGTTTTGGGCCGAGGAAGGAGCCGCCAATGCCAATGCTGACCACATCGGTAAACGCCTTGCCTGTATAGCCGGTGCGTGACTGGTTTCGCACTTCGTGAACGAATGTGTCCATACGCGCCAGCGTTGCGGTTACCTCAGCGACCACATCCTGGCCATCGACGGCGATGGTGTCAGTCCCGGGGTTACGCAAAGCCGTGTGCAACGCCGGACGGTCTTCGGTAACGTTCACCTTTTCCCCGCAAAGCAGGGCGGCCCTGCGCTCTTCCAGCTTGCAATGGCGAGCCAGAGCCATCAGCGCTTCGAGGACATCGTCTGTAAGCCGGTTTCTGGAGAAGTCGAGAGACAGACCCGCACCATCAATGAAATAACGCCTTGCCCGCTCCGGATCGTCAGCAAAAAGCCCCCTCATGGGGCGCGTTTGCAAGCGCTCCTTCAAGTTCGCCAGTTCTTTCCATTCGGATGAGCTGGTCAGTGCGGTGCATGGCGAAGTCATCAGAGAGTCCTTTCCTGGTGGATCGACAGGGCCTCAGCGCGTTACTGAGATGTTATCAATCAGCCGGGTGGTGCCAAGAAAAGCGGCTGCCAGAATCGTGATGTCTCTGTCTTCTGGCGTGGCAGGCTTCAGGGTCTGGCTGTTTGCAATGTTAAAGTAATCCAGGTACAGACCGGCTATACGCAAACTGTCTCCGGCTTCTTGTGCAAGCACCTGAAAATCACTGCGTCCATCGGTAATCTTTGCAGCTGTAGCTCTCAGTATTTGATAAATGGCCGGGGCAATCTTGCGCTCTGCTTCGGAGAGATAACCGTTGCGCGAGCTTTTGGCCAAACCGTCTTCTTCCCGCACGGTTGGCGCGCCGATCACCTCAATCGGCATCATCAGATCTCGCGTCATCTTGCGGATGACCGCCAGTTGCTGGAAATCTTTCTCACCGAACACGGCAAAGTCGGGTTGAATCATGTTGAAAAGAACAGAGACCACCGTTGCGACACCTTCAAAGTGCCCCGGGCGGCTAACGCCGCAATGCCCATCACTGACCTCCGGCACCACTATGCGGGTGTGCCGGGTAAGGCCATCCGGATAGACTTCCTCGGCAGTTGGCGCAAAAACCAGTGTGTTTCCGGCAGCGCCGAGCTTCTCCTGATCATCAATCAGGGTGCGGGGGTAGGTAGCGAGATCTTCATTGGCACCAAACTGCATCGGGTTAACGAAAATGCTCGTGACCACAATATCGGCTGCTTCGGCCGCTTTGCGAACCAGCGAGATGTGCCCCTCATGCAGGTTGCCCATGGTCGGGACCAGGCCAATGGTTTTTCCCTGCTGGCGGTAACCGCGGAGGATGGCACGCAGTTCTTTTAGTGAATGGACGGTTCTCATGCCTTGAACGTATGCTCCTCAGCGGGGAATGTGCGCTCGCGCACGGCTTTTGAGTAGGCCGCGATGGCGCCCTGAATAGAGCCGCTTTCGGCCAGAAAGTCTTTCACGAAACGCGGTTTGCGCCCCGAGGTAATGCCCAGCATGTCGTGCAGTACCAGAATCTGGCCATCGGTATCAGCGCCTGCTCCAATGCCAATCACCGGCGCTGTGACAGCTTGAGCAATCCGCGTGGCCAGAGGTGCAGGCACGCATTCAAGAAGAATAACGTCAGCACCTGCAGCTACAAGCTCGCAGGCGTGATCTATCATCATATCCGCCGATTTTTCATCGCGCCCCTGCACTTTGTAGCCGCCAAATTTGTTGACGAATTGAGGCGTCAGGCCAAGGTGAGCGCATACCGGCACGGCCCGTTCAGAAAGCGCGGTAATGGTGTCTTTCATCCAGTCAGTGCCTTCCAGCTTCACCATGTGAGCGCCCGCCCGCATGAGTTCAGCGGCATTCTCCAGCGCAGCGTCTACTGTGCCATAACTCATAAAAGGCATGTCGGCCATGATCAAAGAGCCGCGGTTTCCTTTGGCAACACAGCTTACGTGGTACACGATCTGGTCCATGGTGACGGGCAATGTGCTGTCGTGGCCCTGAAGAACCATGCCCAGCGAGTCGCCAATCAGGATGACGTCCACCCCGGCTTCGCTGACAACCTGAGCAAAAGTGGCGTCGTAGGAGGTGAGGGCAGAGAAGGCTTCTCCCCTCTGTTTGTATTCCCGCAGGGTATTGATGGTAACAGCCATAAAATCCTTGCCTTTTGGGTAGGTGGGCCAAGACCGTGCCGGGATGACCGGCTTTCAGTTGCTAAGAGTAATCCGGAGGCAGAAGACGGCGCAACCGGTTGTCTGGGCATTGTGCCCTCAAAGCAGCGACTGCGGTACCGTTTGGCAGCGTCAGGTCGGGCTTCAGGTCCAGTAGCGGCTGCAGGGCGAAATCCCGGTTGGGGAGCTCGCAGTGGGGAACGCTAAGCCGGTCGTCGTCGAGTACATGGTTGCCGAAAATCAGCAGATCAAGGTCCAGTGTGCGTGGGCCCCAGTGGCTGAACCGTTCCCGCCCGTGGGCCTGCTCAATGGCTTGAAGCTGATCGAGCAGAGCATGTGGGTCAAGCCCTGTGCTGAGCCACACTACGCCGTTTACAAAATCCGGTTGATCCTGGGGGCCAACCGGGCTGCTGGTGTAAAAGGGCGACTGGGCGATCAGCGTAGTGTCAGGTAGCGCAGCCAGTTCTGCTACGGCTCCTGCCAGCTGGGCTGAGGGCTCTTGCAGGTTGCTGCCCAAACCAATGAAGACATCCGTTTTCATCAGGGTGCTGGCCGTGTAACCGGTTTGCGGCGGCGACGCTTTTTCGGTGCATCGCTGCTGAGTTCGGAAAGCATGCGTTCTTGCCCGCGTTCGTCCAGACGCTGGAACTCAGTCCACCAATCCCCCAGGCCCGGCTCGATCTCACCACAGGCTTCCCGTACCAGCAGGAAATCGTAGGCCGCACGAAATCTGGGGTGGCTCATGGTTACGAAGGCCCGCTTGCCTTGACGACGGGGCAGGCGCATCTGAAGCTCCCAGATTTCTTTCATGGGGCCTGAGAATCGCTTGGGTATAGAGGTTGCCTGCACTTGCCGGCCAATGACTTTGCCGATTGCGCCGTGCAATGCCGGCTGCACCGGGTCGCCGTTATCCTGGCGGTGATGCCACTCTTTTTGCAGCGCAGGCCAGAGCATGGCGGCAAACAGGAAGTAAGGTGTAACGGACTTTCCTTGTGCGATACGAGCATCGGTGTTGCGCAATGCCTGGCGAATCAATTCGTCAGGCTCGCCGGAATCGATCGCTTTTACGGTCTCAGGGAATAATGGGGCCAGCAGGTTATAGTGGGTGAGAAGGTCGTAGGTAGCTTCGCCGTGGCCGGCGGAAAACAGCTTCAGGACTTCTTCAAACAGGCGCGCTGCCGGGATGTGAGTCAGCAACGGGGCCAGTTTTCCGATAGGAGCTTCGGTTTCTGGCTCTATATCAAAGCCAAGCTTGGCGGCAAAGCGGATGGCGCGAAGCATGCGAACCGGATCTTCCCGGTAGCGGGTTTCGGGGTCTCCAATCAGGCGGAGCTGCCGGTTACGGAGGTCTTCAATGCCGTTGGCAAAATCAACGATGGTGAAATCGCGGATGCAGTAGTAAAGGGCGTTGACCGTAAAATCGCGGCGCAGCGCATCTTCCTCCTGGTTGCCGTAAACATTGTCCCGCAGCAGCAGACCGTGTTCGCTGGTTTTGCGATCGTCGTCTGGACTGTCGTTGTCGGCTTCCGCCGCGTTACCACGGAATGTGGTCACTTCAATCACTTCGCGCCCGAATACAACGTGAACGATCCGAAAACGCCGACCTATCAGGCGGGAGTTGCGGAACAGGTCGTGTACTTCTTCCGGGGTGGCGTTGGTGGCTATATCAAAATCTTTGGGCTGCTTCCCCAGAAGGATGTCGCGTACACCGCCGCCTACAAGGTAAGCCTCATAACCGGAATTGTTGAGTCGACCGAGAACTTTCTTGGCCGGCTCGCTTATAACAGAGCGTGAGACGTTGTGCTGGTCTCTGGAGATTTCCCGTCTCTGGTAAACTCGGGCTTTCTTCTTCCCGTTTCCCGGAATGAAAGAGCGGAGCTTGTCGACGGACTGCTCGAAGATGGAGGAAAGTGATTTTGGCATTGAAATCCGTGGTTGCGTTGAGCAAAACCGAGAGTTTAACGGTTTGAGCAGGATTTGCACACGTTTGCCTTGGAATCTTGCGTACCCGGATAATCAAAAGGCGGATCCGCTTTCACGAATCCGCCTCCAAAACGTTGACGATCTGCATTGTTTTTATTTTTTAACGGGATTCTTCTTCGTTTTTGTACCCCACTGTATATCCCCAAAATTGGGGCTTCTCAGCAGTGCAAACGGAAAGCTTTGAACACAGCGAGCAGTCAAAGACATCGAACGAGTCATTGGTAGGTGCTGTGTCACCTCGAAGGTGATTCTTCTCTGCATCTCTACAACTCGCACGTGCCAAGGGACTACCAAAAAAGCAAAGTACCCAAAACACTCAATTCGCTCACGTTCTGTTGTTGTTTTTGTTACTGAACGTATTCCCGCAGCTTTTTGTTTTTGTTGAAGCGCCGCTTTGTCACTCTTGTTTTTGTTGTCGTGCGCTAATAAGAGTGCAGTTGGTGTGCCAGTTTTTGAAAGTCGTTTATTAACAATTGGTTGGGATTTTGCGGTATGTAAGTGTTACCCCGTATTCTGTATAAGTGTTACCCGTAACGAGTGCTTTTTCTGTGAAGTGTTACCAAGGGGAACATGCGGTAACAACTGAGTAGGCGTTCATGCTTTTGGTGGGCAGACTGCCCACACCCTGAAGAAATCAGTCCCCGGAAGTTTTCTTGCGAGGGATGCCAAGGCGTTGCCTGCGCTCCCATAGGGATTTTCGGCTGATGCCCAGTTTCTGGGCCAGCTCCGTCTCGCTCATGCGATCCTGGTTTTCCAGTACGAAATGTTGGAAGTAGTCTTCCAGAGAAAGGTCGCTGGCGCCTTCAGTTTCGCGGGTGCGAAGCTGCTCGTTATCGCCCTCCACCAGCGATTCGGGGATGTATTCGTCACCACCCTCGCCGTCGAGATCCAGTAGTGAGGGAGTGATGATATCGCCATCGCACAGGATACTGGCCCGTTCAATGGCATTTTCCAACTCCCGAACGTTGCCCGGCCAGCGGTGTCGCTCAAGCGCTCGCATTGCTTCGGGGTTCAGGTTCAGGTTCGGCTTGCCCACCCTGTCGCCCTGGGTAACAAGAAAGCGCTGGGCGAGTCCGAGGATATCGCTCTGGCGTTCGCGCAGAGGTGGAATCCGTATCTGCATCACGTTAAGACGATAATACAGGTCTTCGCGGAACCCGCCGGTGCGGGTCATTGCTTTCAGGTTTCGGTGGGTTGCAGCGATCATCCGCACATTGACCTTCCGGCTCTGGGTTGACCCCACTTTTCGGATTTCGCCTTCCTGGAGGACGCGCAGCAGGCGCGCCTGTGCTTCGGCTGGCAGCTCACCGATCTCGTCCAGAAACAGGCTGCCACCATCCGCAGCTTCAATCAGGCCTGTTCGGGCAGAGACTGCACCGGTGAATGCACCTTTTTCATGACCGAACAGTTCGGATTCAATAAGGCTTTCAGGAATGGCGGCGCAGTTTACAGAGATCAGCGGCTTTGTAGCGCGCGGGCTTAAAAGGTGAAGCGCTCGGGCGACCAGCTCCTTGCCGGTGCCGGATTCGCCCTGCACAAGTACGGTTGTTTCTGTTGGTGCTACTTTGCGTATAAGTATGAACACCCGCTGCATCGGTTCACACTGGCCGTACATGATGCTGGCAGGGTCGCCGTTTTGTGAGGACGCTTCTGAACCGCTCTGACGTTCGGAAGCCGATGACATGGTGCGAGCGAGAATGCTTTCCACGGCGGCCAGCATTTCATCGTGATCAAAGGGTTTGGCGATGTATTCCACCGCCCCCATTTTCATGGAGTCCACCGCAGAGCGCAGGCTGGCGTAACTGGTCATGATCAGCACGGGTGTGCTCGGTGCTCTGTTAATCATTTCCGTGCCGGCGGCACCGGGTAGGCGCAGATCTGAAATAATCAGGTCAAACTGGTCCGGATCGTGGTCCTGCTCGGCCTCTTCCACTGAGCCGACGTCCTCAACGTCATAGCCGGCGTGCAGTAGCAGCTTGCGGACGGCGGAGCGAATAATGTCTTCATCTTCCACGATCAGAATACGGGGCATGGCAGTTTCAGAACCTTTCATTCGGGAGGGTGGTGGAGTTGTCTGTCTCCGGCTCATATGCAGGCAGTTTCAGCCGCATGCAGGTGCCAAGCCCGGTTGCCGGGTAAGCAGGGCTTTCAACCTGAATATTACCGTAGTGCTCTTCAATGATGCTGTACACCAGCGACAAACCCAGCCCGGTTCCCTTGTTGGTTGCTTTGGTGGTGTAGAAGGGCTCAAACACGTGGTCAAGCTGATCTGAAGGTATTCCTGAGCCTTGGTCAACGACTTCGATGATAGCTGAGTAACCATCATCCTTGCCAGTTACCCGGATTGAACCGCCCTCTGGCGATGCGTCCCGGGCGTTAGCCAGGAGGTTTACAAAAACCTGCACAAGCCGTTGCTCATCACCCAGTATCTGGAGTGTTTCGGGGCAGTCGTTGATGTAATGAATGCCAAGCCCTTTGTCGCTCAGGGACAACAGGTTGATGGATTCGTCGACACAGCGGCGGATGCTCACGGGCTCATATCGGTTCACCTGAGCGTGGTTGCCGGTGCGTGCAAAATTCATCAATGATTGCAAAATGGTTGATATGCGCCGGGTTTGCTGTTGAATCTGGCTTGCGGTATCGAGAATTTCCGGATTATCGGTTTCCAGTTTGAGGTTCTGTGCAAGAGAAGAAATGCCGGTCACCGGGTTGCCTATTTCGTGTGCTACGCCTGCGGCCAGGCGTCCAACCGAGGCCAGGCGCTCGCTGTGCATCAGTTCATCTTCAAGCAACCGGATTTCAGTCTGGTCTTCCACCAGGATGATACTGCCACCATCGGGGTGGTCAGGCCCACTGAGGGCAGCCTTGTGCAGGTTCAGCCAGTGGGGCCTACCTTTGAGGTCCAGCCGGTGTTTGTAGCGATGCAGATCTTCGCCGCTGTTGAAGTCATCCAGCAGGTGGTGCCAGTGGTCTGGCAGCGCCATCAGCCGGGCGCCCACAACATCGTCGGCGGTGATTCCCGTGAGTGCTTCAATGGCATGGTTCCACATGAGGATTTCACCATCCTCACCCACGGAGCAGGCCGGAATCGGCAGGTTCTGCAGGGTCTGGCGGTAGTGCCGGCGAAGGTTGTCCAATTCGCCGGCGAGACCGGTCAAACGGTTCTGATAATCTCCTAAAGCGCGCTCTACGTAGCGAATATCCTGAGCCGTGCCGCCCCGGGTCATGGGTTTGAAACCGAGGTGGCGCTTGACCATATCCCGGGCCACTGACGGCCCCAACAATCCTGAGAGATTGATTTCGACCTGGTCGCGAAGTCGTCTTAGTTGGTAGGGCCGGTACTCAACATTGGGGAGTTTCAGTTGCCCGAGGGCCCGCTCAACTTCCCGTTTCGCAACTCCCAGGCCCAGGGGTTCTGCCATTTGTCGCACAAAGTCAGCGGAGGAGCTTGCAAGCAGTTCGCGGCGTTGCGGGCGTGAGAGTGCACCCAGGGAGCAAGCCTGTGCGGCGCTTGTTTCCTCGTTGGTGCTTGTGCTGAGAACCGAGATCAGTGCGAACACCGTTACGTTCGCGGTCAGGCTTACAAACGTAAATATGTGCCAGTTGCTGTAATCCGGAATCAGGGGGGCGCCCAGCCACTCAAGCAGGTTGGCTGTATGGGAGAACGGCAGTACCAACGTAACCACCCAGATCATCAGCCCGGCAACAAGCCCTGCAATCAGCCCGCGGCGGTTCCCTTCCGGCCAGTAAATGACGCCCAGAGCACCGGGCAGCAATTGCAGGGTTCCGGAAAGCGAAATTGCCCCGAGAATGGACAAGTCCAGGTTCTTGCCAAGTGTCTCATGGAATAGCAGTGCCAGAAGGATGATTGCGGCAATCAGCAGGCGCTTGGTCCATTGCAGCCAGCGATAGATATCGCCCTGGTCTTTTGGAGTTTTCAGTGGCAACACGACGTGGTTCAACACCATTCCGGCGAGTGCCAGGCTGCTGACAATCATCAGACCGCTGGCGGCTGAAAGCCCGGCAATGTACATAAGCAACGTGAGGGCCGGGCTTTCCAGTGCCTGGGCTATTCCCAGCGTGTAAAAATTCGGGCCTGTAGTAACCCCCAGAGCCTGGCCACCCCACAGAATCAGCGGGACGGGAATGCCCAGGAATAACAGGTAAAGGGGTAGCCCCCAGCTGGCCTTGGCGAGAGCTTTGGGTGACGGGTTTTCGCTGAACGTCATGTGGTACATGTGCGGCAGTACAACCGCGCCGGCGAATGACATCAACATAAGTGCACGCCAACTGCCGTCATCAACGCTAAGGGACATGGTAGTGGCCGGGGTGGTGTTGCCTTCCAGCCAGACGTCCAGGCCGCCCATGCCACCGAATACGCCGAAGAGAACAACGCCGCCAATGACCAGAAGAGCGATAAGTTTGACCAGCGAGTCGAAGGCAATGGCGAGTACCAGCCCTGGATGGTTTTCTGCATCCTGGTTGCGGCGGGTGCCAAACAGCATGGCGAATAACACCACGATCAGGCTGAACATAAAGCTGATCAGGTGTGGTGAGGTTTCCGGGGCGAGGATGCTGGCAGATGTCGATACGGCCTGTATCTGCATGCTCAGCAGAGCAAGGATGGCAACGCCCGAGCACAGAGTAACCAGTGTCCCGGCCCATTGGCTGCGATACCGATAGGCAAACAGATCGGCGAGTGAGGTCAGTTGATAGGCCCGGCCGATCCTCATGATGGGGTTGAGCAGAACCGGAGCCAGTAAGAAGGCGCCGCTAATACCGAGATAATAGGCGAGGAAGCCGTAACCGGATTCGGCCGCCATGCCGACTGCTGCGTAAACCGCCCAGATTCCTGCATACACGCCAAGGCTCAGGGTGTAAACCAGCGGGTGACGTACCCAGTGGCGGGGCACTATGCCTCGCTCGGTCATCCAGGCAATGCCGAACAGGAGGATAAGATAAAGCAGGCTGGCGAGCAAAAGCCCTGACGCACTAAAACTCATTCGGATCCCGCCGCCATTCCAGCCAGAACCCTATGGCTATAAGGCCGGCCCATACCACGAAGGGGCTATACCAGGCGTTCCCGGGAGAGGTCCACCAATCAAGAATGTTGGGTGAAAATATATAGATGGCCAGAACCAGCAGAAAAACCAGACGGTATATATACATCAGGCATGCTATCCGCGCTGAGGTTTGTGAAAGGCTTTATACCATGTCGATCATCGGTCTGTCAGGTGAATGGCACCACGACGCCAGTGCATTCGGGCCCATTCGAGTGACGCTTCGACCGACCCCGCCAACAAAGATTTCGGTGGCTTCTGCCCCAACGCCCTGAGAGCCCCAAACAGATTCT
>TARA_R110001606_G_scaffold63950_2_pt1 | contig 18822 bp, 15 predicted proteins | sample TARA_R110001606 | Tara Oceans TARA_R110001606 (sample SAMEA4398315) | marine metagenome | biome: Polar Biome; feature: [SRF] surface water layer (ENVO:00010504); material: water (ENVO:00002006), including particulate matter (ENVO:01000060) such as... | depth 5 m | reverse complement strand
GCCAAGCAAGACCGCTTAGGCGCATTTAGCCGTGCTAAAAATGGCACCTTGTTTATGGATGAAATCGGCACTTTACCGTTTCATTTACAGCCTAAGTTATTACAGGTGTTAGAAACTGGTGAGTTCACTCCGCTTGGCGCAAACGCCAGCGAAAATATAAACGTGCGACTAATCGCAGCTACCAATCAAGACTTAGCCAGCGCAATTACAAACGGCCAATTTCGCCAAGATTTATATTATCGCTTAAATACCTTTGTCATTCGTCTGCCTGCGCTACGCGAACGTAAAGACGATATCTCTGCGCTGTGCGAACATTTTATCAATCAGTTTGCGGCTAAGTACAACAAGCCCATATTGCCATTATCCGCCAGTGCTCGCGAGTTGCTAAAAAACCACCCTTGGCCTGGCAATATTCGAGAATTAAGTCATGTAATCGAACGTGCTGTGCTGATCTGTAACGGTGAAGCAATTGAAATAAGTCATATCATGCTCGACTATCAAACAACACAAAGTCAATCTATCCCTGCGCTGACTTTAGAGGAGCTAGAAAAACAACGCATAGTCGAAGTACTACAACAACATAATCAGCAGATCACAGCGGCAGCTAAAAGCTTAGGTATTTCTCGCAATGCGCTTTATCGGCGTATGGAAAAATATCAATTAGAGGGTTTGGATGAATCATTTTAAAATGAGCCATAAAGCCAAGATGATTGCCATTTTAAGCGCCATATTTGCCGCAATTCTTATTCCTACTGCTGCTTTAGTGTACCAACTAAGCCAAGACACTCTACTCACCGTCACTTTAGGGGTTTGCTTAAGTTATGCATTGATTGTTTGCGCCTATCGGTTATTCCATAGTCATTTTTCACCCGTGGCACAATTACAAGCTTATATTGATGCAAAACAGCAAGGGCAAAGTAACCTTAGCTTAGGCTACAGTGATCCAAGCTCCCCATGGGCAATACTCGGCGCACAAATAGAAACATTATTTACAACACAACAACCGCAGTCTGAGCACTTAATTGATGGGTTATTTCAGCATTGGCCACACCCTATTGCAGTATTTAACGAGCAAAGCCAACTGATATTTTTTAACCACCCAATGTATGCTCAGCTGAAAACGCCATTACTACGAGGAATGACTTTTACAGAATGTGGTTTTAGCCTTGATAATAACCAATGCAGCCATGCAAAATTAAACCAGGATTGGCAAATACAACGCATTGCCCTGAGCGATGCTGAACAAACACTTATTACCGCCAGCTATATAGGCCATCAGTTACAAGATGCAAAGCGCCAATCACAAGCTGATCTAATTCGTATTTTATCGCATGAATTAAACAACTCACTGACGCCCATGGCCTCAATGACAGATACACTAATGGCGGCAGATGAATTAGACGAAATACAAACGAGACAAGTGCTAACACGGATTAAATCGCGCAGTGAGTCACTGCTGCTTTTTATTAAAGCCTATTCAGAGTTAAGTCGTTTACCGAGCGCAAAACCGCAAACCTTTGATTTAAAAGCGCTCGCAATACTCAACGCAAAAGAACAAAGCGTTCAACTTAACTTCGCAGGTTCCCCATCCTTTTTTGCCGATAAACTACTGATAGAACAATTATTAATTAATGTATTTAAAAACAGCTATGAAGCCTGCGCAGAGCAAGCTTGCATAACATTGCGCTGTTTTGCACAAAGCGACATGCAAATATTACAGCTGACTGATAACGGTCCTGGTTTTGCCAATATTGATAATGCCCTGCAACCTTTATACACCACCAAAAAACAAGGCAACGGCTTAGGCCTTGCCTTGTGTAATGATATTGTGCAAAAGCACAACGGCCAATTGCAGTTAGCTAACACAGCAGATGGCGCGCAAATCACCATTAAACTACCGCAAAATAGCTGTTAAAAACTTACAAATAAATTGTGCCTTGCATATACCGCACTGCGTATCCTGTGAGAGTAACACTATGTTCACTGACTTCGCATTGCATATGGCCGCCACGACTAGAGGCTTGATAAGCACTTAAGGTTTTTTTAACTAATTGCTGCGCCCAATAAGGCGCGAGACCGGTATGAATTGAGCCGGTAACGTAATCTTCATCACCGCCATTAGCAGGCCAAAAATAACGTGAAATAAAGTCGTATTTTGCGCTTGGTGCGGTTGCAACTACATCAAGTGGAGCTAGTGTTTTTAGCAAGTTTGAATCTGTTTTAAGGTTTAATATATCCTGCTCACTTTCATAAATCGCAAAGTAAGCTTGTTTGTTTTTCAACACCTTAACTGGTTGTATAGACAAGCCAGAAAATAGCTCAGAGGGTATTTCTGTTGTAACAAAAGGAGCTTGTTTTGGAAAAGTCATGGCAAAGCTGCCATCATCATTTTTATTAATCATTAACTGCCCGACCGCAGCAGCTTGAAAGCGAATTTGCGATAAGTTGTATTGCTCACACAATACAAAAGCGGCAGCCAACGTGGCGTGTCCGCAAAAATCGATTTCCATCAACGGCGAAAACCAACGGATAGCAAAACTACCGTCAGTTTGACGACAAGTAAACGCGGTTTCGGAGACGTTATTTTCTGCGCCAATTTTTAGCATTAGCTCATTATCAAGCCAATTATCTAAATCAATAACTGCGGCATAGTTACCTTTAAACAGCTCGTTAGTGAAAGCGTCTATTTGATGGATTGTGAGTTGCATTTTTGCTCAATTTATCAGGCTAAGTTTCTAATAACTTGCCACAAATTGAGCTAAAAGAGTATTAAATTTATCTAGCTAATATTAAGCTGCGACAGGGCGCATTTTATAATATTGAATACAACCAAGTTGCGCGGCATTAGTCAGTAAGATCATCACAAACGTTAAAACATGCGAAGTACTTGGTGCCGCCATCGCTAATTCTGCAAATAAACCACACACACCCGCTATAAACTGTAAACTAAAATAACGTGCACTTAGGTTGCTAATATCACCACTGCGCAGCGTTTTATAGGTTTGCGGCATCACTCGTACAGAGCTCATGATCAAACCCACAAAAGTAAGCCATGTGAGTACCTGTGCAGTTTCTAACTGTGGATTAAGCAACAATAAAAATGGTAAGAACGAAAAGCCTAGCATGGCAGTTAATTGAATTCGCTCTCTTGTCTTTGCATTATAACGGGCAAAATAATACAAAATTAAGCCACTTAAGCATCCAGTCACCACAAAAGGCAGCACCATATAAAAGCGCTCAAAGTACAAGTTATATGTAATAAAGTAGACACTTTGGGCAACACCAAAGGCCATCATTAGTAATGATAAACCCGATACACTGCGATTTTTACGAATTTTATTGAGTAACGGTAAAAAGCTAAACACTAAAATAAATGATGATAAAATAGGCAGGTAATGCGCCAAAGTAGACCTCGCTCGTTAGTAGTTGATTAATAAGTTAGCAACTTATAAACAAAACAATAAATCAGTGTAAATTACTGTTTTTATATGCTTTATGTAAGGCGCGGCATTGTAAAGGTCCTATAAAAACAAGCAACCATTTGTACAAAATAAACTCATTGCTAATGCGGCAAGTTAACCTTACAGTTTCCGTTTTTCGACTGACACTTTGCAGTTAGCAAGTAAACATCTCATCGCATAGAATTGAAATAACATTGATAATTGTTATCATGCAACAAATTAATTTTGATAGCTCTTTGCCTTATGAGAAAAACACTTTTTAAAATACACAGTTGGATTGCGCTTTGTGCTTTAGTTCCACTTATTGTGATCAGTATTACTGGCAGCGTATTAGTGTTTAAAAGTGAAATTGATGGCTTACTCATGCCAGATAGTCACTTTGTCGTTGATAGTCACGCAGAACGCAAACCCATTGATAAATTAATAGCGGTTGCTGAGCATGAATTTCCTAGCTATATAGTAGGTAGTTGGGAAATATTTAATGATGATACTGCTGATCGGGTTTATTTAATCGAACGCGGTACCGACACTTGGTATAAATTTCATATCAATCAATATTCTGGCGAAATACTCTCGCAGCCAGTTAGCACCAGTCACTACTTCACAGATTGGTTTTTAGAACTGCATTACACATTTTTGCTAAACGATTTAAAAACTCTACCAGGTCAAACAGGCACCGTCCTTGGGTTCTTTTTTGCAATCTTTCTATTTATCCTCGGCGTTACAGGCTTAATAATTTATCGTAAATTTTGGCAACGTTTATTTTCAGTACGCTTCAAGGCGACGCTGCAAATTGTACTAAGCGATATTCATAAAATGACAGGGGTACTTGGCTCACCCATTATTTTAATTTTGGCGATCACTGGCGGCTACTTTAATTGGGCTGTGTGGTATCACGAAGTAGTCGAACACGCAGAAGAACAGCATTTTATACTCACTAAAAACTTACATAGCGATACTATTAACTTTCAAGCCATTCTAGATGACAGCAAAAAACAAATCCCGACATTTAATGGTACTTTTTTAGTTATGCCACTGGAGCCTGACGAAAACATTACGCTATTTGGTGAAGTTGATAACAATAATCCACTGGCAAGCGAATACGCTAACACCGTTACTTATGATAAACAAACCGGTGAACATATAGCTAACTGGGATATTCGCGAAGTCGGCATTGGTTGGCAAGTAATTGATAGCTTTAGAAAATTACACTTTGGTTATTTTGCTGGTTTACTCAGTAAAATCTTATGGTGCGTGATTGGCCTAAGCCCAGTATGGCTTGCAGGCACTGGTTTTTACTTGTGGCTTAGCCGCCGTAATCGTAAAAAACAATCACAAAGAAATCGCGAGCAAAGGCGAACAGCGACAGCATTTAATACTTGATTAAATTTTTACCTCAGCGTACCTTTATCTAAACGCTGAGGTGACTATGAAACTTTACTTTTCTTTATTATTAATATGTTTATTAACAGCTTGTAAAAGCACAGAACAGCAGAGTACGGTTGCGCCAACACTAACTAGTTTACTAAATCACACTCTCTTTGAGTTACAGCAAGTCCCTTCAGAACAAGTTATTTTTCAACTGCCCAACGATGAAGCTAAGATCTTTCTATCTTATGTCGAGAATCAACGCCAAGAAGGTTTAACTGACGATATTATTCTTTATAACTACATTGAACGCAGCTTTAGTAATTTTAGCTATCATGGCGATACCCTCACAGCAGAGCAAACCCTCGAGTTATCTCATGGTAACTGTATAAGTCTGGCAATATTAACCCAAGCCTATGCAAACTTAATTGATCTGGAAACTGGTTTTCAAGAAATGACAAGCCAGCCTGTTTACGCCAAAGAAGGCAATCTGGTATTTATTGCTAACCATTTTCGTACTAAGTTATATAGCCCTTTCACTGAAGATGAAGATCAAATTACTTTTATTCGACCAGGAGTACTTATTGACTATTTTCCTTCGCGAGGAAGTTTTTATGTTGGCAGTGCTAGTTATGAGGATCTCATTGCCAAATATTATAGTAATTTAGCGGCTGATGCTTTACTGGAAAATGATTATAATCAAGTGTATAGCTTGTTAATTAAGGCTAATCAGTACGCCCCAAATGATGCTGAGTTATTCAATCTTGCGGCTATATTACATCGTCGAATTAACGATAAAACAACCAGTCAATTAATTTACCAAACAGCGCTTGATCAGCAATTACAAAGTTTAAACTTACTAAGCAATTACAAAGTACTCGCAGAAGATATTGGCAATGAAATGTTAGTTGAACAAATTAATTCATTGTTAGGTGCTCAAGAAAAAGATCCTTATGAATTAATTGCTCTTGGTGAAACAGAAGCATTGAGTGGACGCTTAATGAGCGCTAAAAAACACATAGATGAAGCAATAAACAAGGCACCTTATTTGGCTGATCCCTATGTAGCTCTTGCAAAAATCCGCTATCAGCAAGGTAATTTAAATGACGCTCATAAATTACTTAAACAAGCTATGGATCTCGAAAGAGATCATCAACAACGTAGTATTTATGCCGCAAAGCTTGCCGCTATAAGAAGTCACCAATAACCGCCTTGAGTGAAAAGACTCAAGGCGTAAGCGTTTACAACGAATAATAAAACCCGAGCCAGCCTCTAAGCTCATCATCAAAGCTGTCGCCTTCGACTCTGACTAGGCCAAAATCAAGCTTCACATCATTGAGGCCTGCAGGGCCTAAGCCAAAACTAAAGGGGCCTTGCCATTTCACACCATAGCTTTGCCCGTATACCTGTTGGTCGATCTGATGCTGTTGATAGTACAACCATGGCATGCCTTCTGCCCAGCTAATACCTCCACCATAACCTTGATAGCGTTTGCCAATAGCGCTGTAAAAGGGCAGTTCAGGTGCAAAAACAAAGTCACTGCGAATATTTTTTGATAACAACGAAGAGCTAAAACCACCTAATCGCAACTCACTATCATCTCTATATTGCTGGCTATAATTAGCATACATAGGGATTGCCAGCGCTTTACCAAATAGCTGCGCAGCAACATCATAGCCCTGCCAATTCTGCGTGTCGCTATCGCCACTATACCAACGCGCATCAATCGCTTGGCCAATGGCATAATCTTGTCTGTCATAGCTCCAAGATTGCTTCAAGCCGACTCTAAGCCACTGTGAACTCTGCTCTTGCTTGATATTTGCATCATCTATCTCTGAGTAGTTATAAGCCAGTTCTGGCTGTACTTTAAACTCTCCAAAGCTCAGTGGCAGGCTGGCAGCAATATAGCCGCCTTGCACTGACTGATCAGCCAACAGGCCATGCTGATATTGCTTGCTGGCATTCAAATCATAAGAAAATAACTGGCTGTCAAACTTGATTGCAAGCGCACTGTAACGTGCTTGGGCATAAATGCCTTGCAGTGCAGTGTCATGTAAATCAACACTGTAGCCCAGCTGCCAATCTAATTGCTTGAGTAAATCGCTGCCTTTAATACTCGCTGAAAATAATGCCGCAGAGGCTGAATGATATTGTTCACCTAACGCAAAAGTGGCTTTTTGCTGCCAAATATCGTAGTGCGTTTGCTCACCAATGGGTTGTTGATATACTTGAGCTTTTGGCAAGGTGTGCTCATTCACAAGCAACAAAGGCGCAATACTGTTAGTTGCAAAATCGGTGATTTCTTCTTCGTTATTATTTACCTGTAGCTGCATAATGTCAGGGCCATCACTACTGATTGAAAAATACAGTAAATCCCCGTCAGATAATGCGAGTGGATTAGCAACCGCTTGTTGACCTTGAGTCAGCTTGAACAAACGTTGTGTAGTTAAATCATAACGATAGATATCCGTTGCCTGAGCTAATCCTGCAACAAAATAAAGCTGCTTGCCATCCGCACTCCAACTTGGTTGTGATAAGTATTGATATCCCTTAGGCATTGGTACAGCAATTGATTTTTGTCCATCAATATCTTGTATATACAATTGCCAATTATGATTAAACTCAGTTTTAAGAAAGGCGAGTTGCTGTTGATCGGGGCTAACTACAGGATAATCGTAAACCGTTGCTAGACTTTTTTCGAATAATGGTTGAGCTTGACCGGTTTGTAAATCAACTCGCACTAACTCTGAGTAACCTCCTTTAACCTGTTCTCCATAAAGTGTTTGCCCATTATCTGCAATACTAAAGCGCCGCAGGGCAGCTAAATCAGTTAGTTTGGTAACTTCACCGGTTTGCGTATCCCAGCTAAATATATCTGATATACGCTGATTATCAATATTATCTACGTTGCTGTAGGCTGAAAAATACAACACGTCGTCATTTAGCCATTGTGGGTTTTGAATACCCGCACGGTTGATTTGATTCAAGACTTGCTTTTGCTTACGTTGAAACACCTTGGGTGGTTTATCAGCAACATCTTTAGGATCATCAGCGAGTAGCTCTTGTTGCTCTTGGTTAAACTCTTCTGCAGCTTTGAGGTTATCCTCAGTACTGTAGAGTTTTAACTGAGTCTTGCCGTCTTGATCACGCTCCACCACTGCAAGTTGCTCGCTATTTGGTGATAAAGCAGGACCACTAGCATAGTGATCTAACGCCAACCAAAGCTCACTAGTAAGTGACTGTTCACTTCTTTCTTTACTCATTGCTTGATAGGTATACTCAGCAATAAAACGTCGATACAACTTACTCGCAGAGTCACCAAAGACCCCTTCGAATGCGTCATCAAATTCGCGTTGCTTAACCCCTTGCATACGCGTCCAAACAGCATCAAGGGTTTGCTCTGAATAGTTTTTCTCTAGCCAAGCTAAAAATCGGGCGCCCATTAAATACGCCATAGAGCCAGCCATAAAGCCACCATCTGTACTATTCAACTGATCATAGCGGGGCAATGCACCTTGCTGAGCAAATTCGATTAAAATCGCCTCGCTGTAGTTATCAAATAACCGACCACGCCCCGTCATTTTCGATTCAAGTAATGTTGCGTAACCCTCTGCCACCCAGCGAGGCATCTCGCTGTGTTTTATATCGTATAAATCCCAAATATTCCTGAGCTCTTGACGCCATTTACTGCGGGTAGGTTGTGCTAAATGCACTAGATGAATATATTCGTGCAGTACCAGTAATTGCTGCCAACCACTATTATTTGAGATCACTGTATCTGACTGCGGTGGTGTAGTAAAAAGCGCCATCAATGGCTTATTTGAAACCGGTAATGCAAAACCATTAGCGGCATTGAGTGGATCAAACACCACCACATCAACCGCTTCATCTAAAGCACGGTTTTGTTGCTCAAGCACTTTGCTGCGGACGATTTCTAATTCATTGGCCGCAGAGCGTGCCCAATCTGCATTTTCTTGACTGTAATGAACATTAAAGTGTTCGGTATGAATAGTTTGCCATTGCACGGCGGCCTGTGTATGTGTGGCTAATAATAACGAAGTAGCGAGTAACGTTTTTTTCATCATGTTCCCTGATCTCTTATTTTAAACCCATTATTGTCATAACTTAGTCTAAAAAGAGAGCATAAAAATGTAAGAAAACGTGAGTTACCGCTATTACGCTTTATAACCTAATAAAATACCATCCTAAGAACTTGAAAGCGGTGAATTACATCCAACTTCGTTGATCAGATTCAGCTTGGCAGAGAATAAAGTCGATAATTTCATCGGCTTGCTCTGCTTTGATATAAGGCATAGTCGCTGTGCCCGCAGCGAGTTGTATAGACAAGCTCTTCAAACCACTTTTTCGCATAAAATAAGTGCTTACTGCGCGCGTGCTTTGCACTTTATATAGTTCAAACACTCGATAATGCACACTTATCATGCCACTGCGAAACACTGCGTAATATCGCCCTTGATATTGATAAAAATAATAACCGTATCGTCGATATGATAAGTACACCAAGGAACTTAGTAATACAGCACAAAGCAGGCCATATAACGGGCTGTAACCTTGTCCTGCATAGCCCATAAATGCAATTAAAGCGCTCGGTAACAAAGCATAAAAGCATAGATTTTTGATCAGTAACGCTTTTTCGACACCTTTAAAGTTGAGTGCTTTAAAATCATCACTGGTTAAATTAAGCCAAGGATGTACCCACTGACAAACTTGTTTTACTTGCTCAAGTGAAAGCACTGGCATCACTAAGCTTTGTTTGCTCTTTGCGCCCGCGCTAAAGCCGCCGCTGGTTGCTTGCAAGCACTGCACGGTATAACGTTTAAGTAGTCGTGCAATTAGGTTTTGCTTAATCAGCAGCGATTGTACTTTATCAAGACTCACCGACAACTGATGACGCTCTAATAATCCTGCAATGCGTTTAAATTTTCCGGCCTGAAAGTAAAGCTGAAAATTATAAAAGCGGATTAATGACATTAATACCGATAATAAAACGGCAACCAACACAACAAGCACAAGTATTGAAAACACAGCGAGTGCTGCAGCATCAACCAACACGCCCACTTCTTGCTGATAGAATGATTCTAGGCGATTAATCACCGCTTTTTCTAAAAACTCCAGCACAACATTCATAAAAGGCGCAAGCGCTGCTAATGCCAAAATAGCCATATTCGACATCAAGCCAAATTTTGCAACTTCTTTATTGCTCAGCACCAAACATTGTTGTGGTTCGTTGGTATGTGTATCTTCAGGTTGCTGCTTAGCTGCAGTTTGTTGTTGGGTTTCTTTATAAGCCAATACTCGCTCGCGCATTTGCTCTGCATATAGCGATGTAACCCCGGGTAATACAGCCTCTTGGCTAGTGCTGCCAGCGGCATCAAAAATACAGTTAACCAAACCCAGAGGCTTAAAATAAAACGGTTCGGCAATATTAACATTCTGCACTCGCAAAAAGTTCAAGGTTAAACGCTCTTTTTTAAACACCCCTTTATTGAGTAATATTTCATGCTCATCAGTAATGCAAAAGCGAAAATTAATATAGTAAAAAAATGAATAAATTAACAAGCTAATAATCGCTACCGCTAATGCAACTTGCCCCCAAAACCACTTATTTTCAACTTGCGTAACAAACACAACCATAATAGGTAGTAAGTTAAATACACCGTCTTTGACAAATCGGAAAGCAAAATGCACGATAAAATAAACCAGTGACCAAGACGAAACACGCTGCCATTTCAAATTATCCATTTAACGACTCATCAGTAGCTAATACACTATCACCGGCTTGATTGCTGGTATTGTTAGATACTTGTCTTGCTTCAGTGTACTTTTGAATATACTGACGGATATTTTTACAATCATCATGACTTAAGCCACTAATGTTGAGATCGGCGCTCATTCCGCCAGCACTGTACAAACGCAAGCTAGCCAAGCCCAATTTTCGCTCCAAAGGGCCACGATGTATTTCTGTGTGCTGCACTCGTGAGAAAGGTAAAATCGTCACCTGCTGCCAAATAACGCCTTTGCGATAAGCTATATCATGCTCACGCATAGCAATTCCTTTAAGTCGCATACTGACAACATTATAAGCTAGCGATAAAACTAAAATAATTGGTAAACCAATCAGTAAGCTCGTTTGTGCCAGTGCTGCAAACTCCTGATTAAAAAAGCAAACAGCGCCTAATATTGCAGTTAATGGTAGATAAAACAGCAGCCAGTTAAGCTGAGCGTGCAGCAACGCTTTATCTGCCAGTGGCTTATATACTATTTGTTGATGTTGGGGTAAGACGTCCAGTTGGTGGTTTTCGAACACTTTTTTTCCTTAACAAGCCAACGATTTGATACGTTGGCTTTGATTTATAGCAAAGTTGCGGCCCTATATTACACCCAGCGAATGGTCGTCGCTAAGGTATGACTTTCGCCTGGCGCTACAATCGCACTATCATCCATTACATTTGCCGCTTCAAGGCACAACATTGTATGGTATTCATCATCAGCAAAATTAGATAAACGCTTAGACTTATCAATCCACGGGTTCCACAGCACACAAGAGCTGGAGTTTTCACGGCCGACTTCAATAATTCCATCCGGAGTAATAATACGCTGGATAGTTGCGGCTTGGGTATAAACCATATCTGTTTCACGAGCAAAACCAACCAGTCCATCTTGATCAAACGGGCCTTCGCTAAACTCAATATATTTGGAACCTTGCAGCCCATCCACTTGAGTTTCTTCAATAGCAGGGGTTGGAAAATAAGTGTGCAGCGCTTGCGTGAAAGTAATAGTTTGGTTACTTAAATTAGTGGTTGTTAAACGCACTTCAAGCTGATTAGTTAGTATAAATTCAACCTTTAGCTTTGATTTGTGTGGCCAGTAGGTTTCATCAACTTGTGCCATTGGCAAGGTTAAGCTAACTCGAATTTCATCGTCTTGCTCTGCAACTTCATCTGCTCGCCATAAGCTCGTACGTGCTACACCGTGAATTGGCCACTCAGGATTTGGATTGACACCAAACCATGGCCAACAAATAGGAATGCCACCACGTATACTTTTACCTTCTTGGTAATCTTCTTCGCTTGATACCCAAATTAATGGCTTTTTGCCACTTGGCGTGAATTCAGTGAGTTGTGCACCTTGTAGAAAAATTTTAGCGCTACAAAGCTCGCTTGCAACATTGATATATTCTAAACCAGTGTCAGTTTGTTCGATGCTTACAGATGGAGATAACTTCATTATACGTCCCATAAAAATGAAAAACCTATCTCACCTTACCCAATCCCCAACCAATTAGTAAATATTATTTAGTGAGTTTTTATGTCAAATTTACAATTTTTCACTCTGTCATGACTTATAGGTAAGCTCAGCACCAAAAACGTTTAATTAAATAATATGCAAATGAACTAAATTTAATTTCAACTCAAAACAAATAAAAAACAGCCACAGTTCTGTGTAAAGCCAATAATACAGTATAAATCGACCTTATCTATTTGAACTCTATTTATTAGATGTGTAATATTTATTGATTGCGCGAGCGCCTTGACCGTAAACCATCTGCGAATGAGATAAAAATGAAAAAATATGACGAATTATTGGTTTCTTTACGTAAAGTGATCCGCGCGATCGACCTCCATTCTAAGCAGTTAAATAAAATCTCCGGCCTTACCGGTCCGCAGCTATTAATTATGACTGAAGTAGCACAAACTGATGGTATTACAGCCAGTCGCATTGCCCAAAATGTAAACCTGAGTCCTGCAACTGTAACTAATATCTTGGATCGCTTAGAAAACCGCGATTTAGTGACGCGTGTTCGCAGCCAATTAGACAAACGTCGAGTGAGTCTTTACCTCACTGCAAATGGTCAAACGATTCTGCAAGCAGCACCACAACCGTTACAAGAACACTTTATTGAAAAGTTCTCAGCCTTAGACGAGTGGGAACAAAGCCAGCTACTATCATCAATGCAGCGTATTGCTACTATGATGGATGCTCAAAGTATAGATGCAGCTCCTTTATTAGAAGTTGGTGTGCTGACCCGCGCCGCTGAAGGCAAACCCACCGAATAAATAGTTTATAAAATCATATTAAACAAATGATTACCCTAGAACGCATGGTTAGTTAACTTGGGTTAAAGGTACAATTAGTCTATTCTATACAGACCTATATCAAGAATAGCGATTTATCATGCTTAAACTATCAAAGTTAGCTTTCGCGACTATGCTAGGCGCAACAAGCAGCGCCTCATATGCTTCAGACATTGATGCTATGCAAGCTCAACTTTCTCAACTCCAACAACAGATGCAGCAACTGCAACAGCAGCTTGCGGCTGAAAAAGCAAAACAAGCTAAAGTTAATCAACAGCTTGAAGAACAGACCAAGACTATCGCAAAGCAAACTCAAGATAATACCGAAACAGCCCTATCCGGAGTTAAATTTGGTGGTGCAATTCGTACTAACTACAGTCACACCTCATATGATGACGGCAATAAAAACCGTGGTGGCGATTTTGATTTTGATATTTTCCGTTTAAATGTTTCTGGCGATATTGGTGGAGTGCTGATCGGCGGAGAGATCCGCTTTTTTGATTACATGACCGCAATAAAATCAGCATGGGCAGGCTATCAATTTACTGACGACTGGCAAGTGCAAGTAGGTATCACAAAAGTGCCGTTTGGTAATGATCCTTATAACTCCCATAACTATTTCTTTAGTGCAAACTACTACGTTGGTTTAGAAGACGATCATGATTTAGGCGTGATGTTTAAACGTAAAGTAGCTGATAACTGGCAGCTCGATTTAGGTTTTTTCAAAAATGACGAACTCGGTGGTGTCGATGGTTATGTTGAAGATCGCAGCCATCGCTATTCGTACGATATTGTTGGTAGTCGCACCGTCGACGAGGGTATTTATGCCGAACCGAGCAAAGGGCTTGGTGAGTATAATACCTTTGCCGGCCGCTACGCCTATTACTTTGAACACGGCAAAGGCATGACCACAGAAGTCGGAATATCAGGCTTGGCCGGTGGCTTACATGACGGCCAAGACCGCGCAGGAAGTTACAACGCATGGGCACTGCATGTAAACAGCGTTATCAATAATTGGAATATTCAGCTACAGCATGGCGAATATGACTACAATATCGATGACACTAATCGTATCGCGGTTGGCGCATATGGGTTTTATGACTCTATTGCGACCGATGCAACCACAAGTAGCTTTAATGTCGCTTACAGCGTACCGGTTGAATGGGGTCCAGTAAGCAACCTGCAATTTTATAATGATTACAGCGCGATCTATAACAAGTCTGATGACACTGCCGATACTTGGATGAATGTTACCGGGGTATCCGTCGCGGCTGGCGGCTTGTTCACTTACTTTGATTTAGTTCATGCCCGCAATCAAGCATTTGTAGGTGGATCTGTTGCCGGTGATAGTAATGAAACCGAGCGTCGATTTAATATTAATATTGGCTATTACTTTTAATCTTTAAAGTCAGCCTGTAATTAGGGGAGTTAGTCTTAAGAGGTTACCCCCTCATAAACTCATCCTTCATAACGCTGTAAGCAATGACTGCAAGCAATTACATTCCCATCAACTCATAATAGGATATAAAAAGAACAGCGGCATCAGGTTGAATCGCAAGCTGAGGCGCTGAACGTGGCAGAGTATAACGTCATCGAGTACAATTAACTGACAATGCTGAGTAAACTAGCAGCATATTGTTTAATGTTGCTTGCCAAGCATTTAGCCGTTTTCAACTTTATCAGGCACAAGTCTATTCATGAATTTAAAAGTAATTTTAGCCACTTATAAAAGTATTGGCTATCAACTATTAGGACTAGCCTTGGTTGGGCTGGGAATTATAGGTATTGTTTTACCTGTGATGCCCACCACTATTTTTTTCATTTTGGCATTAGCGTGCTTTACTCGCTCGTCCCCAAAACTCGCTGCTTGGTTACTCAATCATCCTCGTTATGGCGTAACCTTACGCCATTGGCAAAAGTACAAAGTAGTACCCGTAAAGGCGAAGTGGTTTGCGGGTATTGGTATGTCACTTGGCTTTATTGTATTGCTGCTTTGTGCACCGCCGTGGTGGGTTTTACTGCTGGTAGCCTGCATCGAAATAGCGGTTATGATTTATTTACTCTCTCGCCCTTCAAAATACCTACCAATGTAAATTTCGTAAATAATGTTGTGATAACTAATGCAAATCATTACCATGTAGATAACATTGCTTAACTACTAAATTATTTATGCCGTTAATAAATAAACGAACTTTATATAGTACCAGTCGTGCGTTGCATATTTATCTATCAACAGCACTGCTGTTTTTGCTTATTTTATTTTCTGTCAGTGGGATTGTACTTAATCATGTTGATTGGCTAGAAGGCGATAAAAGTGATGGGCAACTAACCACATCACTCCCAAGTGCATTACTTGAGCAGGGCCAAGAAAACCTAGCAACCTTACCCATTTTATACCCTGAAATAGAAGCTTACTTAGCCAACCAATATGGCTTAACTAAAGTAAAAAGTATCGACTGGGAAAAAGAAGATGCACTCGTGATGCTCGACTACCCACTGCCTGCAGGTTTTGCCTTCGCAGAACTTAATTTCATCAGTGGCGAACTGAATCTCGAATATCAAACTGGCGGCTTTTTAAGCTTAATTGGCGATTTACATAAAGGCCGTCATAGCGGCGAAGCATGGAGCTGGGTGATTGATATATCAGCCGTGTTAATGATTTTTTTTGCTATCACCGGGATGATTATTTTATTTCAAAATAGAAAAAAACGCTTAGTAGGAATATGGCTAACAGTGCTTGGGGTCGCAACACCAGCAGTCATTTATTTATGCTGGGTTCCGCAACTAAAAGGAGTGTCTTAATGCTAAAACTTAATACCTTAATAAGCGCTGTTGTTTTATTTACAGCAGCTTTGTTTCAACCTCATGCGAATGCCGCTGAACTTGAAATAGAACTAACCCTACCTGATCTAGACGTACAACCTTACCATCGACCTTATGTCGCGGTTTGGCTAGAAACCCCAGAGCGTAAGCATGTAACCACGGTTGCCTTATGGGTTGAAAAAGCAGAATGGTTTAAAGACTTACGCCAGTGGTGGCGTAAAGCCGGAAAAAGTGACGCTAACTTTGATGGTGTAACAGGTGCAACAAAGCGCCCAGGTACTTACACCATTAACTGGAATGGCACAGATCTAGATGGCAAAGCCGTAGCTGCAGGCAAGTATTTACTTAATTTAGAAGTCGTTCGCGAAGAAGGTGGCCGTGATTACACCCGTGTAGAACTTGATCTAAATAAAGACGGCAAGATCACCATCGATGGCACCAATGAATTTTCACAAAGCTTCGTCACCATTAAAAGTCAGTAAATGTAGCTGCTAAAACAATTTAAATAAGGAAAGACTATGAAAATCAATTTACTTAAAAGCGCATTTATCGGCGCACTTACTTTCACTGCCCTAGCATCTAGCTATGCCAATGCACATGCTCGCTGGTTAGTGCCTTCGCACACATCTCTTTCAGGCGACAAAGCACATTATGTGATGATCGATGCCAGTATTTCGAATGAAATTTTCGCACCAGATAAAGCATATCGTCCAGCACAAAAAGGCGCGGAATATGATGATAATCTGATTATGGCAATCGGCCCTGATGGCAAACCAGTTAGCGATAAAATTCGTGCATATTATCTGCAACGTAAAAATTCAGCGGCGGTAAAACTAGCTGGGGAAGGTACTTATCATATAACGATGAGCCAAGAACCACGACTAATGACTTTTTATAAAGATGCCAAAGGCGAACGTGGCCGTGTATTTGGCCCTAAAGACAGTAAAGATATCCCAGCTGATGCAACCGATATTAAAACCACAAAATCGATTGCAACGGTAGATACATTTGTAAGCCGCAACGGCACCTCAAAACCTGCGCTACTTGGTCAAGGCTTAGAGATCAGCGGCCCGACTCATCCTAATGATTTATTTGTTGGTGAAGAGGCGCGTTTTCAGTTATTAAAAGACGGTAAACCTGCTGCCAACATAGAACTTGCCATCTTAAAAGGTGATACACGTTATCGTAACGAACGTGGCGAAGTTAAAGTAACCACAGATAAAAACGGCTTTTTCACTAACACATGGCAACACCCTGGACTATACCTTATTGAAGCAAGTGTGAGCGAAGGTTCAACTGAAAAAGGTATCGATAGCGTACGTTATTCATTATTTACTACCTTAGATGTAGCACCTGAATAAAACCCCTCATTAAAAATAAAGGCCAAGTAACTTAGCTTGGCCTACAACTCGAAATAAACACATAAACAACTTAGCGCCAAAATTTTTCTAAAATTTGAATTTAATTCTTTTATTTTCCCTCTTTTGGGTTCATATTATAAACAATTAAATTAACATAACTATAAAATATTTAACGGAAATAAATATTATGAAAAATGGACTTTATACCAATCTAATTCAAACCAGAAATAATCCTCATTTAAATTTAATAGCAAGCACTACAGGCTTAGCTTTACAGTACCACTAAACACAACAAAACCAACAACAAGGAAAGTAATATGAAATGGAGTTTTTTAATCCAGCTAGCTTTGATCCTAACTCTCACAGCCTGTGGCTCAGGAGGTGGTGACTCAGAAAAAAAACCAACCAATAAAGTCACTAACAATAAACCCGTTGCCATGATCAGTGCACCAACCGGTGAAATGCGGGTAAATACCGCGCTAACATTTAGCGGTACAAAAAGCAGCGATCCCGACGGCGATTCATTAGTTTATAAATGGCGCTTAACCACTGCAGACGGACAAAATGAGATCGCTCTTGCTGTTGATAATGAAAATAAAGTTGAAGTATCACTTGCTGAAGCAAAGAGTTATAAACTAATTTTAGTTGTGAGCGATGGCAAACTTTCGAGCGCCCCAGTTGAAAAATTAATTGAAATTAAAGCCGAGCCAACGCAATTAATTGCTCATGCAGGACTTACTCAAACAGTAAAACAAGGTGATGTGGTTGCATTAAATGGTGCGCTAAGTAGCACATCTAACGGTGTAATAAATAAATACTTATGGCAGTTTACGGCAAAGCCTCTTACCAGCAATGCAATCATAGAAAATAATAATAGCGTTACCAGCAAATTCATTGCAGATAAAACAGGTGCTTACGCAATAAAGCTAACCATTACTAATTCACTGGGCGAAACAGCAAGCAACGAGGTAATGATAAAAAGTGAGTCTTTATACGAAAATTCAGCTCCTCAAGCGGTTATTAAAGTACAAAATAAAACCGTCGCTCCTCGCAGCATAGTCACATTAGATGGCAAGCAAAGCAGTGACCCTGATCAAGGTGATACACTAAGTTATCTGTGGACTATTACCGCACAACCTGCCGATAGCAACCCGACACTCACTGATAACTTAAGCAATACCGCAGGCTTCTCTTCTTTAGACCTCGGTGAGTACACGCTCTCACTAACAGTTAAAGATCAATATGGTGAAACTGATACCGCCACAGTTACTTTAACTGTAGAGATAGCAAATCAAGCTCCTATTGCACAACTTGTAGCTGAGAGAAACATTAACTTAGCTGAAACTATTACTCTGCAATGCGAACAATGCAACGATCCTGAAGGGCAACCCTTGAGCTACCTTTGGCAGATAAAAAGCAGACCTGAGAATAGTATAGCGCAGCTAATCCAAGGTACGACAGCAACCCCTTCTATCAGTGCTGATATTGAAGGTGATTATGTGATCACATTAATCGTATCAGACGGACAGCTTAATTCTGAGCAAGCAACAAGCGTTCTTCACGCTCAAGCCAATGCAAAACCAACAGCGATTATTGCTGATGTAGCACCTATTTTAGTCGATGAAGAAATTCAACTTGATGGCTCACAAAGCACAGATCCTGAAGGCAAAGAGCTTACCTACCAGTGGGAAATTTTATCGCCATTAGGACGTG
>TARA_R110001606_G_scaffold174368_1_pt1 | contig 18834 bp, 14 predicted proteins | sample TARA_R110001606 | Tara Oceans TARA_R110001606 (sample SAMEA4398315) | marine metagenome | biome: Polar Biome; feature: [SRF] surface water layer (ENVO:00010504); material: water (ENVO:00002006), including particulate matter (ENVO:01000060) such as... | depth 5 m | reverse complement strand
AGATCCCAAAAGGTCGCCCTGTCGGGAATCTGAAACGATTGGCTGGTCATCATGGCTTGCACCATCTCGGGCGCATCGGCGAATTGCTTGGTGAGGTCTTCGAGTTTGTCTTGGCGCACATCGGAAATGTATTTCAAGAACAACATGGTCAGCACAAAGTCTTTGTAGATGGAGGAATCAATGGTGCCGCGAAAAGTATCGCACGCGGCCCAAACGGCGCTGTTGACTTCGTTTTGGTTGATATTGCTCATTTTCATTCCTGAATGGTGTCATGCTTTAAAAGGCCATCGCTTGGCGAAACAAAGAAATACAAAGGTTTCACCACGCTAAATGCTGGGAATTAAGCCTCGGCACCTAGGCTATGTCAACCTTATGAAACCACATTATAGCGAATGTAAAAAAATCGAAAATGCAATAATAAGAATCATTATCATATTGAACAAGCAAGCAAGTTCTGCGATCATCTAACGCAAATGAGATTCATTTTCATTAGATGGAGTTAAGAATGTCGCCTATCAAACTTGAAAAAGCAGTCGAAAAAACAAAAAACAATGAGTACTACCTAAATAGACAGGGTGTCTTTGAGTCAAATGTTCGAAGTTATCCAAGGAAACTTCCTCTCGCTATTGCCAAAGCCAAAGGAGTTTGGGTCACGGATGTTGAAGGTAAGGAATACCTCGATTGTCTTGCTGGAGCGGGAACTCTCGCTCTAGGCCATAACCATAATGATATTTTAGAAGCCTTAAACGCATTCCTTATTTCTGGCATGCCAATGCATACGCTGGATCTTACTACGCCGATTAAAGATCAGTTTAGTGAAGTGTTGTTATCCACCCTGCCAAACAAAGGCAAAGATTATTGCCTACAGTTTTGCAGCCCATCTGGTGCCGATGCCGTAGAAGCGGCACTCAAACTGGCTAAAATTGCGACGAAGCGAAGCACTATTATTAGCTTTACTGGTGGCTATCATGGCATGACACATGGCGCTTTAGCCGTCACCGGTAACAATGGTCCAAAGGAACATCTAACCAATCTGATGCCTGGTGTTCAATTCTTTCCTTTCCCTCATGCTTATCGATGCCCTACCGGCATTGGTGGCGAAAAAGGCGCAGACATACTAGCCAGTCAATTCCAACACTTTATTGAGGATGTTGAACGCGGCACACCACTGCCTGCGGCGATCATTTTAGAAGTCGTTCAAGGCGAAGGCGGCGTTAATCCAGCGCCAATACACTGGCTTCAACACATCAGAAAAGTCACGCAAGAGCATGGCATTTTAATGATAGTCGATGAAGTGCAAAGTGGATTCGGTCGTACTGGTCGAATGTTTGCTTTTGAAGAAGCGGGTATTGAGCCAGACATGATTGTCATGTCAAAAGCCATTGGCGGTGGGCTCCCTTTAGCTATTTTAGGTATCAAAAAACAGTTTGATGCCTGGCGCCCTGGTGCTCATTCAGGCACATTTCGAGGTAATCAATTAGCCATGGCCGCAGGCATCAGCACACTAAATGTGCTCAATAAACCTTATTTTTTTGACTCTGTTATTCAACGTGGTCACTGGCTAACCAACCAATTAAAAGAGCTCCAGTCTCACTACCCTTGCCTAGCACAAATTCGTGGTCGTGGTTTGATGATTGGCATCGAGATTGTTGATGAACGTATGCCTTCTGACTCATCAGGCGCCTATTTAGGTGACGGTGCACTGGCAGCAGAAATACAAAGGCAGTGCTTCCAACAAGGGCTAATCCTCGAACGAGGGGGTCGGAATGGCAATGTGATCCGCCTACTTCCTCCCCTCATCATTACTCAAGACGAATGTATTGAAGTTCTACTTCGTTTTACAGGTGCTCTTGAGCAAGCAATCAAACAAATGCATAAAGCATGATCTGAAAAGGAAAATAGACATGAAACAGCCACAACGCATGATGGCAAAAATTGTCAGCGAACTTGCTATGACACATGCATTACTCAACTGCCTAATAAAAGAATTTGCCCTACCAGAAAAAAGAGTACGCCATAATTGGCCTAAAGAATTAAAAGGTTTGCAGCCCGAAAGTTGTCTTAATGGCATTCGCCTCAAGGCGCTACCAGTCCTTATAGAATTATCACCCAAACGAGAATTGTTTGTTCTAGTCGATAGGTATAGTTCACTAGGTAGCCAACGCTATCTTTCTGATATTTATGTTAAACATGAAGGCTCGCCTTGGGCTATTTTTGAATTCGAGACATTAGCAAAGTTCATCCTAGAAGGTTGTGTCGCCCTAACAGGTTCTTTTAACCTAGAACTATTTGAACAGGTATTATCCAGCCAGAAACTTGTTAGCGATATTCTGGCTCATCAAGAAGGCAATCAACACAGCACCGCCTTTTCAAGCTATATTGCGAGTGAACAGAGCTTGTGGTTTGGTCACCCAAATCATCCAGCTCCAAAAGCACGAATGTGGCCTGACACTATCAACCAACAATCTGTCACACCAGAGTTTCAAGCGTCTACCTTCCTGCATTGTTTTGAAGTGCCTGTCCAAGGGCTACAAACCCAATCAAACGGCGTCAAACAAACGGATATTTTAAACGCCATAGCCCCTCAGAACGCTTTGCAGAGCAGCACTCAAGGCCAAGCCCATAATGAAGACGATCATGTGCTAATTTCTATGCATCCGGTGCAAGCACAGCTCTTCATGCAAGACGACAGAGTAAAAGCGCTGCTAAAGCAAAACATCATTCGCGACAAAGGGCAAACAGGGTTTTATGCCCAGCCGACGGCGTCCATCCGTACTTGGTATATTGACAACAACGACTACTTTATTAAGGGCTCTCTAAACGTTCGTATTACCAATTGCGTCAGAAAAAATGCTTGGTATGAGTTAGAAAGCGCGCTGGCTGTCGACCATTTACTCAAGCAATTAGTCGAGTCTTTCCCAGAGACATTCAAGGACATCATCATTGCCAGAGAACCGGCTACATTAAGCTGGAGTCCTGTGCAGGCCAATGACGAAGATCAACGTTGGTTCAGAGAGCAAACTGGCATCATCCTGCGTGAAAACTTTTGTAAGAAGCAGCCGACTCAAGAATTCCTTCTCGCTGCCACCGCCTTTGCACGAGACGATCATTTGCAACCCATGATCTGGAAGTTATTGGGTGATGATGCGTCCAATGAAGCCCGCTTGGAGTGGCTTTCTCGCTACCAACAAGCGTTGTTACCACCGATTCTTAACCTCTTCTTTGATCACGGCATTGTCACGGAACCGCATTTACAAAATACCGTTTTCACACATGAGAAAGGGATTCCTAAGCATATTCTGCTAAGAGACTTTGAGGGCGTAAAACTAACGGACGATTTAGGCTGTCATTATCTCGACAGCCATTTTGAAGAAAGTATACACCCCACCGTAAAAGCGTCTTTAATTTACTCTCGCGAAAAAGGCTGGAAACGCATTGCCTATTGCCTGTTCGTCAATAATCTGTCGGAAGCTATTTTGGCGTTAAGCTGGGATAGACCTCATCTTGCTGATGCCATGTGGACAGGCGTTGAAGAAACATTAGTGTCTGTTTTACAGTCACTTAGCCAACCGGCACCGGAGTTAAAAGCGTTACTGCAAACAGGTGAAATCGCCTGTAAATGCAACTTAAAAGTACGCTTAGCAGCGCAAGCGGATAAACAAGCCGATTACGTGCAGCTAACAGCACCTTGGTGTCAGGAGGTGACGTATGCATAACCTTCCTGACACAGTGAAAAGCGCTATTTTAGACCTGCGCGCTCACTCGGCTGACCCTATCTCTGCATTCGTTTACGACTTAGAGGGGCTACAAGCACACATTAAGAAAATCATGGTGGCTCTCCCCGAGAAAGTAGAACTGTTTTATGCCATTAAAGCCAATAGCGATACTGAGATTCTCGATACGCTCGCTCCTTGGGTGGATGGTTTTGAAATTTCTTCTGGTGGCGAAATCGAACGCATTGCCAGCTGCCAACAGACGCTGCCTTTTATCTTTTCAGGTCCTGGGAAATTAGATTCCGAGCTAGAAGAGGCGATTCAGAAGCAGGTGGCAGCCATTCATTTGGAAAGCATTAACGAAATTCATCGACTTCAATCGATTGCCAAAAAATTCAATCGTACGCAAGCCGTCTTTTTGCGGATTAACCCGACGCTTCCTGACACCTTGAGTAGCCGCTTAACCATGGCCGGCAGAGCCACGCCATTTGGTATTGATGAAATGGACTTGCAAGAGGCGGTTAATGCCGTAGACGACTCCCCCAACCTGCTATTACAGGGGTTTCATGTGCATGCTATGTCTCACCAAAAGTCACTGAGCAAACATGAAATGCTCATCGATTTTTACCTCGATCGCTGGCCTCACTGGAAAGCCCTGTCCAATAAGCCAGATAACATTACTCATATGAATGTGGGCGGCGGCATTGGCGTTAACTATACGCAAGAAGCACAATTTGATTGGTCGGCGTTCTGCCACTATTTAGATCTCACCCTAAAGAGCGCCCCCGACGCGCCTATTCTTCGCTTTGAGCCCGGCCGTTTTATTAGCGCCTTCTGCGGGTACTACGCCATGGAAGTTCTCGATAAGAAGACCAGCCACGGTGAATCTTTTGTCATCTGCCGTGGTGGAACCCATCAGTTCAGGCTGCCTGTGGCACAAAGCCATGATCATCCGGTGATCCATCTTCCGTTGCACAATAATAAATCCGAAGACAATAGACCCGAAGACAAGCACCGCTGGACACTCGTAGGACAGCTGTGTACCCCAAAAGACATACTCAGTCGTTCCTGCGAGCTTAACCACTGCGAAGTGGGCGATATATTGGTGCTGCCACTGGCAGGCGCTTATGGCTATAACATTTCTCATGTGGCGTTTTTGTGTCATCCGACACCCTTAATAACCTATCTCCCCGTTCAAACGCCCCTAGAGCATGGAAGTATGGCTCGAACAAAACACGGAGTTAATGAGGAGACATCGTGCGTGACGTCGTAGCGATTCATCCCGCTTGGGTCTTGTTTTGTGTGATTTTAGGTACGACGACGGTCAGCTTAAACAACAGCACCATTAACCCTGCTATCCCTGTCTTTATAGAGCGCTTTGATCTATCGCCTATGCTCGCCACTTGGATCATGGCCGCGTTTATGACGAGTATGGGCATCACTATGCCTTTGACTCACTACCTCAGCCAGAAACTAGGTCGTAAGTGTTTATATTTAACAGGAATTGGCATTTTCTTGGTCGGCTCGGTCATTGGTGCTGGGGCGAATTCTATCGAAGCGATTTTGACAGCACGCGTGATCCAAGGCATCGCCAGTGGATTGATTATTCCTCTGTCACTGGCACTGATCTATGCCGTCTACCCTAAATCGGAGCGAGGCCGCATAACAGGAATTTGGGGTGCGGCGGTCATGCTATCACCGGCGGTTGGCCCGCTAATCGGCAGCCTTATTATTGAGACTTTCTCTTGGCCTGCTTTGTTTTTGATTAATTTGCCTTTTACTTTTTTGGCTCTCGTCGTTGGCATCGTGGCTTTGCCAAAAGCAAAGCAGGAAAATTCTTCACCTTTTGACGGCGTTGGCTACTTATTAATCTCTTTTGGCATAGGAATTTTATTATTTGCAACCGGACAAATCCGGTCATTGGAAGACGTTAAACAGCTAAATAACCTCCTTCTTATGTGTGTTGGTATCAGCCTGCTAATAGGGTTTGTCATTTGGTCTTTGAAACATCCAAACCCACTGTTTGACTTAACACTTTTCAGCATAACGGGTTACCGCTATAGCACCATCATCGCGGTAGCCCAAGCCATTGCAATGTTTGAGACATTGTTTTTACTGCCACTGCTGATTCAAATGGTGCTAGGTCTAAGCCCTATTGTTACAGGGTTGTTACTACTCACTACAGCGGTATGCGCGAGTTTGGCAGGACAATTTGCAGGAAAACAGCTAGATAAAAACGGACCTCAATGTGTGGTGACTTGCGGATTACTCATTGGTGGTGGCGCCACCCTTGGCTTAGGCCTCATTCCTATTAACAGCCCATTGTGGCTGCTGTATTTGGTCTGCGCATTACGAGGAATCGGTGTCGGGCTGTCCTACATTCCCATTACCACCGCTGGCATCAATACTTTGCCTGACACGATGGTGACGCAAGGGTCGGTGATGAACAACATATCTCGACGCCTTTGCTCATCACTGATGCTCGCTCTTGGCGCTATATGGCTTGAGCTCAGCCTCAACCAAACTGGCGTGAGTTTATCGGAGCAGTATGCCTCAGCCATTAGTAATTTATTTCTAGTGACTGGCTCGCTTATTTTGATCACGTTTCCGCTGGCTCTCTTTTTTCCAAAAGAACAAGAGAGTTTTCCAAAAGAACATGGCATTCGTCCGCTCTCTCCTCTTTCTATCAATCATCAACCCTTATCAAACAAGGAAGATAAACTATGATACGTACACCATTCGTTGACACCGCATTAATCGATGCGCCCTCACTCACTTGGTTTCATCGCGATAAGCAGGACATTATCCAAAAAGTGGAGCAAAGAGTGACGGGGCAATTACTGCAAACCCTACTCTATGAAGACGTCATTCCCTTCACGATAGAGCAACGGCCTCAAGAAGAACTATATCAAAAAGAGCAATCTAAAAATGAACAGCCTAATGCGCAATTTCTTTTTGTTGTGACAGGAAAAGATGTTCAAAATGAGACGGTTGAGTATCGCTGCCATGGTTACAAAAGTACGAGTTTTGATTTAATCCGCCTTGATTTCCAAAGCTTAGAGCGCATTGACCAGCAAGGTAATAAAACACCTGGATCGTTTTATCAAGCTATTGATGAGCTTCTCTACGACACCCCAAAAAGCGATCACTATGCTCGTTTTATTAACGAACTTGAACAGACCTTTATTAAAGATGTTCAATCGCGTTGCCAAGATTATCAGCCAACCCAACCTGCGGTTGAGCTTTCGCCCGAAGCGCTGGAACAGCACTTTATGGACGCCCACAGTTACCATCCATGCTACAAATCTCGCATTGGCTTCTCTTTGACGGACAACGCGAAATTTGGACCCGAGTTTGGCGGCCTAATTTCTCTTGTTTGGCTGGCCATATCAAGATCATGCAGTACCTTTGGCCTCTCTGAAAAACTGTCTGCAGACCACTTTTTGAAAAATGAATTAGGCGAGGAAAACTGGCTTAAATACCAACAGGAGCTCAAAGAAAAAGGTAAAAATCCAGACGATTTTTGGCTTATCCCCGTGCACCCTTGGCAATGGGAACATACTATTTTGTCATCCTTTGCACAGGAATTAATTGCCGAGGAGATTATTCCTTTAAGCAGCACCTCAATAAAATACCAAGCTCAACAGTCGCTACGTACCCTGCAAAATATGACAGACGTTTCTCGCCCGTACGTCAAACTGTCGCTTAGTATGACCAATACGTCGAGCTCTCGCATTCTCGCCAAACACACGGTACTCAATGGTCCGATTATTACCGATTGGCTGCAAACACTGATCCGCACGAATGAGACAGCAAAATCGTTAGACTTTGTCATTCTCGGAGAAATGGCGGGAGTCAGTTTTGTGCAAGATCATTTACCTGAAAGTCGTAAACCACAAACCTATGGCGCGCTTGGGACTATTTGGCGAGAAAGTATTCATAGCTATTTAACAGAAGGCGAAAATGCCGTGCCCTTTAATGGCTTAAGCCATTTGGACAATCAATATTCTGAACTACCTGACACGCCTTTTATAGACCCATGGATTCAACAATATGGGCTGGAAGCTTGGACGAAACGCCTCTTAGACATTACCGTCCCGCCCATCATACATATGCTTTATGCGGAAGGTGTGGGGATGGAATCCCACGGACAAAACATCGTTCTGATCACCAAAAATGGTTGGCCACAACGCATTGCATTAAAAGATTTTCACGATGGTGTTCGTTACTCACCAACGCATCTTGCTCGACCAGAGCTGGCACCAACATTAGCAGAAGTGCCGGAAAGCCATAAAAAATTAAACCGGAACTCCTTTATTGTTACGGATGATGTGGATGCCGTTCGTGATTTTTCATGTGACTGCTTTTTCTTTATCTGCCTATCCGATCTGTCTATTTTCCTTAAACAGAACTATCCATTATCGGAATCCTTATTTTGGGAACATGTGTCACAGGTTGTACTGGGCTATCAGCAGCAACACCCTCAACATGCATCTCGCTACGAACTGTTTGATCTTTTTGCACCTTATTATGAGGTTGAAGAACTGACCAAGCGCCGGTTACTTGGGGATGCAGAACGCCGCTTTAAGAAAGTACCCAACCCACTGCATCGTTTTGGACCGACAGTATGTTAAGACAAAATCGTCTAAAGCAGCAGATTGCCTCTGGACAGCCAGTATACGGCCTATTCTGCTCGATCCCCTCTCCCGCCATGATCGAATTGATTGCCGAAGCTAATTATGACTTTGTCATCATTGATACTGAGCATGTGTTAATAAACCCAGAAACCATCGAGAACATGATTCGCACGGCAGAGAGTTACCAGCTCACGCCCTTAGTGCGAGTCGCAGACTCCGACCCTAAAACCATGCTTCGCCTTCTTGATGGTGGCGCACAAGGCATTGTCTTACCCATGGTAGAAAACGCCGATCAGGTAAGACAAGCGCTTCAGTCATGTAAGTATCATCCCGAAGGCGTTCGCAGCTTAAATGCCGGCCGACCAGGTGCATTTGGAAAAGCGCCACTCACAGAGTATGTCACCCAAGCCAACAAGGAAATCATGCTGATCGCCATGATAGAAAGCCAACGTGGCGTAGAAAACATAGAAGACATCGTTGCGGTGCCTCATCTCGATATGATTCTGGAAGGCGCGGCGGACTTGTCTCAATCATTAGGCATGCCATGGCAGACATCTCATCGCGATGTACAAAATGCCTTGAATCACTGTCATCAAACGGCCAGCAAAGCAGGCCTGCCTTATTGCGCCATCCCAAGAGCACCTGACGATCATGATATCTGGCTAAGCAAAGGCGTCACTAGCTTTGTTTTGGGTGATGAACGAGGCACTGCCTTTCGCGCCCTGCAATCCAAAATCAACTCTGTAAAGAAAGGAATGAATGAACAATGAATACAAAGACCGCATCCGAGCACGTCATACAGGATTTGATTGACTGTTTGCTAGCCGAAGACTTTTTCGGTGATCTTAATTTAATGGATGTCAATGACTGGAGCTTGCAGCAGAGTCAGCCTTCTATGCCTGCACAAAAGCCATACTTCCAAGACACTCAGGCCAATATGAGTAAAATCTGGCAGTGGCATTACGACCTTCCAGAACAAAAATCCATAGTGACACTGTTGCAACCGAGTATTACCCAAGCTTGGCAGCGCGTACCCAATAGCTCGGTCTTACTCTGTCAATCTGACCAGTGTATTGAGCTGACACCCAGCGACTTTCTTCGCTATGCATTAGAGGGTGTAAAAGAGCGTTATCGTGGTAATGAAAAAGGTTTAGCCCTTTTTCAAGAAGTATTGGACATCAGTGTTCATCAAACACAATTGTCTCAAGATCATCGCATTGAAAGCCGCCATTTACTGGAAAAAGACAATGCGGCTTTTTTCCTTGCGATGGAACAGTGGGCATCGTTAAGAGACAGACCCTACCACCCACTGGCTAAGGCAAAACACGGATTATCTGATCAAGAATACCGCGCCTATCAAGCAGAATTTAACCAGCCGGTAACGCTAAACTGGGTCGCTATTCGAAAAAATTGGCTACAAACCGGAGACGGTATTATGCAACTCGACCGTCAACAACCTTCACAATACTTGCTCCCTGATAAACAAGCAGAGGCATTATTAAAAGAGCTGACTCAGCTTGGCTTGCAAGAGAGTCATGTCGCCATTCCAGTGCACCCATGGCAATTTAACCATGTACTGGAAAAACAACTTGGTAAGCAATTCGATGCAGGAAATTGCCAACGCCTCGCCTTCACTTCCGGTAATTTCTATGCCTCATCATCACTAAGGTCCATGACACCTTGCTTTGATAGTAACGAACATTTAAAACTGCCAATGGCGATTTACTCGCTTGGAGCATCTCGCTATCTCCCCGCCGTTAAAATGATAAACGGTGGCTTCAGTGAAAAACTGTTACAGCAAAGCAAAACACAGGATCGTACGCTTGAGGAAAAACTGTTCCTTTGTGAAGAAGATAAATGGTGGGCATTTATGCCACCAGAGGCAACCTTGTTTGATGACGCGCCACGGCATTTATCGGCGATGATCCGCACCTATCCTAACTCGCTATTAAAAAATCCAGACATTCGCATTATGCCAATGGCGGCATTGGGAACACCGCTTCACGACGCCAAAGATCATTTCTTTGATGAATGGTTATCCTATCGAAACCTTAGCCAAACAAAAGAATCAGTTCTCATGCTTTTCAAAGAACTGGCCTCTTGTTTCTTTGATGTGAACCTACGTATGTTCCGAATAGGAATGCTTGGAGAAGCACACGGACAAAATGCTGTTTTCGTATGGAACAAAGGGCAAGCACACGGTCTACTACTTCGCGATCATGATTCTTTAAGAATCTATGTGCCATGGTTAGAAGCTCATGGGATGACGGACCCCAATTATTGTATCAAGCCTGGGCATGCCAATACTCTCTATCATGACCGACCAGAAGACCTATTATTTTGGCTACAAACACTCGCTATTCAAGTCAATATGCGCTCGATTATCGACACCTTGAGCCTCACATATAATATTAAAAATAACGAACTTTGGCAGGTGATGGGCTCTGAAATTCAACAGCTTATCAAACACATCGAATTTTCTGATGACACTCGAAAGATGTTAATTCATGAGCTATTTGAATGTGAAAGTTGGCCACAAAAACACCTTTTATCTCCCATGATAGATCGCGCAGGTGGACCTGGCAGTATGCCTTTTGGTAAAGGAACCGTCGTTAATCCATTTAGACAATCTTCCTAAATCCCTTCTATTCACGACTAATGTGCGTCCTGACTGTTATCAAGAGGCGCACAATTTTCTTTTGGACTATCAGATGAAAGACGTATTTCACAACATTTCTACTTCGACATTGGGCCATTTAACGGACACTGGCTATTTGAGCGACATTAAATCACAAGTACCTAATCAAAAAATGGTAGGCCGCATTGTTACCGCTAGAATATACCCACCTGATGCAGGAATACTCAGAGAAGCGCTAATTAAAGCCCAAGCTGGAGATGTTCTTGCTATTGAGTGCGCAGTCAATGATCACTATGCCTGCTGGGGAGAGTTGAGAAATTTGGCAGCACAAATTAAAAAGCTTGCTGGTGTTATCATTGCCGGAAACATTACTGATATTTCGGCGCTACGATCCCAACCCTTTCCCATCTTTGCCCGAGGAGTGAGCGCACTCACCACCCGCACCAGAACAAATGCTCAAAGCGGAGAAATTAATATACCCGTTACTCTCTCAGGCGTGATTGTTAAACCAGGTGATATTGCCATTGGTGATGACGATGGACTGTTCGTATTTTCTGAAAATTATGCAAATGAGGTTCTCAAATTAGCGAAAATAAAGGAAAGACAAGATCGAGTAAAGCGAAAAGAATTATTATCAAAGCTTATACCTCCCTCCTCTAAAGCAGTGTAAATATTGTAGAAGGACATCAAAAGATATAAATAATAATGATTATCGATTGCGTTATTGTTACTATATCTTTTCACTAATTCGAAAAGGGTTTAATTGCATGTCACCGCGAATCAACTATACAGCCACATTTTTACTACCTTTCACTTTGGGTACCTCCCAAATAGCCTTTGCAGATGTTAATACTAATTCAGTGAACTTAGACCCGCTGATTATTCAAACCAGTCGCTCGAATACAAAAAAAGAAGACAGCCCTCAGGTCATTACTGTTATCTCTCGACAACAGATTGAAGAACAACTGTCTATTACCAGCGACAGTTCTCAGGTGTTGTCCAATCTTTTACCAGCGTATTCTCCGAATACTCAAAAGCTTAATAATAGTAGCCAGACGTTTCGTGGCCGCTCTGTCCTTTATATGATTGATGGTGTGCCACAGTCCAACCCTATTCGAGAAGGCAGTCGATCCGCTCATACCATTGACCTTTCTATGGTGGAACGCATCGAAGTCATCCATGGAGCCACTGCGGTTCATGGCTTAGGAGCAACTGGCGGTATTATTAACTTCATCACCAAATCAACACGTTCAAACTCACTAAAACAACACGTCGATGTGCAAATGACGACGCCTACGGATGAAATAAACAGTGACACACTTGCTTATAAAATTGGTTATCAAGCTGAAGGTTCACAAGGCAATTTCGATTACCTTGTTGGTTTAACCAACGAAGTGCAAGGCATGTATCTCGATGCTGACGGCAACTATGTTGGTTCAGCAACGGTTCGTGGCGACATAATGGATTCAAAAAGCCATGATATTTTCGTCAAGCTTGGCTATTGGCTTACCGATGAAAAAAGACTGGAACTTGAAGTAAACAAGTACGAAATGAAAGGACGCATGAACTTTACTGGAGTCGATGGTGACAGGGAAAATGGTGTCGCAACCAGCTCCATAAAAGGCACGCCACCAAACGGTGTAGCCCCTTATAACGATGTACAAACCACTAGCCTTTTCTACACCGACAGCGACCTTGATGGTATGGAATTTAAGGCGCAGGTTTTTCATCAAGATTTTGAAGGTCGTTATGGCGCAACAAATTCCGGAAGCTTTCAAGATACTAGCATTGCACCAAGTGGCACGCTTTACGATCAAAGCCAAAACCAATCTGAAAAAATTGGCGCTAAATTCAGCCTCACAAAAGATGATCTTCTCGATCATGATTTGAGCATTACGACAGGGTTAGACTTACTTCAAGATACCACTAGCCAAACATTGGTATTAACGAATCGTGTTTACGTGCCAGAAACGGAATACACCAACTACGCCCCATTTATTCAGTTTGAATATAAGCCAATTGAACGCTTAGTTCTGCAAGCAGGTGCTCGTTATGAACATGCAAAATTAAATGTCGATACTTATCAGACAGTGGCCGCTAATAACAGTGTAACAGTAGATGGCGGCACTCCGAGCTTTGACGAGACAGTTTACAATGCGGGTGCCGTTTTCAAAATTACGCCTATTGTTAGTGTGTTTGCCAACTATTCACAGGGCTTTGGTATGCCTGATGTTGGGCGCGTACTTCGCGGCGTTAAAACCACCGATCAAGATGTTGATACACTGATAGATCTATCTCCTATCATGACCGATAACTATGAAGTGGGCTTACGTGTAAACCGCCATCCATACGATTTTGAATTAAGTTATTACGAATCTGATTCGGACCTCGGTAGCCGTATTGTTGAGGTTAATGACCTCTACGTTGTTAAACGCGAGAAGAAAGAGATTCAAGGTGCAGAAGCCTCTTTAGGGTTTCAGCTAAACAAAGAGCACAAATTACAAGCCAGCTATTCATTCATTCAAGGCAAGTCAGATACCGATGATGACGGAAAAGTCGATACCAAACTGACTGGAGCGGATATTCCGCCTAACCGCTTAGTGGCATCGTGGAACGCACATTGGAATGAGAAGCTGTCTTCTTTATTACAAGTCAGCCATGCCTTCAGTCGCAGCTTTGATGATGACGAACTAAAGTTTGATAGTTACACTCTAGTCGACGCATCCGTTGGTTATAAACTTCCAGTTGGTAAAATGAGTGTCGCAGTAGCTAACCTATTTAACGAAGACTACTTCACCTATTATTCTCAGGCAGCCTATGCTAACGACAGTTTCTACTTCAAAGGCCGAGGTCGTACTGTGACACTTGCTTATGGTTTAGATTTCTAACAAACCGACCGAATCTAACTCTTCTCTTATTTTTTTAGAGGAGAGTTAGGTTTCTTTAGAGGCAAAGGACAGGATCCGCAATACACTGGCGGCTCAGTGGCTTGATAGTAAAAACAACAGGTACGTCGAACTCGAATAGGATTTTCTGATAAGGTAGTTAACTGCTTATCTCGATAAAAAACCGTCAGTGGATTTTCGTTTAAACCGAACAATTCCGTCGTACTATTATCAAGCAGGTATGCATAATCCTCCTGAGCTTTTGACTCCATTTCCTCAGAAACACTCACTAATATACGTTGCTCATAAATACTAAACACACGCACAGCAATGTTTTCCCAAAGAATGCGTTTCGACACTTTTGTTAAAGCGTAGAATTGCTCCACCAATAACGTTAAATTTCCTGCAAACACTTGGTTTAGCACTGCTTCTCGCCAACGATTTCGATTATCAGACCAGCTTGTAACAGACGCATTCTTTAACGGCATTTTTGATAACCACAATCTATTTTCTAACGGGTATTCAAAAACACAGTTAGCTAATGAAGCGTTCAATCCTTTATCAAAACCAGACATGGCATAAAGTACTGGCGCTAGCGTCAGAAAAGCCATGCGTTTCATCACTAACGATGCCGTGACTTTAAGGTTTTCTGCGCCAAGTTCTGGCATGATTTTTTGAAGTGTTTCTAAGCACAATGCTGTATCCAACAGCTTGCTCGAATCGATGGAAAGTGGCTCATTCTGTTGGTAAGACTTAAGTCCAAATGCCGCTAACACCTTCCATTCTTCAGGCAGAAGTACTTGCTCACCATCTCGCTCAACCATGTTTAACGGCCTGAAAATCAAGCTTGCGCCCTTTTCCATAAGGGATACACATTGGCGTGCCAAATAGGGGATCAGTGCTAATATAACACTCCATATCAAACACGGCTTTTACCATATCATGATCTAATATTGTTTCTGGTGCGCCTTGGCAAAATACAGTGCCGTCTTTAATAGCAATCATTTTATGAGCATACCGAGCAGCAAGATTCAAATCATGCAACACCATCAAAATGGTCGTTTTCTGAGTCGCATTCAGCTCAAATAACAAATCTAAGATTTCGATTTGATGGGTCAAATCTAAATAGGTCGTTGGCTCGTCTAATAATAAAATATCGGTGTCTTGTGCTAAGGCCATGGCAATCCAAGCTCGTTGCCTCTGGCCACCCGATAAAGCATCGACGGAACGATCAGCAAACTCAGTCATATTGGTGTCTTGCAAGGCTTTATGCACTAATCGTTCGTCGTCCTTTGTCCAGCTCTGTAACCAGTTCTGATGTGGGTAACGGCCTTGTCGAACCAATTGTTCAACTGTTAACCCTTCTGGTGCTAAAGGTCCTTGAGGTAAAATAGCAAGCTTGCGAGCGACATCCTTTCCAGACAAGGAATGAATATCTGCGCCATTCAGCAGAACCTGTCCAGTCAACGGTTTCAACAAACGAGCAAACGATTTCAACAAGGTAGACTTACCACAACCATTACCGCCCACCAGCACCGATATTCTATTTGGCTCAATGACTAAGTCTAACGATTCTACAATGATTTTTTGTTCATACCCGAGCGACAGAGCAACACACTCTAATGGCTTATTTTCAGACAGACTCATCGTTAAAAAATCCCAATATTGCTCACCGACTTAAAAGCGCTGTCGATAGAGTAAATAAATAAAAAATGGCGCACCGATCGCAGACACAAACACACCAGCGGGAATATCCAAAGGTTGGAACAACAAGCGACCACAAAGATCTGCCAGCATAACCAAGCAAGCACCAACCAATGCAGATATTGGTAATAAAAGAGCAAAGCTCCGCGTGACAAAACGTCGAGCAATATGGGGTGCAATCAAGCCGACAAAGCCCACCGCGCCAGCATAAGCAATGGCTGGTGCCGCCATCACGACACTTAAAAAAAGTAACGACAAACGCAATTTTTGCACCGATATACCAAGCCCTGTTGCAACTTGATCCCCCAATTCTTGCGTGTTCACCCGACGCGCTAAATACAACGCCAAAGGCCAAGAGACTAGCAACCACGGCAATAAGGCTTTTACCTCAACCCAACTAGCACCATACACACTGCCTGTTAGCCAGATATAAGCAGTAATGCTGGTAGAGAGTGGACTCGCTGCAATCACAAAAGTCGTCACCGCCCCCATCGCTGAGGAAACACCAATACCAACTAACACCAATCGCATTGGTGTTACACCACTATTCCAAGCAAGTACATAAATTAACAACGCTGCCAACAAAGCCCCAGAGATGGCGAAAATAGGCAACCAGACAATCCCCATTGCTGTCGCGAAAAAAGATAAAAAACACACCGCTGCGGCTGAAGCGCCGCCCGTAATACCTATGATATCTGGTGATGCCAGTGGGTTTCGTATCATAGACTGCAGCACCAATCCAGACGATGCCAGAGCAGCGCCCACCATGGCGGCCATCAACACTCTTGGCAAACGCAAAATCTCGACGACAAACAATGAACTCTGATCACCTCGTCCAAACAGCGCCAGTATCACCTGCGGCAACGCAATAAACTCCTCACCTAAACAGAGGGAAAGCAAAATAATCGACAGAAAAAAGACAAAGATAATGAGCATCGACAACAAAGAAAGAACAGGGGTCGAAAACGAAAAAAAACGATGACGAACACTAAGCAACTTATTCACGCTTACCCCCTTTTCGAGCCAAATAAATAAAGAAAGGCGCGCCCAAAATTGCCGTCGTCACACCAATAGGCACCTCTTCTGGCATAATAATAAAACGACTAATCAAGTCAGCACACAGCAATAAAGTCGCTCCCCACAACGCACTCAACGGAATAAGCCACTTATGATCATAACCAATCAAAGACCTCACCATGTGAGGCACCATCAAACCGATAAAGCCAATATTCCCGCCCAACGCTACCGCTCCCCCAGCCAAACCAATAACCAGAATACTCAGCACCACTTTAATCAATAACGTGTTTTGGCCTAAACCTTTGGCAATATCATCTCCCGATAACAGAATATTTATGTGTGGTGCGGCCAGCATTGCAAATGTAATACCCACCACAAAATACGGAACAAGTGGAACCACCAATGCCAAATCACGCCCAGAGACAGAGCCGGCAACCCAAAACAAAACACCGTCTAACCCTTCTTGCCCCATGACCAGTATGCCTTGGGTAAAAGCCATAAACAGTGCCGAGATCGCCGCTCCGGACAACACAATGCGAACAGGGGATAAGCCGTCTTTCCCTGAACTACCCAGTCCATAAACCAAGGCACCAGCCACACTCGCCCCAAAAAAAGCCAGCCACAAAAAAGTATTCAGGGAAGTAACTGAAAAGAAAGTCGAAAACAAAACAATGGAAAACACCGCCCCCGCGTTGACGCCAAAGATAGACGGAGAAGCTAGCGGGTTACGCGTTAATGCTTGCATCAAAACACCTGAAACAGCTAAAGCCGCCCCCACCAAGCAAGCAACAAGAGCACGAGATAAACGCGTAGTGCGAATAATAATGTGGTCAATTGATTGAGGATCAAACGCCCAAAATGCAGTCCAGACCGATTTAGTTGAAATGACATATTGCCCGTAAGCAATACTCCCTAATAAAGAGAGCATAAGGCATATAATAGACAGGACAAGAAGGATCCATTTAAACGTGCTACTGCTGTGTAACCCCATAAATGCTCTAGCGATCTACTGGAGATAGTTGATAAATTTGGTACAACTGATCCAGAATATTCTCAGCCCCTAGAATTCCGCCAGACAATAACCAAGCCACATTATCCACTTCATACACTTGCTTGTGCTTCGGTGCATCAAGCATTTTCCACAATGGATGAGATCGCCAAGCACGATAATTTTGTCTGACAGCAGGATCATTGGAATGCAAAATAATAAAGAAGACATCTGCATTCACACTAGGCAACGCTTCTTTTGTTTTAAGTTTGATCCCCCAACCACCTTCGTTGGGCAGCGGAAACTTAAAGCCTATTTCTTTCAATACCACACCAGGAAAACTTTGATTCAAATACAGACGTAAATGATCCGTACGAATATTTAAAATTGCCGCCGTCAAGGGCCAGTTCGCTTCTCGCTTTTTGATCCCGTTACGAAAATTTGTAATGCGCTGCTGAAAGTCATCCCAAATCTGTTTCCCTTTCTCTTTCTTGTTTAATGCTTCTGCCGTTAGATCCAAAATGCTTTTAAAGTCATACACATTCTCTGCCATCACAGTAGGTGCAATCTGCGATAATTGGCGATAGATTTTTTTATGCCGTGATTTGGTTGCAATAATCAAATCCGGCTTTAACGCCACAATAGCTTCTAGATTAGGCTGCGTTTCCAACCCAACATGAGCAACCCCCTTTAGAGCATCTCGTAAATATTCATAAGTTGGCTGCTGTGCCCAAGAATCCACCACACCAACAGGTGTAATCCCTAACGCCACCACCGAATCTGTCGCACTTTGAAATAAAGTCACAACCCGTATTGGATGCCTACTCTTATCCCGACCCTGATCTACCGTTGGTTCGCTAGCAACGGCGGCTTGAATTAACAAAAAAAGCAGCATCAAAGCTAACAAAACGATAGGTAACCATTTTAATCGACCGATCAACATACTCATCAACACCCTTAAATCTACAACGTATCTTTGTACATTAAATAATAGTATTGGAATTATACACAATAATGATTCTCATTTTATATTTAAAATCGATCTCATTTCTGAAAGTTACTTCAGGAAGAGATAAGATTCGCCCTAAAGCCAATCAATACGAATCACCTCGACAAAGAGAACGTAATGAATACAGTTGATCTGCAAAGAAGATAGCTTGGAACGCTTATGGAATGAATTTGCGTCATGAAAATTAGACCTTATTAGCGCTGATGAACCGATTCCACCACACTAATGACACTGCGCTATAGG
>TARA_R110001606_G_scaffold30629_1_pt1 | contig 18855 bp, 22 predicted proteins | sample TARA_R110001606 | Tara Oceans TARA_R110001606 (sample SAMEA4398315) | marine metagenome | biome: Polar Biome; feature: [SRF] surface water layer (ENVO:00010504); material: water (ENVO:00002006), including particulate matter (ENVO:01000060) such as... | depth 5 m | reverse complement strand
TCAGCTTTAACCATTGGCGGGTTCATTACAACCAACTCTCCTGAATCATCCACTTGAATTTGAAACTCTTGAAGCACAGGTACAATGTCTGTTTGCTCCATTAGTGATTTTTGTAAAGCCATCATGATTGCTCCGACGGCTTGATTTGATAATTTATGATCTTTCATTTTTGTCTCCTATTTGTAATTCTAATTTTTTCATTTATACCTCCCAGAGATTGTTTCCAATTGCTCTTTAATGCTTGGTATTTCTAAATTTTTAATTAAAGCTTCTACCGTTCTTAGTGTTCTATCGCAAACAGTTGAAGTTTCATAAGCCTCTATGTTTATGTCCAGGTTAAACGATTTATTTATTTGTGATACCAATTCATACTTACTAACATCATTAGAATAAACATGCGACTTGCCTATTGAAAATAAGTTTTTTTGGATTACTTGGTGACAAATGTCTGCAAACTGTGTTGTTGTTATGCCGTTCCAATAGTGATCTGTATAGCCTCTTATAGTCTTACCTTTGTTCTTTTTTACCCACTCAATTAGACTAGCGTTTTGATGAATTTCTTCTCCTATAATACTAGTCCTTATAACCATACAATCATTTGGTTCGCCTAGAGATTTACTTTTGCCATAAGAATCTAAACAATCATGATCGTCAAGTTCACTGTATTTACCAGTACCACCAGAAAAAACACAGTCAGTTGTAATGTGTATAAGTTTTTTGTTTGTTTCCTTACACCATTTAGAAAGTTTGTGCGGGAACATTGAATTAATTGTAATTGCATTCACTAAACTATTTGCCATGAAAGGTTTAATAACCCCAATACAATTGATAATATAATCACACTCTGGAATCGCACTCAGTGGTGTTTTGGTGGCATCAAAATAAAAAGAGTTTTTGTTTCTTTTTAACTCTTCTTTACGATACGAAGTATCTGTAGCATAACCAGTCTTGTCTGTAAAATAATCGGACACAGCATTTCCAAGCATCCCGGTGCTTCCTAAGATTACTAATTTTACCATTCTATTCTCCTTGTTAAAATATCTTTAAGCATAATCCAGTCGCATGCTTTAGCCCACAAAGGTCTTGAGAATGCGGCAGGTTTGTTTTTTTCAAAAAAATAATGACCAGCCCACGCGAAGGGATAAACCACAAACGGAGCCAACATCAGTAGCAGCCATAACTCTGTATAGATGACCAGTGTAATGTAGTAAAGTGTAAAAATTTGCCCTATTACATGTAATCTTCTGCACCATTTATTTTGGTGTAAAGTTAGATAATGTTGATAGTATTCATGAAATGTCATCTATAGTTTTCCTCCCAAATGTCCCATTGATCATAGTCAAACCTATAATCATCTCCATGACTCTCTTGTAATGTTGAGGTAGAAAAAAACATTATTATTGTCTCATCTTCTAGGGTTTTAAAGCCATTCGCATAGCCCGCCGGGATGTGCAAAATAGAGGGTTTTTGAGAAGTTAATGTAAACTTATGCACTGCTTCTGTTTCCATGTTAACAATGCCAACCAACGCAGATCCCTTTGGTACATAGACATATTTTGCCTCTTTTTTATGTCCATGCCAAGCCCTTATGAAACCCTTTTTGTAATTCTCAACTTGATAAAATCTTTTTACTCCGGAAAAATCAAAATCATTAATAAATCTTAAAAACCCTCGATCATCCGCAAATAAATCTCCTTTTATTATTTTAAAATTCATGCAATCTCCTTATGTACGCTGCGTTAGAATATACACTATCTGTTGTGTCTTTGACTCTGTTTTCTTTGATTAAGGAATAAATCTGTTCTATTCCATTCAACAAAGTGTATTTTGGCTTCCATCCTGTGGAAATGTACTTATCGTTTTTAACACGATAATTCCTTAGATCTTCAAATTTCATATCAGTGAATTCAATTGAGCACTCAGGAATAAAAGAAGAAATAATTTCCCCTAATTCTGAAATCGTGTAATTTTTATAAGACAGATTATACAGACCAGTGATGTCATTTTTCAGGCCATGTAAAATTGCTGTTGAAACATCCCTTACATGTAACAAAGGTCTCCATTGTTCGCCGCCGAAAATAGTTAGTGTTTCACCCTTTGCGGCTCTCATCGAAAGTATATTTGCCACTAAATCCAGCCTCATTCTAGAGTGCCTATCACCGAGACCAAATAATGTCCCAAGTCGAAAAACCAAGAAATTTTGTGAATTCTTAAGAACGTACTTTTCAGCCTCAAGTTTAGTTGCAGCATACAAAGAAAGAGGATTAGGTGTAGCGCCTTCTTCAATAAGATCATCATTTATTCCATATACTGAACAGGTTGACGGGAACACTATTTTTCCCTTGTAATTATCAACTAACCATTTTACCGTATCAACATTTAAAGTTTTTGTTAGTTTTTGATTTACAGCACAAGCACCATCACCAACAAGACCGGCTAGCCAAATTACACAATCATAATTATGAATTATCTTAGATAGTTTTTCTTGATCCCTGATGTCTCCATGCACAAAGTTGCAACTTTTAAGAAAGCGTTTCTCAAATAGAAGATTATCATAAACTGTAACGTCGTAATCGTTCTTGGTTAGATAATCAGTTAGAAATCCGCCAATGTAGCCGGCGCCCCCCACAATTAAAATTTTATTTTTCATATCTTATCTCCATATTTTTTTACCTCGGGGTTAAAACCGCCTGTTTCGTCACCAGTGATGACACGTTTTATTATTGCTATCAATTTTTTATCTATACATTTTTTTAGTCTAGATCTTTCTTTTACTAATTTAACATCCTCTACAGAAGCCCATGCCTTAAACATGTTATCTTCAGGTCGTTTCATGACTTCATCTTTAAGAACAAAAAGTTTAAAGTTTACTATAGATAATCTATCCACTATCTCTCCAAAACTTATAAGTTCTTCAAAACTATTGCCAAGTTCGTAACTACCATCGTAGTTTTCTATGGCTTTTACAATTATGTCATTGATTTTATTTTTCATATTGCTCCTTCATCCATTCAATTACTTCATTTATACTATCTTCTAGAGATATTTTTGCCTCAAATCCCAAAAGCTTTTTAGCTTTGCTTACATCCGGAGATCTTATTTGAACATCATATTCAAAAGGCTTGCAGATCTCAAGTTCTAAATTGGTTCCATGAATTTTTTTCCACACAAGTTCAGCTAGTTGTTTCACGCTGGTTGGCTGGGAAGTTGAGATATTAAAATCTTCATTTAGAGCCGCGTCGGATTCCATAGCCAAGACAATACCTTTTGCAATATCTTTTCCATTAGTGTAATGTCTGACTTGGTTTCCTTCTCCTAGGATTGGTAACTTATCAGTTGATTCAAGGTGCAAAGATTTATAAATTAAATCGGGCAACACATGACTTAGTAGCATTTTCATATTGCCAATTATCATTTCATCTTCACCTAAAGCCTCATCTTCGCCAACTCCGACACAATTAAAAGGACGAATTATAGTATATGGTAAATTATATTGCTCGTTTGCTCCATAGCAAAAATATTCTGTTGCTAGTTTTTGAAATCCATATGTGCTTAATGGTGGAGGGCACCTTTTCTCTTCTCCCTCGGGAGTTGGATAACAAGAAGTACTTTCAAAAACCATACTGCTAGAGATTACTACAATTTTATTCAAAGATTGCTCTCGGTATAGTTCAATGGCTAAATCAAACGTAGAGGCCATTATTCTTTCATTATTTGCCAAAAGATCATACGCATATTTATGAAAATAACTTATCCCACCAATCATAGCGGCAGCAGCTATGATGTAATCTGCATCTTTAAGTAACTCAAAAATTTCATGCCTTTTCTTTTTCAGGCCACAAACATCCATCTCTAAAAGAGTAAAATTAGGATGATCATCATGAGACCTTTCTACATATCCATATTTAGAATAATTGTCTATACCTATAATTTTGTACCCTTTAGATAGTAACTCTAGACAAATATAGGAACCAATAAAGCCTTGGCTTCCCGTAACTATTACTTTTTTCACTTATTTCTCCCTGCTGGTATTCCGTTGTGTTTGGCGTGGTAAAGCACACCATCATTGTAGCTATAAGCAAGTTGGGGATATAGCCAATTCAGACGCCCAACTGCTTTGTAAAAAAGAGTGTTGTTTAAAAACTTTTTCAATTCGTCTCCCATACATTGCTCATTTGTCCATAGATTTGTTGTTTCTATATTGGTAAACAATTTATTTTTAGTAGACCAAGGTCCATCCAAAAAAAACAAACAACAAGCAAAATCAGTTGTGGAATTAAGTTGATACCTACCTTCTTTGATTATACTTCCATTTTCTGCTTGGGCGTGAAACTTTTGACCAACCGCCTGAGAAACCATTGCGACAAAATTATTACTTATCATGTCCGTATGTCTTCTTGCAAAAGAAGAGGCGTCTGTAATTAGTGTATCCCCGGTCAACCCTACAATCAAATCACAATCCTCAGACAAATCGTATAATTTACTAAAACCTGCATTGAAATTCCTAATTATAACTGGATTTGTTGTTTGTAGCTTGTTAATTTCCTCTGACATGTCTGGTAAGAGTAAATATTCTGTTATCTTTCTTAGTTCCTTGAGGGAATCTGTTTCTTTGTTATTATCAGAATGCACCAAAACAACCTTCGCTTCTGGAGAGTGCTGTTTTACTTCTTTTACTGTTTGCAAAACAAGATCGTGCTCGTCATACATCGTTATAACAATACCAATTTTCATATGAATATTACCTCAGAATTTATGTTGCTAATAATATCTTCCTTTATTTCTTCTGTGTATGAGCCCATGTGGCAAATAACTACGCTTTTTTTGTTCTTTAAAATGTTTGGAGAATAAATCTTTAAGCTAGTTCCGTACAAAACCTTACCTATTTTATCACTGGAGTTATCCAAAATACCATCAACACTGGTTTCTGGGAGGCCCATTGAGAAAAACAATTGTGCGTTAAAGAAAGCACCAAAAACATATACAGGTAAATTTGTATTTTTAACATATTCATTTATTCGATCAGTTAGTGATTGGTAATGTGTTATGGTTTTTTTAAATTTATCACAGATATTCTCGTTATATAAGCCTAGTTTTTTTGTATCAATTATCCTCGCAGGGCCATTAGTTTTTTCACAACAATAAAATAAGGAATGGTTTAAATATTTTATTTTCTTTGTGATACGAAAACCAGATCTTTCTAGTAAAAAATTTATACTGTAGTCATCAACATAATAAGTATGCTCAAAAGAAAGGCTGGCGGGTGGTAGTTTTTGTTTGTCTAATAAAAATTTCATATTTGGTATAGATAAGAATAATCTTCCTTCTTTGTTTAATAAATTATAAATGTTTTTTAAATCCTTAGATGGTTCAAAAAGATGTTCAAAAACATGTGATAATACTATATTATCATATTTTTCATCATTTGTCAAATTATTTAACCAAGTTTTTTCATATTTTATTTGCGGGGGTAAATCTTTTTCATTGCTTGGATTAGGTTCCACTATTTTCCAGTTTATAGTGTTGTCTTTATTTACGCAACGCTTAGCTAGCTTCGCAGAAGGGCATCCAATCTCTAAAACTTTCTTGTTTTTCTTGTTATTTATGATAAAATTGCAAAACTGGTCATAGTGATTTTTCCAAAGAGTACCAACAACCTCAACGTTATGATTCGATTGGTATAATTTTTCCAAAGGGATTAACCCCCCTAGTTGTAGTGTTTTGCAGCTTGAACACTTAACAAACTTTAAGTGTTCTCTTAGGGCTTTTCCTGCTTCGAACTCCATGATTGTTCCCATAAATATTGGGAAATCTTTAAGATCGATAACTTTACTAAAAACTTCAGAATCACAAACCACACATTTTTTTCTTTTTGTTGCAATAGTCACACCATACTCCTAAAATTTTCTATGAAATCTGAACAGATACCACTACAGTTTCCTAATGCACTATGTTGTTCTGTAATTTTTTCTGGTATGACACAAATTGATTTGTTTACCAGTTTTTCTCCGGGATATGTCCAAATATAGCCGTTACTTGTAAGAGTGTAGCTATCCTCTTGATGCCAAAAACACTTTACTCCTAGGAGTAAAAGTTCTTGCAGTGCTTGGGGATTTTTAGCATGGCACCAAAGTTTGTCGTTTTTTAAAAAATCTTCTTTTATCAAGTATTCTGGTTTGTCGTGCCCTAAAAACCACTCTCCAGACACCCTTCGTACATCGATCTCCACTTCGTATCCTTGTTGGATAGCTTTCAATATGTAATCTGGATTATTTTCATATGATTTATTTTGACCTACTAAGTTTCCACGATGAGAAATCAATATCATTCTAGAGCACCCCATTTTTTGATTGCTATCCGATATTCCTCAGAGTGATGCATGTCTATTGCCTGTCTCATTGCCATTGCTCCACTTTTTGAACCATTTGGGTGCCCATGTATTGCGCCTCCAACATTTGCCATGTAGTTGGTACCAAATCTCTTGTTTATAGCACCAACAAGACCCGGGTGCATCCCGCAACTAAGTGCAGGCATTACATTTCTGCTGTGTAAAACATTTAGGGTGTTTTTTAATTCATTTTCATTGTTTGACATATAACCCCCCCACATTCCAGCGTGAATAAAGTCAACCCCCATAAGCCCAGCAAGATCACAAATAACATCCCAAGAAATATGATAATCATGAGATTTATTAGTCAAAACTTTATCACCACTCTTTTGAAAATGTATAAACATAGGAAGATCTAGTTGTCTAATTGACTTATAGACTCCTAAACCGCTCCAAAAATTAATATGTACCGCGTTTGCTCCTAATTCATATACTTTTTTTACTCTATCAATTACGTGATGGGGATCACAATTAATACACACAGCATAAATAACATTTTTATCTTTAAGAAATTCCATGATTTTTGGAACTCTCTCCTCTATAGGACAACAGGTAGGATTGGACATAATTTCATCTTCTTTAATAAAGTTAATTCCACCCTCTACCATCTCTTTGACCATTTCTAATAAAACATCACTGTTGACGCCAATTTTTGGCTTAACGATACCACCAAATAATGGTTTATTGTGGGCACCAGTAAAATTTCTAATACCACTAATTCCATATTTTGGTTTCATAAAATGATTATCCTCTATGTGTTGTGGAAAAACCACCTCCAAAAGATGACACTTATCAATAATGTCAATATCCATCTGTCCTCCCATGAATTGACACAATAAATGAGAAACACCATCTGTTTCAAAATCAGTATTAACAACTGGGAATGCAATTGTGACTTCACCTTCTTTGATAGATTTTAATTTTTCTTCGTCTCCGATAACAAAGCAAGAGTGGTTTTCAAATAACTCATCTGTCTCCCAGTGGTTTCTTACATTTGGATTTCCAACACTTTGCCCTATACTAAGTCCCCAAGCAGCATCTCTTAGGGATTCACTCGAAGATAAAAAATATTTACACAAAATGTATTTATCTGCATCTATCTCATTAATCTTTCTAAAAATTTTCATTATTTCTCCAATTTTGCTAAAAATCTATCTAATTCTTCCGGTGTACCCATTCCTCTCATTTCATACACAGGATATGGTTTCACCACACCACCTCTAGAATTAATTAAAATATTATAAACAGGGCAAATATAAAACTCATTATTAAATCTAATATTTTTAGAAATCATTTCTTCAGCACAAGACACATACTCAGACCCTTTTGCCCAATAATACATCCCAACTGTCGCAAAATTACTAATAACTTGTTTTTCTGCTACTTGTGTAATGTTTCCTGTATCGTAGTTTATTCTAGAATATGAGTGCTTGGGGCTGTCTGATAGAAAGTAAGGTATACATCCATCGTACTCTTTACAATAATTTTGAAAATGCTTTGGATTCCAGTCAACCCACTGGTCTGCGTTTGCTATGAACAATGGACTATCATCATTGATAAACTCCTTTGCTAATAAAGTAGTACATGCTGCACCTTCTGTTAATTTATCTATTTCAACAACTATAGAATTACTTACGCATTTTTGTAAATATTTTTTCATGTGTGGGTACTTCTGCATATGTGCTTTTTGCACAATAAAAACGTGTTCGTTTTGTTCTAGCCCAATGTTCTCAATAATTCTTTGTATCATTGGTTTCCCAGAGACATCAATTAGAGGCTTTGGGTCTTTATACCCTGCTTTAAAAAACCTAGAACCAGCACCTGCTAGTGGTATTAAAATTTTCATGTTATTCTTTCCTCATTCCTTTAAAAACTGTTACTTTGTATTTGTTATTTTCTTCTAAAATATTATCAAAAAAATCAACATCCAGGCACTTTTCCTTGCACAATGAGGCCAAAGCCTTTGTGTCTTTCGGTAAACACATTCCACCGAAGCCACGAAAATTTTTATTGCAATCTAGATAGATATCTTGAATATGTTCTCGCAACACTATTGCATTTTTTACTTTAGTATAGCTAGCACCAGAAGCCTCACAAACTTCATAAAAACTATTTGCAAATGTGATTAGAGTAGCATTATAAACATTATTGAAATATTTTGATAGTTCTGCTTCTGTCGGAGTTAATTTTTTAAATTTGCGTGGTAAATGTCCATGAGCCTCTTTAATTAATTTATAGTGTTGTTCTAAGCTGCATCCGACAATGCAGACGTCGTGGTTTTCCACAAAGTCTAAAGAGGCACATCTCTCTCTTAAAAATTCAGGCACGAAGCAAATTTTTTGACTGTTGTGTTTTTCTTTTAGTTTCTCTGTCGTACCGGGGACAACAGTTGATTTTATACAAATAATACCTTTGTAGTTTTTACTTAATAAATCTGCTGTTACTTCCTCAACTATTGAAATGTCGCAACCTCCATCCGGCTTCGATGGACTTGGAACACACAAAAAACAAATTTCACTTTCTAATACATCATCCAAGCATGTATCTAAAGTAATGTCATGAAACATAACATCATGCCCTAGTTTTTCAAAACCATATCTAATCGCACTGCCAACCACCCCTAATCCAACAATTCCAATTTTCATGAATAAACTCCTTTCTTTTTGTTAATTTGTGTTTCTAAACCACCGCAGTGATAACTAATAGCATCAAGTGCCTTGATTACCTCTACGCCACCATGTTTGCATCTGTTAAAAAAATCAGTATCTCCTGTAACTCTATTCACAAAGACACCTTCGGGATCTGGGCTTTCGTTGACAAATACCTTGGACATTGGTCCAAATTTTTGCCACACATCTTTCCCTAAAGCAAAAGGCATTGCATCAAATCGATGTCCGTATTCTATCTCGTTGGTGACTATTTGATCTTTAAATCTTTCAACATATGAATTAGCAAAATCTATAAATTCATCTTTTTTAAAACTTTCATGCAATGTAATACCAAAATTTCTACAGGTATGCAACGAAGGTAATGTACCTGGTTCGATTAATTTACAATTGACAACTCTATTTGGCTGGCAATGCTTGTATAGATTTACCAGCCAATTTTTGTGAAAATAATGATCTGTAGCAATTGGACAAATGTAATCACAATGTTCAAAAATTATTTCATAACCAGCGTTCCAGCCACGATACAGATTCCACAGAAAACCTTTTCCCTCATCATATCCAATGTCAACATATTTAAAGTTTTTTTCGTTCAACCAATCAATTACTTTGTCAGCGGTCTTCCAGCAAATAAAAACAATATCAACATCTTCATCAGGTAGTCCACTGTTTTCAATTGCACTCTCAACAGCAAACTTTGCCATGTCTAGTGCACTGCCAATTTGACAATACATTGCTATTTTTGGATTGTTCCATTCTCCATTAAAATACATTTTTTTCTCCATTAATAAATTTTTTATTTCTAAATCCCTCAGAGGGCGGTAAAGTCGTAGAATACTTCCATGGTAAGAAATTATGTGCTGGTGTTTCTCCTAAATTGTAATCCAGATGAGGTTCGGGTTTTAATCTTTTTATAGTTTCATTGTCTTCATGCCACTTAGCTTCAAAATATGTTTTATTTTTTTCAAATGATGAGTCTAGGGGCCATCTAGATGGCCCTGGTCGATACCATACTTGTTCTCTTTCATAGTAAGCTATATTTGCCTCTCTCAATCTTCTCATGAAATCGCAATCTTCAAAACCGCCACCAACATATTTTTCATCAAAAAAGCCTATTTTTTCAATCAAATGTTTTGTGAAACCAAAAAAACCAAATCTATAAAGACCAACGACCCCATACCCGGCTTCTATGAGATTCAGCGTGTTATCAATGTCATGTTTATAAGGAAGACACCTGTCTGAGCAAATAATAACAACTTCTGTCTTAGTAGACACTATGCAGTCATTCAATAACTTGGAAAAAGATGGATAATCGGCGCCATTAAACTTTGTAACTTTTCTCTTGTCTTCCTCTGCAAGTTCAAAAACTATGTGTTGGTATATCTCTTCTTGAATTTTGAAGTTATTGGAAGGTATAATAATAGAAAAATCTTTATTTTTCATCCCTTTCCCCTTCTATTATATGATAAACAGGTGAATCGAATACAGTTATGTGTTTCATACTATATTTCTTTTCTAAAATCTCATGAAAATAATAGTCATCACCTGCCTTATAAATGGGTCTATCGTTCGGGAAACCGCTAAATAATTTACCATTATGGATGAATATATTGCCAACTGGATATTGGCCGCTTTCAATCACTCTCTCTTTTGAAAGCACACAAGGCATGTATAGTCCTCTTGGTTCTATTTTATCCTCTTTTATAATCTCAGCATAATTTAACCAAGTTTCCATTTTAAAATTATCCGGATGAGTTCCAAAATTGTACCCTTCTACTTTTAAAAGATTTACTCCGTGCATGCCGCTCTCCATCTTACCGCTCTCAATTAAACGGCTGCAGGGTATGTTTATTCCATCATGATGTTTTAATAAGTTACTTAACCAGTTTTCACAAAAAACATCATCTGAGTTTACTAGGCATACATTATCAAATTCACTGGAGGTCACAGCATAATTGTAGGCTCGATACACTCTGTTTAGGTAAAATTCTTTCGGATCCGGATTATTGAAGATAGTATAAGGTATGTCTATTTTTTTTAACTCTTCTAGGACTTCTTTGGTTGCATCATTAGCAACAATTCTTACTCCTACTTTCCAACCCTCTACTTTACACAAATCACTTTTTAATTGATCTGCTATAAAATGAAGATATTTGATTGATTTGTAAACCAAACTTACTACTTCTATGTTTTTTTTAATCATCTGTTTTTGCTCCAAATAAATATAACTTTTTACCATCGGCACAAGTAATATAAGCATTAGGATAGGGATCCTGCAGTGCTCTTATTTTATTATAAAGTTGTTCGGCTGTTTGGTTTTTTAAATCGACAATCTTTATCTCGCTCATGTGTGGCTTGCGTCTTCTACAATAACTTCCTTTTTTAAAATCTTGCTCTAGTTCATGAATTTCTGTATTATTTATAAATTTATTAATTATTTGATTTATGCCTTTGGCGCCAATTATTGAAATTCTCCGAAAAACATCGTTTAGATCGCCATCAAGAGAAAAATTTTCTTGAAAAAGTATATTACCTTTATCAACAAACTCATTCATTTTAAATAAAGTCACAGCGCTCTCTTTCTCGCCATTTATTATTTGATGTTGGATTGGTGACCCTCCTCTATATTTTGGCAGTTTCGAAGGGTGCAAACAAATGCAATAATTATTTTCAACAATTTCTTTTTCTAAAATCCAACTCCATCCAATAAAAAAAAGTATTTCGTTATTTAGGTTTTCAATTTCGTTGAACTGTTGTTTATTTTGTATTAATAAAATCTCCAAACCACTTTCTTTTATGAGGTTATTATAAATCTCTTTAGCCCAAGATCTATATCCACAAAAATACATTTTCATTTTCTAACACTCCTAATGATTTTAAAAGCCTCTGCATGTTTTAGGTTTGACTGGGACCCTCTCATTGTTGCCAAAGAAGTTACAGTATCAATTGAACGAAAATTTCTTACTTGTGATTTCATACACTTATACGCGTCGATCTTCTTATTGATATCAATAGGAATAAAGCAATTTGGTTTAAATACGGAATCCAAATCATGCGTAAAGTCCCACATATAAACATGCGGTTGCTCATAAATCAATACTTCTTTTACAAAATAATTTATGTCATGTGGGCGAAGTGCAATAAGAGAACACTGGTATACAGTTCTGTGGTCTTGATTATAAGAAGGATAAGGGATGTAAATCTGGTCTGGTTTAAAAATGTTTATTTGTTTAGAAATCTGATCGATCAAAGAATTATCATAGTGATTAACACGATTCCCGTGAAGTATTTTAAAAGAGTGCCCTAACAAATCCGAGGCTGATTGTGCTTCTTGGATTCTTTCCTCTCTAGAGACAACATGAAAATCATCAATACCGCAATAAACAACCAAACAGTCTTCATCTAAAATACCACCGCAACCAAGAATATCATCATCTACGTGAGGCGCAATAATTAATTTTTTCATTCTTTTAACCTCTTTAGGTTTATGGGATTATCATCAAGAGAAGTTTCAAACCAATCTGGGAGTTGCGTTTTATCTATTTCTTCGACTTTCAATGTTGTTTCGTCTAATAATCTCTCCAAGGAATTACCAGTTTGCCCTTTTGATTTATAGAGTTCATAGCGAGAAGTAATCTGCTTGTCTGTTGCGAAACCTCTGTGTATTAAATTCCTGTTTATTCGAATTTGTTTTTTTAATCCGATTGGGTATTGTGGTTGATGCAATCCAGAACTGTCTGGAAAATGTATCTTCCCATTATTGCGCCAAAATACTTTTACTCCATTGTTGTGTAACCAATCATAGTCGTTATCAATTCTGTAGTGGATATCACTTCTCCATAGATTTAGGTGTCCCATCGTAATCACATCAATTTCTTCTTTCAATGCCTTTTGTAAAACTAGTTTGAATTCTCTACCATTGTTTCTCAACATTCTACCGTCTAATACTGTGTCTCCATCCATCCAAAAAATCCAATCAACATCCGGATGTTCTTTTAGTAATTTTTCCAATAATATCTTTTTGCATGCTATTTCTTTGTAAAAATCATTTGTGGATGACTCTATCACGAATGTATTATCAAAATTCTTATAATATTCTTTACTACCGTCATTACTGTTTTGATCATAGATGTAGATAAAATCACAAAACTCCATACACCTAAACCAATTTTGTAGATTGCCTTTCCATAGTTCATTTCTTAATTGTGCAAAACCAATGACTTTCACTTTAACTCCTCTTTTAAGATCTCAACAATAGTGTTACTAGTATTACCATCACCAAGCCAGTCGATTGATGTATCTCTAGATCCTAAAGCCCACTCTAGAATAGATTTGTGCTTCTTGTCACTATCTACCGGTAATAAACGACTGTTGTTGTTTGAAACAGACTCTGGTCGTTCGGTAAAATCTCTCGGAACTATTACTGGGATATTTAAAATCGCTGGTTCTTCTTGGGCGGTACCACTATCACTTATTATAAACTTAGAGTCTTGCATGAATTTTATAAACTTTTTGTACCCCATTAGGTCCACTACTTTAATTTTTCCGAGATCAATATTGAAATCTTTTATCGCTTTTATAGTCCTTCCAAAACGAAGCAGTATAATAGGTAGCCCAGTCTTAGAATGACATAAGTTAGCAAATTTAATTATAGATTTGAGTCGAGATTTATAATTAAAATTCTCAGGTCTATGTATGTCTAACAATATGTGACTATTTTTTCCTTTGTAAGAAAGATCAGCTATGTTTTTTAATGGTTCGATTATAGTGTTCCCAACTATAAAGATTTTATTCTCACTTATACCTTCTTTCATTGCTTTTTGTCTGTAGTTTTCATGATAAACAAAAAGGTAATTGCTAACATGATCACACACTTTCCGATTTATTTCTTCTAACATTCTTTCGTCATAACTTCTCATACCTGCTTCAATATGTCCAATTTTATAGCCTTCTTTTCGCAAAGGCACCGAAGCTAGAACAGAGTTGCTATCCCCTAGAAACAAAATAACATCAGGATTAAGATTATTTTTACTGATGCATTCAATAATTTTGATCCCTAAATCTGCTTGTTGTTCGTAGTGTTTTTTGCCTGCGGCGCCTATTGACAAATTAAAGTCTGGTTTTCTTATTTGTAGGTCCTCAAAGAAAATGCCTGATAATAGATTGTCATAGTGTTGGCCACTATGAACTAAGATGTGATTGCACCAATCTGCTGAATCAAGTGCCTTGATGACTTGAGACATTCTAATGAAATCTGGTCTTATTCCTGTTATTGTTATGACTGTTTTCACTTATGTTCCCTTTTTATTCTATCTTTAATGTTATAAATTCTATTGGAGTAGAACTTCTTACTTAGTTCCTCCGGAGTACCGTGCACCTGTTTTAATAAATCCAGTGGCTTATCTTCAGTTATTTTAAGAAAACTTAATGCTTTTTTGAAAACATCAGTATTTTTCTTAGAAATTATAATTTCTGAACTATATGCTTCATCATAACAGTAAATCATGTCGGTATTTTTGGGGACAACATTACATAATTTTGCCAAACAAATCTCAATTGAGGATTCGGGTCTTAGCCATAATCCACCCTGTGAAATCAAGACATAACAACTTAAAAAAGCCACTTTATCTGATGTTACCTTTATGGAGTCTAGATTAATTGTTTTTACTAGACAGGCTATTTCTCTTGTAATTTTTGATTTAAGATTGCTATCGTTTTTAGTGTCCCAGTAAAGATGTACGGACCAGTCGGGATTCATTTTTTTAAAAGAGATTATGTATTTTTTTTCTTTTTCAGAAAAATTTTCACCACAATAAAAACTAGCTATTTTTGGAATGTTTAAATTCCACTTATCCGAATCAACATAAAGTTTTTTAGTAAGTCTTTCAGCTTCTAAAACACATTTTCTATCTATCATTGATAAGGAATCTTCTGGATTATTGTGTTTACCTAAAATAGTATCGATATAACCTACGCGACTTTTAAGGGCCATTCTCATTGACATGTGGTAATCTTCTCCAGGAAGTTCTAAATAATCACCACACTCTTTTTTCAAACGCATCGTAAACATAAAACAAACGCCTTGGAAACAATGTTTGTGGTTTATTTTAGTCCAGTCATCTACAATTATTTGATCACCTGACATTGATGAATCGTGACGAAGACCTTCACAATAATAAAACTGATCTTCAAGCTTATGATAAGCCTTAAAAGGAGATTTAAAATAAGAGCTATAATAAGACGAACAAACATATTCAACATCTCTGTTATTTTTTAAGAATGTTACCAAGGTTTTTAAAAAATCAACCTCCTTGTTGTCGTCCGAGGAAATCCAAGTGCCGAATTCACCCTTTGCTTTAGAGAAGCCAAGATTTAATGCTGATCCTGTTCCTCCATTTTTTTTATTGTAAATACTTATTCTGTTATCTTTTTTAACATATTCATCTAAAATTTTAGATGTATTATCTGTTGACCCATCATTCACTACAATTATTTCAAAATTATTGTAATTTTGAAATAATAAATCATCCAAAGCGGATTCTAAATATTTAGCGTCATTATACGTTGGGATTACTATAGATATCAAATCTTTAATCATTTTTTTCCTCTATTGTTTTTACAATTAAATTTATTATTTTATCTCTACAATCACGCATTGCTTCAATCAGTTTTAATCCGTTTAGATCATACCATGGTTCATAGCATGCTCCAATGTTTTTATTAGTTATAACTTCTACATTTAGCATTTTTGCTTCAACTACAATGCGCGAAAGTGTTTCTGGTGTTTTTGGTAAAAAGATAAATTTTTTATTTTTGCTTAACAGTTTCAAAAAAACCTTATAATCATTTGAACTTATTTTTTCATAATCATAATTTTTATACTTACAATAAAACTCGGCATCTCTTGTATTTTTGTGTAAAACTGGTGAGTTTATTATGGAAATCTTATGATTTTTTTTAAACTTTGACAACGTTTCTATCAAATCCAAAACCTCATGACTCCATAAGTTACCAGATACATTTATTAAGTTTTTTAAATTTAAATTTTTTTGAATTATTTGTTTGTGAAAAGACGACTGACAAAACACTGTCTTGGCATTTAAGTAAAAGTCAGCGTTTATTATTTCCTCTGGTGGTGCTTTAAAATTCTCATAGTCTAAGGGGTTTCTGGTTTTTAAATATTTATGATCATGTTCGTAAATAATGTATTTGTGATTTTTTTGCAATGTTGATTTACACTGTTGATTTAAAAAAATAAAATTTGAAATAACATAAAAACAATTCAGATTGTTCTTTAAAAAGTCGACAGAAACTTTATTGCTTTTTACTTTTGTGATTTCATAACCTCTATCTTGTAAAAGAAGAATTAATTCATTATCATTTAATTCTCCTCCTCCAACAATGTCATTTAAAAAAAAATCAGAAATGTATACAACTTTATTCAATAAACGACCCTTCCAATTCAGTTATCCATTCTTCAACATTAACTTCTTCGCCGTAAATGGACTCCACAAAACCCTCAAATAGTTTCTCATCAGAAAATTTATCGCTAACTAGCACTTTCAGATCTTCTGCTTTTGCCTTCATCTTGTCATAACCTTTAAACGCCTTTCGCAATGCCATTTTATAAGATCCTTGATCAGCATTTGCCCACATTGAATCTGCTTCCAAAACACCAGGCCATACAGCTTGTTGTTGAATTGGTTGCATGGTATAATCAACTTTGTTGAAATAATCCTTTCCATCATGATGCAAGAAATCAACTTGCCCGGACCATCCTATTGTTGTGATCGGAAGTCCTTCGCGAGCAGCTTCAAACATTGGAAGACCGAAACCTTCACCGTGAGCGATATTGATCATTCCTTTTATCTTATCGTTTTGATACAGACCGGTCATTTGTCCTGCGGATAGATCTCCATGGAGAAGATAAACAGAACACTTACGATCTTTATATCCTTCTATCAACTGCGACATTCTAACTTGAAGATGTTCCCAGTCCATAACTGAATTTGAGGCAATGTTGGTTTTAATAACAAGTCCGACCTCTTGATCGATAAACTCTTCGACAAACCACTTTACCATATTATCAAAATTCTTGCGAGGAGATATTTGAGATACAGCGAGAAAGTTAAAGTCATGCTTAAGTTGCAGTTCTTTAACCTCTTCAGGTTCTGCTCTCGGGGTATTCTCCCAAACAACTTCTACGGGTGTTTCAATTTTATAAGGAAATGTCTCGCCGGTTTGATTGTTAGTTGCTTGCGCCACTGTATCAACCAGAGAAGTCTTCGCATGATTAGAAACAACCAATACCTTATCCATATCGTTACATTTTGGTAGCCACTGAGGTGAACACTTATGTGTTTCAATACCAGCAGTGTAACCAATGTTAATTGGAGCGATCTTTTGAAATTCATTGGGAATTGTTATTTGCAAAGACATATCGGCTTGAAGTTGTTTGCGTTGGATAAGAACTTGTGTTAAAGTTATCTTCTCATCCATCCATGCTCTAAACTCTGAATCTTCCCAAATCCAGCCAGTTTTTCCCCATGGAATAGCCATAATAAATATATCAAATAGATCTTCGCGAGATCTCAATGCTCTCAGAGCAAATCGTGCTTGCTCGCCATATCCTGATTGTGATAAAACAGGACCTCTTATTAAGATTTTCTTTTTCACGCTACCTCCATGAAACGAATTCCGCTATAGTTTGTTCTTGTTTCCCAAGAGCCACCTTCTTCGACAACCTTATCCATAAACTCAACCCACGTAGAATTGAAATTTTCGAAGTTATAATTCGTTTCAACATGCTTGCGCCCTAACATACCCATCTTACGTCTTTCCTCAGCAGGAATGTTGTAAATCTTTGATAATGCGGACATAAATTGGTCTTTATTGATACGGTCTTCATATATATAAGGAACATCTTGAGAACCGATAACAGACTTTGAGGAGGGGAGGAGGGGTATGCCAAACCAATCTTTTCCATCAGTCACTTGCTCTTGTAGGCCACCGGTCATATTAACTATGATAGGAGTTCCACAGGACAGTGATTCCAAAGTTGCAAGACCAAAGCCTTCCGCGTCTGAAATATTGATTGTACAATCTGCCATGTTATACATTGCAGATAAATGTTCGGGGGGAACTTTCTGGGTTGACAAAAGTACTTGTCTGTTATCGAGTTCAAGATGTTCAATAATGTGATTGAGATTTTGACCATGTGGGTCATTTGGATCTGTATGCATGATAAGTTGTGCCTTGTCGTGAAGGTTGTTTTTATCAAGCCATTCTTTGAACCAATAAATTAGAGTTCCGGAATGCTTTCTTCTTGCGTTTCTGTTATTCCAAAAGAAAATTACTTTTTCTCGGTCAGATTCAGGAAGCGAATCCGCTCTAAGTTTCTCAATATGTTCCGGAGTTACAGGTTTAAAAACCTCTCCGTTAACAGCATGCGGAATATATTGTCGTTTGACTTCCGGAGCTGCTTTTGCTACGATATCATCAGTTACCTTAGATATTGTTGCAACTGCGTCGTTGGAAATATAAAATTTCCGGTTAAACATCGGCACAGGATAGTTATCCCATACATGATAGTAAACCATAGGAATGAGAGGACGAACCTCATTCTCAATTTGCCACAACCAACCCCAAAAACGGGGATCGGTCATAAACCACAAAACGTCCGGCTTCTCTGTACGAAGAACCGAACGAATCATTTCAGGTGTTCCGTAACCATCTACGGGAACTATTTTCCAGTCTTCACCATACGGCTCAACCATTTTTGCAGAATAGTCATTATGCTTG
>TARA_R110001606_G_scaffold112726_2_pt1 | contig 18863 bp, 16 predicted proteins | sample TARA_R110001606 | Tara Oceans TARA_R110001606 (sample SAMEA4398315) | marine metagenome | biome: Polar Biome; feature: [SRF] surface water layer (ENVO:00010504); material: water (ENVO:00002006), including particulate matter (ENVO:01000060) such as... | depth 5 m | reverse complement strand
GGCTGAATGCGTTCGATCTGTTCGCGATCGACAATAACCACCGCGCCGGTTTGCCGGGAAACGGCTGTCTGTTCAGAGCCGACCACTTCCATTGTCGGCAACCGGAAGGCGTTCTGGTTCTTGGCGCTTGCGCTGATAGGCAGCAGGGCAAAGGCGACTGCAATAGCGAGGTTTTGGCGTTGGAATAGTGGTGTTGGCGTCATCTCATCTTCCTGGGGTTGGACTTTACGTCTTGGCTTGAACCGCGACTAAGATTCGAGCTGGAGTAACGAGGCGGGATTCTAAAGACAGAAGATAATCATTGTCAATCGCATTCAATATTTTAGGCTGATGCGATTTTCAGGACCTTCAGCCCCGAATAGAGGGATTGCTTTGAGCATTAAACGGCGATGATGTGACTAGGTCCGACTAGGGCTGATGATTCCAGCCGGGATCAAGTGCAGGTCATGATCAGAGAGTTGCCTCGGATTTATGAACGCTTTGAAGCCTCACGCTGAGGTGACCTCGAGGGGAGGCGGAACGTGAGAAATCTCATTGAGTACATAATGGTAACTTGCGGAAAAGGTCATGGAACGATTGACTCCGGTCGCAGGCCTAACGTTCACGATCCTTGCCCATCAATGCAAACAGCGCTCCGGCAGCCTGACGTACGCGCCTCCATTCCCTCGATGCAGAAAAGCTGCTGGTTTCTCGACGCCTGCGATTGAGCTGGACATTGAGCGCCTTGCCGTACCTCTCCTTGAGGAGGTCGCGCAGGGCGTCGACGTTGTATTGCTCGCGGTCGGGCGAAACAGACAGGGGTATGATCTCTTCGAGGTTAAGTACCTCCCGATTGAATGCGAGCGCCTCGCGAATCAGCGTAGCCTTCTCGCTGTCCTCGGTCAGGTCGTAGGGCGGTGTCCAGTCGTTGATATTGCCGAGGCGATCGACCTGATTGAGTAGGCCGATGGTGGTGGGCGCCTGATAATCGAGATGCTTGCTCTGCCATGCCTGAAAATGATCACCAAAGGCCTGGTCCAGCTTGCGTGCAGGCTGATTGGCACGGAGCACCCAGAGCACCATGTCCGACTGCACCATCTCTTCGAACAGGATTTTCTCGTTTTTCGGATCGCCGTTCAGTCCTGGCAAGTCGAGTAGTCGCAGGAAGGGAATGCCGTCCACCTTGCACTCGTAAACCAAGCCGCGGTCGGTGGAGGGTAAGGCACTGGTTTCCGCCTGCCAGCCTTCGGTCAGGGCATTGATCACTGAGGACTTGCCTGCGCCCACCTGGCCAAGCAGACAGATACGAATGGGTTCCGGTTTTTCTGCGGTACGGGAGTCATCTTTCAATGTAGACGCGCTGACCGACAGTTCGTCGTCCTCGAAGCGGAAATGGCCCCCATAGAGATCGATAGCTGCGCGTAGTACCTCAAGTAACAGCAGGCGTTTAAGTCTCAACTGCATCTCGTCACTCAGGCCCTCGAATGACTGGCCAATGGCCTGGCTACCCAGTTCGGCGAGCAGCCCCTCTGGTGTGAGCAGGCGGACCTTGCGGTAGATGTTCACCAGCTTCAATGCAGGGGCGAACTGATCGCCTTTTTCTTCCAGCCAGAGCATGTGAGAGATCTTCAGGTGGTCTATGCCGGGCACGTTTTCCTTGAGTGTGCGCCTGTAGCGCTGGGTAAGTCGTTCAGCAATGGCCAGGAGGGCTACGGGTGAGAAGGCCCATTCGGCATGGCGTTTGCCCTGCCCGTAGTGGGTAGCCACACCCTGGGCAAGCTCAAACGAAACATCATACATGGCGCGCCAATTCGGGTTTTTATCCGCGAGTTCGCTGACCATCGGCAGCAGTTCCAGTTGTGCCTCACGATCCTGTGGGGTCCAGTAGTCGGGCGTTTCCATTGCCTGGATCAGCGTCTGATCAACCGGTGGCGTAGATTTTTTCTTGCGTCTGCGTATGAAGATCAGCGGCAGCATTGCGGCCAGGGTAAGCAGCCCCAGCAGTCCCACAAAGGTCAGGATATAGTTGTAGCGTATGACGGCGTACAGCCCGAAGCACGCCAGCAATAATAGCGGTGGCATTACAACAATCAGCACGAATGGCTTGAGCCGGTCGGAAAAGCTGACTGCTGCGCGCCAGGCGTTAAAGGTTGTTTTCAGCTTCATCTTTGGCCACTGGCATGATGTGTTCGAAGGCCTGACGGTAGGTTGCCTTGAGCTCTTCTGGTGAGGTGGACTTGCCGCAAGCCTTGTTGAAGAAATAGATGCAGCCGACGCGGCCCAGGGCATAGGTCACGCCATAACTAGTGACGGCTGCAGAGGCCGCGCCGATGGTCTGACCATACACCGGAATCAGCTTGACCAGCTGCTGCAGTCCCAGGCGGGAGGCATACTGCACGCCAAAACCCATTCCCAGGGTGCTTCCCAGTTCGGTCAGTAGACGTTTATTCCATTGCAGGCCGTATTGGTTAGCCAGGCTATGCAACATTTTCGTCTGTATCGCGGGCACTGAAACCAGGCCCACGATGGGCACCGCGTTAGTGGCCCCGGCCGCGCCTGCGTACCACATGATTTCGGTCTTCAGCTTGCGGAAATTGGCCTCCTCAGTGGACTGCTTGTCACGGCGCTCGAACAATTCGGCGACGATAGGCAAAAACTGAGCGAGCTTTTCGACCAGGCCGTCCACGCCGACGGGGTGACCCTCGCTGCCCACAAGGTCGACCGGAGCGCTTTCAATCGCGCCCCACACCTTTTCGACAGCGCCCTGATTGAGCGCAATGCATTTGTCCCTTTCTCTGGTGTTGTCGAGCAGATCGATGCCCGTATGCACCAGCAGCGCGTTGCGGATCTTGCCGGACTGTCGGATTTTTTTCAGAGCTGCGAGCAATTCTGATTGCTCCGGATCATCTGCCCTCATGACCACTACCAGTGCGTGGCTGTTGCCTTCACAGGTTTTAATATCTTCTGTGGGATCGTAACCGGCTTCGGCTAGGCCACGGGTATCGATAAAAGTCAGTACCGGGGTGGTAGTGGGAAAGTCATAGCGGGTAGCCGTTTTGGTGCAGGGCCGAAAACCGCGGCCTACCTCAATGTCACTGAGCCCGGTGACGGTCTGAATCAAGGTGGATTTGCCGGCTCCGGTCTTGCCGATAAGCCAGAGTGTCGGCAGATGCTCGGCGTTGTGCCTGAATGCCAGTTCCAGATCGGCCTTCTTGGCTGGGTTGAGCGTGCGATAGATTCGCTGGAAATAACTCATTGACGGTCCTGCTTGAGTCGGTGGGCGAAATTGCTGGCGCGCTGCGGACCAGATCGGCGATTTACCTACAGTGTAGGTCATGGGCCTGGGTCCCCGCATGTAGCCTGCTTGCCGACGTGCAGGCGAGCCTTGTTTATCTCACTCGCGTACCCGACGAATCGCATCCAGCCAGCCCCGGTAGAGCTCGTTGCGTTTTGCTTCGGGCATGGCCGGTGAAAAAGCCCGCTCGCATTGCCAATGCTCGGCAATCTCATCCAGGCTCTGGTAGGTGCCAATTTGTAATCCGGCCAGATAGGCTACACCCAGTGCGGTGGTTTCTGTGACCTGGGGCCGATCCACGGGGACACCGAGAATGTTGGCCAGGGCCTGAACCACCCAGTTATTGACCACCATCCCACCATCTACCCGCAGGGCTGCTGTGCTGTTGGCCCCATCAGCGGTCATGGCATCAAGGAGGTCGCGTGTCTGGAAGCAGACGGACTGCAGACCTGCTGTGACGATCTCGGCAATTCCGGTATCCCGGGTCAGGCCGAATATCGCGCCGCGAGCCTTTGGGTCCCAGTAAGGGGCCCCAAGGCCGGTGAAGGCCGGAACCAGGTAAACGCCGCACTGGTCGCCGGTCTCCTCTGCCATGGCTTCGGTTTCGCCCGCATGCTGTATCAGTTTCAGGCCATCCCGAAGCCACTGCACGGCTGCACCAGCGACAAAGATGCTGCCCTCCAGGGCGTAGGTGGTTTTACCTCGTATGCGATAACCCACTGTTGTCAGCAATCGATTGCGGGACGTCACCGGTTTATCCCCGGTGTTCATGATCATGAAACAACCGGTGCCATAGGTGCTTTTAACCATGCCGGGTTCGAAGCAGGCCTGACCGATCAGCGCCGCCTGCTGGTCACCGGCCATGCCTGCTACCGGAATGCTGGCGCCCAGCAGATCAGCTTCGGTATGACCAAAATCCGCTGCGCAGTCCATCACTTCGGGCAGCAGGCTGGCCGGAATATCCAGCAATGCCAGCATCTCCGGATCCCATTGCTGGGTATGGATATTGAACATCAGGGTCCGGGAGGCATTGCTGGCGTCGGTGCGATGTACCTTTCCGCCGGTCAGGCGCCAGAGCAGAAAGCTGTCAACGGTGCCAAAACGTAGCGCGCCTGCCTGTGCACGGGCGCGGGCACCTTCAACATTGTCCAGTAGCCAGCGCAGTTTGGTGCCGGAAAAATATGGATCAATGATCAGCCCGGTGCGCTCTGTCACCATGGGTTCGTGACCGGCTTCCTTGAGCTCGCGGCAGAAGTTGGCGGTACGACGGTCCTGCCAGACTATCGCGTGGTGCAGGAGCTGTCCGCTTTCGGCGTCCCACAACAGGGTGGTCTCACGCTGGTTGGTGATACCTATGGCGCTGATATCCTGCGCGCGCAAACCCGCTTTCTCCAGTACCTGCCGACATACATCCAGAGTGCTTGACCAGATTTCTTCGCCGTCGTGTTCCACCCAGCCATCCTGCGGGAAGTACTGTTTGAACTCGGTCTGGACGATTGTTTCGGGCTGGCCCTGATCGTTGAAGATGATTGCACGGCTGCTCGTGGTGCCCTGGTCGATGGCGAGGATATGCTGGCCCATGAATGCGGTGCTCCCGTTCTTGTGCGGTTGTTATGGTTGTGGGGGAATGCTGTCGGCCCTGTTTGCCATGCGGGCAAGTGGCAACATCTGCGCCTGGGTCTGCAGGGTCAGGTGCTGCGTGGCTATCTCGATTTCAAGGCCGCGCCTGCCGCCACTCACGTACACAGTAGGCCATTGCTCTGCGCTATTGTCGATAAAGGTACGCAGGCGTTTCTTCTGGCCCAGTGGGCTGATGCCGCCCAGCAGGTAGCCGGTCGTGCGTTGGGCCGCTGCGGGGTCGGCCATGGCCGTTTTCTTCACCCCGGCTGCGCTGGCCAGAGCTTTGAGGTCAAGGCTGCCGGTGACGGGTACCACTGCGACCAGTAATTCGCCGTTCTCTGTGCTGGCCAGAAGCGTTTTGAACACGCGCGCGGGATCAAGGCCGAGCTTGTCAGCGGCTTCGGTACCGTAGGATTGTGCTGCTGGATCGTGATCGTAGCGGTGCAGCCGGTATTCAATACCGGCTTTGTCCAGGGCTTTGGTTGCGGGGGTCATGTTTGATTCCTGGCGAGCGTGCTTACAGGGTAATGAGTCCCGGCTTGCTCGCCAAGTCTGTACTCAACTATCTGTTGCTCAGCTATCGGCTACCTTGACCACCAACTTGCCGAAGTTCTTGCCTTCAAGCAGACCCATGAATGCCTCCGGGGCGTTTTCCAGGCCGTCGACCTTGTCTTCCCGGACACGGACCTTGCCCTCTGCAACCCAGGGTGTCATTACCCGAAGGAATTCGGGGAAATGCGGACCGTAATTGTCAAAGATGATGAAACCCTGCATGCGGATGCGCTGGCTGAGCAGAAGGCGCATGAGTTGGGGCATACGGTCCGGCCCGCTGGGCGCTTCGGTCGCATTATACTGGGCAATCAGGCCGCAGACAGGGATGCGGGCATGGGCATTGAGCAATGGCATCACCGCGTCAAAGACCTTGCCGCCGACATTCTCGAAATACACGTCGATCCCGTCTGGGCAGGCCTTGGCTAGCTCATCGGCAAGATTTGCCTGCTTGTGGTCAAGGCAGGCATCAAAACCGAGCTCATTAACCGCATAGGCGCATTTGTCGGCGCCCCCGGCGATCCCCACCACCCTGCAGCCCTGCAGCTTGGCGACTTGCCCAACCACGGTGCCGACCGGACCGGTGGCCGCAGCGACTACGACGGTTTCGCCTTTCTTGGGTTGACCGATGTCCATCAGGCCCATATAACCAGTGAAGCCGGGCATCCCCAGTACGCCAAGTGCCTGGGAGGGGTTCTTCATGTTCGGGTCGAGCTTGAATACCATGGCGCCGTCGGACACCGAGTAATCCTGCCAACCCGCGGTAAAGGACATCACCAGATCGCCCTTGCTGTAGCCATCGAGATGGGACTCTTGCACTCGGCAAACTGATGCGCAGGTCATTACGCCGCCCACGGGTACGGGGTCGGCATAGGATTTCACATCGCTCATCCGACCACGCATGTAGGGGTCAAGCGACATCCAGAGGGCGCGGAGCAGCACTTGTCCAGCTGCGGGCTGCGGCACAGGAGTTTCAACCAGCTTGAAATTGTCCGGTCCCGGCGCGCCGACTGGTCGTGAGGCAAGTAATATCTGACGATTGACTGTTTCTGACTGGGGCATGGGTGTCTCCTTATGAGCCTTGTTCTGTATTAAAGCGTTATGCGATACAGAATGGGTGGCACCCGCGTCAGGGTCAACCTGCGTACAGATAACTGATGGCGTGTTATTGATCAGGGTGAGATGCGCGTCCAATTTCTGGGCCAGCAGTCATGGCCAGGCATGCGTTTCCCAGTGGCCTGCTCGATCCCAACTGGTCATAAAATCGCTGCTCAAGGCTCCACGGTGCGGATACCAGGTTTGCCAGAGCTGAGCGAGTTCATCAATGTCCATTTCATCCTCCAGCTCAACCAGCTGCTGGCGGTAGATGAGCCAGGCAATTGCAGTGGCATAGGCAAAATTGTAGCCAAGCTCGGCATGGGGGTTTTGCAAGAAGCAGCGCTGGCTGGCGAGACCACGAATCAGACTAGCCTGGTCTGCATTGGTTGCCAGGTAGTCATCCCAGATCCGGGTATGTAGCTGGGTGGATATGCCGTATGGACCGATTCCGCCCCGGGGTTGTTTATCGACCGGCAGCGATGCGGTCGCCAGCAGGGTGCCCAGTAGCAGATTTTCAGCGGAGCTCGAAACGACGCCGAGATAGCTCAGGGTCGGCCGGATAACCGCTTCTCGAAGGAGAGCAGGTGGCGCAAGGGCCAGAATGTTGATGGTGTTGCCGAGACTCGCAGGTTGCTCGGCCGGGGTGATACATTCATGTGTCAGTGTCATGCTCGCTGTCACAAATTCACCTTCAGTTCGGGGGCTTGTTTCCAGCATAGCTGTAAAAGTTCAAAGTAATGTATTGTTTTTAAAATGATTTAGTTATCTATTTTGTTCTTATATTGCCCAATGATATAAAAATGACATCAAACAGTGCCCATAACGGATAACAACATGGCAGCGGATTCTACAACAAGCAGCGGTGCGCCAATCGATGAGCCCGCGTTGCTCGCCCAGCAACGGCGTTTCGCGAGTTTGCGGTTCAGTCAGCAGTTCGAGCCCGCATTTCAGGCCTACCTCCACGAGAAGATGTGCCGCCGGGTCTGGTTGGTGGGGTTTTCCAGTATCGGCTTCATGCTGATGTTCGTCTGGATTGACTTTCACTTTCTGCCCCCCTACGTGCACCGTTATACGGTGCCGGTGAGACTGTTCGTGGTACTGGTTGTCTTGTTCTGCCTCTGGTATTCAAACCGGGCAGGGAGGGTGCCCACTCGCAATGCCTTTATAGTTGCCTGTGTGGGTCTTGTCTGTGCGGGCTGGATGGTTGCGATGATTATCGTTGTGAGCCGCCTTGCGCAGTTAAGCGTGCCTGTGACCCATGATGGCCTCTACCTGGTGTTGTTGTCAGGCTTTTTTCTGCTGGGCTTACCGGCCCGTCATGCAGTGTTTTCCTGCTGGGCGATCGTGTTCGGATACCTGTGGGGCGAATACATGGTAGACAGTGGTCGTGTCCTCATCATTGGTAATGGGTTGTTTCTGACTTGCTTTGCGCTTATCGGCAGCCTGGGTGCCTACATATACGAATACATGATGCGCAGCGCGTTTCTCAATGAGCGATTGCTTGACGCAGCAAGGACCCGTGCCGAGCGGGAGAGCCAGAGCAAAACCCGCTTTCTCGCCACGGCGAGCCACGACCTGCGCCAACCACTGCACGCCATGTCGCTGTTTATTCAGCATCTGGACGAACGCGTCACGGAACCACCGGTGCGGCTTACCGTCAAGCGTCTGGCAGATTCGACCCATCTACTCCAGGCAATGCTCAATTCTCTTCTGGATATCTCCCGGCTCAGTGTCGGTATGGTCAGGCCGCAGTTGCGCGCATTCAATCTGTATCCATGGTTGCAGCGCATTCTTGGCACGCTTGAAGTGAGCGCCGAGGAACGAGGAATCACTATCGATCTTGATTGCCCGCCCCGTATCGCCGTGACCAGTGATCCGTTGCTATTGGAACGACTGGTACGCAATTTCCTCAATAATGCCTTGCTCCACTCCGATGCTACTGAGGTGAAGATTCAGGTATTTCGGGTTGAGGACCGGATACGTTTAGCGGTGGTAGACAATGGCCGCGGCATGAACGAAACAGAGCAGGAACGGATCTTTGAGGAGTTTACCCAGCTTCGTAATCCGGCTCGTACGCTGGAAAAAGGCGTAGGTCTTGGGTTGTCGATATGCCGCCAGCTGATTCATCTGTTGGAGTATCCATCGGGGCTGCGCTCGGCACCCGGCATGGGAGCCAACTTCTGGATCGAAGTGCCGACCGGTGACTGGATGGAGGATGTAATAACGCCCAACCGGGCCTTGCAGGAAAAGCTTGGTGGGCGAATTGCACTGGTAGAAAACGATCTTATCAATCGCGAGGCAATGGAAACGCTGCTCAGCCAGTGGGGCTGTGAGATCACCAGCTATGACAGTGCAGAACAGGCGCTGGAGAATATACAGCCCCAGAGTCTGGATCTATTGATCAGCGATTATCGGTTGGAGGGCGAACGTGACGGCATAGCCTTGATTCGGGAGCTTCGCGCGTCTCACTGTCATAACGGCCCAGCATTGCTGGTGACGGCAGACACCAGCGATGAAGTGACCGAGCAGGCCAGGTTGTCTGACATCGAAGTGATCAACAAACCGGTGCTCCCGGCGCGCCTGCGCCGCACGATTCAGCAGTTATTGCAGTCGATCCAGCCTGACGCCGGGCGCTAGAAACTGACCAGCCCGAGTTTGCGTGCAGTGCTCACGCACTCGGTCCGGTTATGGCAGCCCAGGGAGTTGAAAAGAGCCTTGAGATGGGTCTTGACGGTGTCTTCCGACAAATTCAGTCGCTGACAGATCACCTTGTTTGGTAGGCCTTCGGCAAGCAGGTCGAGAATCTCCAGCTGTCTTGGCGTGACGCCTACCTCCCTTGCCGAGCCTTGGCGGTCCAGGGGCTGGGTTCCATTGCCGATCACTACCTGCTCACCGAACAGCAACCGTGTTACGGCCTCGAGAAGCATGGTGCCGTCCGCCGTCTTGCTTATGAAGCCGGCGGCTCCAAGGTGCATGGCGGCATCCAGATCGCTCGGGCTATTGCTGGCGGTAAGGATCGCTATGGGAACCAGGGAGTCTAGTTTGCGAAGCTTTTGCAATAGCGCCAGACCGCTGCTATCGGGCAGTTGCAAGTCCAGCAGTACCAGATCGTAGGGATTAGCCAGTACCTGCTTTTCAGCTTCTGCAGCGGTATGGGCGTGGTCGAGAATGACACCGGAACACAGGTTCTGCAGAGTCAATGTCAGGCCATCAAGATAGATCTGATGATCATCTATGAGCAGGACACGGGTGTCGGGCGGGAGCGTGGGTGCCAGCATGGAATTATTCCTAGGCAATGCACCGCTTGAGGCGAGCAGGCGTCATTGAATTTTTTGTTGTAAGGCGATAATAAGCAACCTTGCACCCAAGGTCTAGCCGTGGAGTGTGTAAACGAATGGGCTGTTGGCGCAGGTCAGGCCGTAATCTGGGGCCGTCGCAAGTAAACGATCAATCCCAGATTGAAAATCAGGATCAATAAACAGCCGACGATCACTCCGGGCCATTCTGCCAGTCGCCAGAAGGGTTCCAGGTAATAGACGCCCAGGGCAGAGCCCAGGTAATAGAACACAGAGTACAGTGAAGATGCGCTGGCCTTGCTGTGCGTGGCATGCTGATTGATCCAGGCATTGGCTAGCGAGTGCGCGAGGAAAAATCCGAAAGCGCCACACACCAAACCGGCGACTATCAGCCACAGCTGCCCTGACAGCGTCAGAAGGCATCCGGCAAGCAGTAGTAGTACGCCAAGGGCCATGCCGGGTAGACCGCCACCGTTCTGGAAACGCCCTGACAGGGTTGCCGAAAAGGTACCTGCCAGATAGGTCAGAAACAACAGACCCAGTGCATCTGCGCCGAGTCGCCAGGGTGCCGCGCTGAGGCGAAAGGTCAGATAGGTATAGAGGTTGATGAAAATCATGAAATTGCAGCCACCCAGAAGAAAAGCGGGTAGTAATCGTGGGTTGCGCAGATGGTCGGCAAAATCTCTGAAGCTGCCGAACAGTGATAGGGGTTTGGGATGGAAGGCGGCCGGGCGAGGCAACAGTAATGCAACACCGATCAGTCCGATCAGAGTAAAGCCTGCCATGGTCAGGAAGACTGCTTGCAGACCCAGGTGTTGACCAATAAAGCCGCCCAGCAGACGCCCGCCCGCACCGCCCAGCGCATTACCGGCAATATACAGTCCCACTGCGGCAACCAACGCCCTGTGACCCATGCTATCGCCCAGATAGGCAACCGCCACTGCTGGTAATACACCCATGCAGATACCCATTGCTGCTCGCAACCAGAGAAGGGTGGTAAAGCCGGTTGTAAAGGCCATTATGACGGTGAGTAGCAACGTAAGAGCGATACCCATAAGCAACGGACCCTTACGACCAATCGCATCCGATAGCGGCCCATGCAGCAACAGAGAGCAGGCCAGGGTCAGGTTGGTCAGGGTGAAGGCGCTGCTGGCCTGCAGGGTGGTCACCTGATAAGTCTCGGCGATCAGCGGCAGTAAAGGGTGAATCGCATACAGGTTGGCGAAAACGACCAGCGAAGCCAGAATCAATCCCAGGCATGCGCGGCGAAATGCGGGCGTGCCTGACTCGATCAGTCCTTCAGCGCTCACGCAGTTCGCTGCGCAAAGCGCTGAGATCTTCGCGCAGCTGGCGCACTTCATCCAGCAGGAGTTCCTGATGTATGCCAGACAGCGTGCTGGCGTGGTGCTCTGGATGCAGCTCCTCGGTAACGCCGGACTTCAGTGCTTTGGCTGCAGCGATTCGCTCGCGCTGGTTCTGTATGGCATCGACGATCACGGCGATAAACAGGTTCAGCATCATGAAAGTGGCAATCAGAATGAAGGGCACAAAGTACAGCCAGGCGAAGGGGTACACTTCCATGACCGGACGTACGATACCCATCGACCAGCTCTCCAGCGTCATGATCTGGAACAGGGTATACAGGCTGGCGCCCAGCGTGCCGAACCAGTCCGGGAAAGCCTCGCCAAACAATTGCGTGGCAATGACTGCGGCCACATAGAACACCAGGCTCAGAAGTGCAACGATACTGCCCATGCCCGGTAACGCCGAGAGCAGAGACTGAACAACGATCTTCATGCTCGGCACCATCGATACCAGACGCAGCACTCGCAACACCCGCAGCGCACGCAGAACGGCCAGGGGTCCACTGGCCGGAACCAGCGCAATGGCGATCACCAGCGTATCAAACAAACCCCAAGGATCTTTCAGTAAGCGCCAGCCATGGGCAACGAATCGCAACCCGATTTCGACCACGAACATGGCGAGAATGATCCGATCCAGCGCCTTCAGCAGGTCGCCCCAGTGCTGCATCATGGTGGCAGAGGTTTCCAGGCCTAGAATCACGGCGTTGATCAGAATCAGTGCCATCACGAGAAACTGGAAACGGCGGTGCTCAAGCCTTTCGGCCAGGCGCTGACGCCAGGGCAGGGAGGTTTCAAGGGTTGCGGTGTTCATGCTTGCTCACACTGCTGACCGCAGGACGCGGTCAGGATCACGGGTTGGTCGGGTTCGGTGCGGCTTATTCGTCGATGCCGAAGGCGCACAGGGTATAGGTTGGAATGTCAGCATCCTGCATTTTGCGCGAACCGCCCAGATCCGGTAAGTCGATTATGGCGGCTGCTTCGTAGACCGAGGCGCCCAGCTGGTGAACCAGGCGCGCGGCAGCCATGAAGGTGCCACCAGTGGCAATGAGGTCGTCAAGCAGGAGTACCTGTTCGCCACCCTGGAATGCGTCACGCTGCACTTCCAGCTCTGCCTCGCTGTATTCGGTTTTATAGACATCCTTCAGTGTATCGCCGGGCAGCTTGCCAACCTTGCGAAATAAAACCAGAGGTTTGTTCAGCTCGTACGCCAGGACGGCACCGACCAGAAAGCCGCGGGCATCGATCGCACCGATATGCGTAATGGGCGATTCCACATAACGTTGGATAAGGCTGTCGGCGACCATGCGCATTGCCCGTGGTGAACGGTAAAGCGGCGTAATGTCGCGGAAAGTCACACCCGGCTTTGGAAAGTCAGGCACTGGCCGCACTAGGGACTTGATGGTGTACTCGTCAAAAATCATGCGGATTATCCTGATTCGTAGCCTACTCGAGGTTGCCGCCTGCCAGCGCGCAAAGTTCGGTATGTTCAAGAATTTCAATGTTCTTGCCTTCCGCAGCGATCAAACCTTGCTGCTGAAAACGAGTGAATACTCGGGACACCGTTTCGACTGCCAGGCCCAGGTAATTACCAATTTCGTTGCGCGACATGGCTAGCCGAAATGCACGAGCCGAGTATCCCCGGGCGCGAAAGCGTGCAGACAGATTGATCAACAGGGTGGCAATCCGCTCATCGGCTGTTTTCTTGGAGAGCAGCAGCATCATTTGCTGATCTTCACGTATTTCCCGACTCATCAAGCGCATGACCTGCTTGCGTAACTGAGGCATGACCGCCGTAAGATCATCCAGTCTTTCGAAAGGGATCTCACAAACCGAGGTGGTCTCCATCGCAACGGCAGAAACCGGGTAATGCTGATCGTCCATGCCTGAAAGGCCAATCATTTCACTGGCCAGATGGAAGCCGGTAATTTGTTCCTCGCCGGTATCGGACAGACTGAAGGTCTTGACTGCACCGGAGCGAAGAGCATAGATGGATGAAAAAGGCTCTCCCTGACGGAACAGCATCTCGCCCTTCTTCAGCGGCCGGCCTCGCTTGACTATTGCGTCGAGGGTATCCATCTCATCGGTCTGCAGAGCCAGGGGCAGGCACATGCTGGACAGAGAACAGTCCTTGCAGTGTGCCTCGGGTAGGGCGCGAAGGCGGATGGGATTGCTCATATCAACACCTGATTGGCCAAAAACGATTCCCAAGATTACATCATGGGTGCGGCATGTTCCATGTTAGCTGTGCCAAATCAGTCAGCCTGTTACTTGTATCTGGTTCTCAGTGATGGTGCCCGTTGGCCTCGGGAGCATCTTGAGACAGACTTGGCGTTCCGCCATGCCCCATTAACCAGGCCTTGTGGGGGCCGGGTAGGGTCCAGATACCGAACAGGATGACCAGTATGGCTGCCGTGACTCGCACACTGCGGTTACGCAGAAAAGCCAGCATGCGCTCAGCCATGAGGCCGGTGGCCAGAAGGGTAGGCAATGTGCCCAGGCCGAATGTCAACATCAGCATAGCTGAAAGCAAGCCGTCGCCATGGCTGCTTGCCCATATCAGAGTGCTATAGACCAGGCCGCAGGGCAGCCAGCCCCAAAGGGTGCCGAGGGCCAATGCTCGAGGAGCACTGCTGACCGGCAGCAGTTTGCGTGCGTGTGGCTCGATGTGGCGCCAAAGGCCACGACCGACGCGCTCTATCTGGGTGAGTCCGGCCCACCAGTTGGCCAGGTACAGCCCCATGGCGATCATCAGCAATCCTGCGATAGTTCGCAGAATCATCCCCAATCCCAGGTCCTGTGCCAGCCAGCCCAGGCTTCCTACCAGCGCACCTGCCGTGGCATAACTGATGATGCGGCCTGCGTTATAGCCAAGCAGAATTCGCCAAAGGGTCCAGCCTTTGCGCTGTTGAACCGGGATGCTCATCGTTAGCGCACCCATCAGACCGCCACACATACCGATGCAGTGACCACCTCCGAGTAGGCCCAGCGCCAGGGCGGTCAGAAACAGAGGTAGTAACTCGACGCTCAAGAGCGCGGCTCCGATGGGTTATCCCGTGTTTCCTTCTGGTCGTCGCTCAGGTCTGCGGAGCTGTCTTCTCCCGCCTCCTGGATCTGCTTGCGGGCTTCCAGGTGAGCCGGGTCCTCGTCGTCAAAAAGAATGCTGTGGGCTGGCCCATCCAGATCGTCGTACTGGCCGGTATTCACCGCCCAGGTAAATACCCAGATCGCTATGATGACCAGCACTATGGCGATCGGAATCAGAATGTAGAGTACGGTCATGCCAGAGACTCCTGCATGCGGGGTGCGTCTGGCCTGGCTGGTGGCATCGCCTTTATGCGTGTGAGGCGTAACGCATTAAGTACCACCAGCAACGAGCTTGCAGACATGCCAATGGCTGCCCACGCGGGCGTCACCATGCCCAGCGCGGCGAGGGGCAGAATGCTGGCATTGTAGGCGCTTGCCCAGAACAGGTTCTGTAGCATGATGCGGCGCGTACGTCGGGCCATATCCATCGAGCGAAGCAACACGCCCAACTGGCTGCTGAGCAGCACGGCGTCGGCACTGGTCTTGGCCAGGTCGGATGCTTCGCCCATGGCGATGGAGATGTCGGCACTGGCCAGGACCGGCACGTCATTCACTCCGTCGCCGAGCATCAAAAGGCGCGCCCCACCAGCCTGCAAGTCCTGCACGAAAGCTAGCTTGTCTGCGGGGCTGGCGTTGCCGATAGCTTCGGGGATGCCCAGACGTTCCGCCATGGCATCAACCACATGGGGATAGTCGCCCGACAGCAGTATTACGCGCATTCCCCGGTCGCGCAGACTGCGAATAAGTTGCGGCGCATCGTGTCGTACGCGGTCATTTAGAACAAACCATGCCAGCGGTCCGTTTGTATCGCCAAGCAGTAGCCATTGCCCTGGCTGATCAGGTAGTTGCGGCGGTAGCTGAGCACTGATTTCGGCCACGTAATCGGGCTTGCCGATACGCAGTAGACGCCCGTCACAGCGACCTTCCAATCCTCGGCCAGGATGGCTGACGATGGCCTCTGCCTGGCCTGTCGTGCGGCCAAAAGCCCGGGCAATGGGGTGTTCCGAGCGTCCTTCGAGTCGCTGCGCCAGTTCCAGCGCGCTTTCGGTTGTCTCGCCGGGAAAGGGCTCGATGCGCTCCAGCGTCATGCAGCCCTCGGTGAGGGTCCCGGTTTTGTCGAGCACCACGGTGTCTATACGGGTCAGGCCTTCGAGTACGTGACCCCGGGTGATCAATAGACCAAGCTTCTGCAGGCTTCCCGTTGCTGTCGTCAGCGCGGTCGGAGTGGCCAGGGACAGCGCGCAAGGGCATGTGGCTACCAACATCGCAAGTACGATCCAGAAAGCGGTTTCGCCATTGACATTCCACCACCACAGACCGCCGACAACGACCGCCGCGCTGAGCACCGTAAGGAGAAAGTACTGGGCTACCTGATCGGCAAGGCGACCCAGCCGAGGCTTGTCGGATTGAGCGCGCTCGAGCAGTTGTACTATCGCTGATAGTCGGGTTTTGTCGCCGACTGCATCGACACGGATGCGCAGGGGGCTCTCCACGTTGAGCGTTCCTGCGGTAACGTTATCACCCGGTTTTTTCGCCAGCGGCATGTATTCACCGGAGAGCGCCGACTCGTCGATACTGCTGATGCCATCGACGATAATGCCATCAGCCGGAATGCTGTCGCCGGGTCGCACATCGAGCAGATCCCCCGGGCGAACTTCATCGAGCATGATGCGCTCTGGCTGGCCAGCACCGTCTATACGCACTGCGCTTGGGGGCAGCAGGCTTACCAGTCTGGCGGTACTTTCAACCGTGCGCTGGCGAGCGCGGCGCTCCAGATAGCGACCGGCAAGCAGAAAGAACGCAAACATGGTAACCGAGTCGAAATAGATCTCCCCGGTGTTGGTCACGGTAGCCCAGATACCTGCCAGGTAAGCACCGCCGATAGCCAGGGATACCGAAACATCCATGCTCAGGCGGTGATTGCTCAGGTCCCGCCAGGCACCCTGGAAGAAGGGCACGCAGCTGTAGAAGACCACAGGAGTGGTCATCAGGAGGCTTACCCAGCGAAGAATAATGGCCATATCTTCGGTTAGGTCCTGGTTGAACTCCTCATAGAGGGCCATGGTAGCCATCATTACCTGCATGAACATCAGACCCGCCAGTCCAAGCCGGCGCAAATAGCGGCGATTTTCCGCTGCTATCTGCTCGCTGGCCTTGTTCTGCTCCCAGGGTTGGGCTGCGTAACCGATACGCTTGATTTCTGCGAGCAGGGTGGAAAGCCGGGTTTGTGAGGATTCCCAGCGCAGAGTCAAGCGATGGTTGCCCAGGTTCAACGTGGCTTCAGCCACACCGGGCAGCTGGATCAGCCGTTTTTCAATCAGCCAGCCACAGGCTGCACAGCTGATGCCATCAATGAGCAACTGGATTTGCTGCTCGGGTCCATCGGTTTGTACATAGCGTGCCTGAACATCCGGCCGATCAAGAAGCTCAAGCTCTTCTTGGACTACTTTAGGGAGTGCCTGGGGGTTGGCCGAAATTTCGGTGCGGTGGCGATAATAGGAGTCCAGGCCGCCGGCCACAATCGCGTCTGCTACCGCCTGGCAGCCTGGGCAGCACATCGGGCGAGTCTCGCCCAGAATGCGACATTGCCAGTTGGAACCGGCAGGAACCGGTTCACCGCAGTGGTAGCAAGGCTCGGCCATGGATCATCTAGTGTTGAGCTGGTAGGTGCGGTCGCTAGCCAGAAAGACCTCGTCGGTCAGTCTCCAGCCAGCATCCCCAGGGCGCGCCGGATCACTCAGGTCGACATAGTGACGACCTTCGATTCGCTCGGGCATCTGACCCGCGTAGGCATTTTCGGCAACCCGGTTTAACATGATGACCCGGTCCCGGTTGGAGTGGGACGGTGAAATCAGATCAAACTGCAGTGTTGGCGGCTGCTCCTGAAGATCGCCGGTCAGCGTCAGACTGACTTCGCCGGTCGTATCATCTATGGCAAATGTGGCCGCCAGCTCGAGGTCACGGGCCATCTTGTCCCGGCCCAGGTGCATGTTGATGGCGCGACCTTCCTTGTAGTAATTGTCACGTACCATGCTGTCCTGATATGCGATGGATATGAACAACAATCCCAGGCCGATAACGACCGCGAAAACCAGGATGCCGATCAGGAACCACGGCCAGAACTGTTTGTACCAGGGTGGGATGTTGCTCTCGTCGTGCATAACTTGTTACCTGAGTCTGGGGCCCATGAAGCGGCTTTCCGCTTCGGCTGAAATATCCGGGTCGTCCACGGCTATGATCTTGAATTCAACCGGCATATTGGTGCTGGTCATGAATTGTGGATCAAGCTGAACGTTGACCGGTAGCTGCAGGTGCTCGTTGGCATCCAGACTCAAACGATCATCCTGCAGGTCCATACGCAATTCGGGGTGGCCGTCGACGGACAGCGTAAAGCTGCGCGGTTCCTGGCTTTTGTTGAATATGCGAATGATGTAAACGTTTTCTATATTGCCACCATTGGCTTCGCGGAACAGCACGTTCCGGTCCCGTGCAACGTCTAGCGATACTTTCGACAGACTGGTGACGGTCACCGCGAACAGCCCCATCATGATTGCCAGTAGTGCGCCGTAACCCAGCAGGCGAGGGCGCAACATGTGCGTCTTCTCGCCACTGAGATTGTGCTCAGTGGTGTAGCTGATCAGGCCACGAGGGTATTCCATCTTGTCCATGATCTCGTCGCAGGCATCAACGCAGGCGGCGCAGCCTATGCACTCGTATTGCAGCCCGTCGCGAATATCGATACCAGTTGGGCACACCTGTACACACATGGTGCAGTCGATGCAGTCACCGAGGCCGGCTTCTGCCGGATCCACGCCCTTCTTGCGTGGTCCACGTGCTTCGCCGCGACGTGGGTCATAGGCAATGATGAGGGTGTCCTTGTCGAACATCACGCTCTGAAAACGGCCATAGGGGCACATGTAGAAGCACACCTGTTCACGCATCCAGCCCGCGTTGATGTAGGTAGCCATGGTGAAGAAGAACACCCAGAACAGCGTCCAGCCGTCAATGGCGAAGGCAAAGGTGTCGGGTACCAATTCCCGGATGGGTGTGAAATAGCCGACAAACGTCAAGGCCGTAACCAGTGAGACCGCTATCCAGATTGCATGTTTGGCACTGCGTCTGGCCAGTTTGTTGGCGTCCATTCGCGCCTTGTCGAGCTTGATACGCGCGTTGCGCTCGCCTTCGGTAACCCGCTCGGCCCACATGAAAATCCAGGTCCAGACTGTTTGTGGGCAGGTATAACCGCACCACACCCGTCCAGCGAATACGGTGATGAAGAACAGGCCGAAGGCACAGATAATCAGCAGGAAGGAGAGCAGGAAAAAATCTTCCGGCTGGATGGTTGCACCAAATACGTGGAACTGTCGCGCCGGCAGATCGAACAGCACAGCCTGGCGGTCGCCCCATTGCAGCCAGGCGGTGCCAAAGTAGAGCAGGAATAGAAAACCTACTCCGAGCAGGCGGATATTGCGGAAGAGGCCTTTGTAGGAGCGCGGATGTATCTTGTCGCGCTTGGCATAGAGCTCAATGGTTTGAGCATCACCCGGGGTGACGTTCTTGACGGGGATCTTTTCGCTC
>TARA_R110001606_G_scaffold742_3_pt1 | contig 18864 bp, 26 predicted proteins | sample TARA_R110001606 | Tara Oceans TARA_R110001606 (sample SAMEA4398315) | marine metagenome | biome: Polar Biome; feature: [SRF] surface water layer (ENVO:00010504); material: water (ENVO:00002006), including particulate matter (ENVO:01000060) such as... | depth 5 m | reverse complement strand
ACAAACGATGATGTACGCAAGGTATAATGAATCTATAACCTCATATCGAAACATTCGTTCTTATATGCTTTTGCATAGTTCGGACGTAATAGGTCAAGCGGTGACGATTGCATTAACAAATGCCGGAACAAATTATGCGAATGCGTTGGATGTGTCAACGACCGGGGGAAGCGGTTCAGGATGTACGATTGACGTTGTTCAATCCGGGGGTGTCATTGATGGGGTAACAATCAATAAGGTCGGAAGCGGTTACAAGGTGGGTGATATCTTGACCATCGTTGGGGGTGATAGCAATGGAACAATCACATTGTCTTATGTAGGCAAAGGGGATTTTTCAAAGTATAATGGTACTGATAAAGGAACGGCATATTGGATATGAGTAAAGAAATTACACAAATTATCAACGGATTGGTTTCAGACATTGACTATACAATTGATGGTGATTGGGATGCGATTAACTTAAGAACGAATGTTTGCAAATCTAAATGGGCGAGAGTCGGAAAGGTTGTTGCGGATTCATCGGGTTATGAATATTTAATTACTGAAATTGAAGTTGATGAATGGATAAAGACAACACCGGTTGATCCGGCAAATCTTAATCCGTTGAATGGTGTGATTTACTTGTCCGTTCCTTTTTACTTGTCAGGAACAAAAATTGCTACAAATAATGAGTGGACAAAAAGCACAAATAATTTAACAACAAAAACACCTTTGGTGTGGTTGCTTGAAGTGTTGCGAATCCGTAAGTACGGAAGAGGGGATTCAAGGGATTTTGAATGTGATGTAAGAATGTTTTTTTTAGATGAAACAGATATTCGAAATTATTACACAAAAGACCATCGTGAAAATGTCGTTTATCCGATGCAAAATTTAGCGATGGAATTCATTGAAATCGTACAAAAAAACCGACAATACGAAACACTTGATGAGTGGGAGTTTATCACGTTTTCAAGGTTTGGAGTCGAAAAGGATAACGGAATGTTTCAAAACGTCTTAGATGCGAATTTAAGCGGTGTTGAATTGCGTGTGCGTTTGGTAAAATACAAAGTGAATTGCAAATGTTAATTCACAAAGGGTGGTTACCTGAGAACCAAAAATTGAAAAACAAATTCTCTAAATTATAAATTATGAGTTTAGGTTGTGATTGCCTTACCGGGCTAAGTAATACGGGTAGACCTACTTGCGTTGACACGTTTAGTGTTACAAGTGGTTTGATAATGGTTGCGTTAAAAGGCAACGATGGTGTTTTAAACGGCATTGATTTAAGTGCATCTGTACCAACGTGGTCGGATTTAATTAACCAAAGTGATGCATCAAAAAGATGGATTCCGATTGGATCATTCGAAAATGTCGAATTGCCGAAAGCGGATTCATTGTTTGAAGAAGCGAATTCAGGAAAGATGGCTTTCCTTAGACAAGGGAAAAGAAGTTTTGCCGGTGAATTATGGAGTGAAGATTCCACACCAACATTACTTGGGAAACTACAAAACAACCGATGTGTTGATTTTGGTGTTTACATTATTGATGTGAATGGTAACCTAATCGGTTCAAAATCGAATGGTTTTCTTTATCCTATTCCGGTTGACAATCCATCATTTGATCCAAAGTTTGCTTTTGCAACTGATTCAACGGTTCAAAAATTAATGATTGGATTTGACGTTTATCGTTTGTTTGATGAATCAACAATGTCAATGATTACGACAACGGAAGCCGGTATAAATTTCAATGACCTTGATGGTTTGATTGATGTTAATTTAACTCAATCCGCTTTGTCAAATACATTGCTTACAACGGTTGCGACATTTGATTATGGAACGGCTTACAATCCATTAAAGTACAAAGGTGCTTTACTTGCGAATTGGGCAATTTATGATTCTGCAAATACGGTTGTTGCCGGTGGTGTTGGAAGTATGACCGAGTCACCTGATGGAACTTATTTGATTGGACTAAGTGGTTTAACTACCGGGGATGTCTATGAATTAAGAACTGCAAAAGATGGTTTTTCGGGTAAACTTTCATTTACTGCGGTAGCGTAATTGATAGAAATATTTATCAAGAAAGGGGTGGGTTATCCCATCCCTTTTTTTGTGTTAATTAAAAATACTTTGTTAAATGCTTGGAAAATTCATAATTACTTGTAAGGTCGTTTTAAGACGTTTTAAACAACTTTCGCATTTCGTTAGTATACTACTATCAAAAAAGGGAGAAAGTGAAAAATTCAATAACGACAAGGGTTTCAAAGGCAAGAAATCAAAGCATAAAAAATGACATCATTAAAACAAACCGCACTTGGTCAGTTATTAAATAGGGCGAAATTAATCTTGGATATGGATTTGGTTTGGTATCAAGTTTTTAGTGATCCGACATTTAAAAGATGGATTTTGGATTTGGTTCGACAAGACCAATTGTTTGATAAAGGTGTTGATGAGGATGATGATATTATTGGGACATATTCGGAAGCAACCGAAATGATGAACCCAAGTAAAATTGCCGGGACACATTACACACTTTTTGATTCCGGTGACTTTTACAAATCGTTCGTCATTAGAGTAGGAAAGCGTATCTTTGAAATAGATGCCGATACATCGGAAATGGATGGAGAAAATTGGTGGGTTCAAAACAACATTACAAAGGATGCAATTTTAGGATTAACGGATGAAAATAAAACTAAACTTTCTGTCGAAGTTAAAAGGCGGTTCATCATCGAAGCAAGAAAAATATTATTACGAAACACTTGATGAATTACCATTATACAATTGGATTGAATGTCAAAGGGGAGAAATCAAATTTGTCCGCAAAGGGGATTCAGGAACGACAGAACAAGACGAAATGGTTTGGATGGACATATATGACGAATACATTAAAGAATTCGGTCTTGGTAAACTACATTTAAAGATGTTGGAAGCAATAAAAAAGAAAGCATTGCTACAACTTGAATACGTTGAAAAAAGGGATGCATTTCAAATGACCTTGATTGATATGCAGATAGCAAAATTAGATGGATTATTGGCGAACAAAGGTTCAGGAATAAACATCGAACAAACACTTGTTCACTTGTCAAAATGGATTGGGCAATGGTTGAACACAAAAACACTAAAGGCAAAAGAGTATTTTAATTTAGTTCGGGAGTTCGAACGATATAATAAGCAAAGCAATGGCGAAGCAAATAAGGGCAAATGAGTTATTCGAAAAAGAGGATATTTTCGAGGGCATCCGTAAGAGTGCGGAAAAAACAATGGTTACACTTGAGAAAGTTGACGTTGAATTTAAACAACTTGGTAAGACCTTAAAAGAAAGCATCGGAAAAGCATCTTTTGGCGGTTCTAAGGAACTAAAAGAATTTTTGCAATTGGTCGAAAAAGCCAATAATTTGCAAACGCAGACAATCAAACTTGAAAAAGAAAAAACAATTGCCGAACAACAAAACGAAAAGTTGAAGCGTGAGAAAATAAAAACGCAATCCGCAGAAAATAGAGAAACCGAAAGGCTAAACAAACAAAAACAAAAGGCAATTAAACTTGCTAAAGACGAATCAAGTGCCTACAAAAAACTTGTAAAGGCAACAAGGGATTTGAAAAACCAATCGAAAGAATTGGGTTCGCAAATGTTATTGCTTGAGCAATCAGGAAAAAAGAACACGGCACAATATCGTAAACTTTCGGATCAATATAAAAGAGTCACAAAATCGGCACAACAAGGTGACGTTTCACTTAAAAAATTGGACAAAACGGTTGGTGATAATTTCAGAAATGTTGGGAATTATACCGGGGCATTGAATAAATTGCGTGGCGGTCTTGCACAACTTGGTTTGGCTTTTGGTGTGTCACAGATAGCAAGAAATATTGGGGGAATAATTGTTGGGTTTGACCAAGCACAAGCCGACCTTGGTGCGATTTCAGGAAAGACAAAAGATGAACTTGCCGGATTAACGGAACAAGCAAGATTGCTTGGAAAAACGAGCCAATTTTCGGCGACGCAAATAACCGAGATGCAAATTGAACTTGCAAAATTGGGCTTTACAACTCAACAAATTACCGAATCAACCGGGGCAATTTCAAACTTTGCGGCGGCTACCGGGGCAGACATTCCAAGTGCGGCGAAACTTGCCGGTTCGGCATTGCGTGGGTTCGGATTGGAAGCCGATGAAATGGAAAGGGTTGTTTCTGTTTTGGGTGTTTCAACCACAAAAAGTGCATTAAGTTTTGAATCATTGAATACCGGTTTGTCAACCATTGCCCCGGTTGCAAATGCGTTTGGTTTTAGTATTGAAGATTCAACCGCTTTACTTGGTCAGTTAGCAAATGCCGGGTTTGATGCATCAACTGCCGCAACTGCGACAAGAAACATTCTTTTGAATCTTGCGGATTCGGGTGGTGACTTAGCAAAGCAATTGGGCAGACCAATAAAAAGTGCGGATGACCTTGCGGATGGTTTAAAGGAATTACAAGAAAAAGGTATTGACCTTGCAACCGCATTAGAATTGACCGACAAACGAAGTGTTGCCGCTTTTGAAACATTTTTAAAAGGTTCGGATTCATTGGTTTCATTCAGGGATTCAATAACCGATGTGAACGATGAATTGCAAGATATGGCAGACAAACGCCTTGAATCAATTCAAGGTCAATTGACGTTGTTGTCAAGTGCTTGGAGTGAATTTGTTCTTAATACTGCCGAAGCAATAGGAACGTCTGAAAAATTTACAAGTGTAGTAAAATTCCTTACAAAGAATTTGGATCAAATAATGAATGTAATTGGTAAAGTAATCCGTGCATTTCTATTGTATAAAACAACAATGATTGCCTTGAAAGGTGTTCAATTTTTATTTAATGGTGGTTTAAAAACTACTTTAATTAATATGTCTAAGCAAATCCCAATGACAAGGGCGTACAGATTGGAACAAATTAAACTTGCGAGAGCAACAAAAGAGTCAGGAAAAGCAACCAAAGGATTAGGAAAGTCACTTGGTGCAGTTCCTTGGATGATAATAATTGGTTTAGTTGTTGAATTGGTTTCTTTGTATCTTGAGTGGGGAACGGCAACCGGTAGACTTGCAAAGCAACAAGAACGTTTGAATATAGCAAATGAACAAGGTAAAAAAATTGAACAAGACAAGATTGATGCAAGTAAAACGATTTTAGAACAAAAGGCAAAAGCAATAAATCTTGCAAAAAGGGAAGAAAAGATTGGTAAATCCGAAGCGGAACAAGATAAAATTGAAGTTGAAAGATTAGATGAATTGAATAAGTTGTACACGGAATATGTTTCAAACCTTACAACAAGCAAAAGAGCAAGACAAAAGAATTTAATTAATTTGGATTTTGAATTGTCTAAAGTAGATACAAGAATTAAAATAGGAAATAAAATAAATGGACAAGCGGTAAAAACAATTAAGGAATTAAACGTAAAAAGAGAAAAAGAAACAAGTGCAATAAAAACAATTAATAGCGAGTTAAAAAACGCCAAAGATATTCTTGCGGAATACACATTGAAACAAAAAGAAGCGACAACAAGTGATCCAATAACACCTGATGACGAACCGAAAAAACAAAAAGAATTCAATACACAACTAAAACAAACAAACGATTATTTATCAAGGCAACTTGAATTGATTCAACAATTGACAAGAATCCGACAAGATAGGGAATTGATGACAAGGCAACAAGGCATTGAATCCGAATTTGATACTCAAATTGAAACATTAGGTAAGACCGGTGAATTTGATGCGACCAAGTTAAACGAAATGATTAACGCAAAAACGGAATTAGAACAACAATATATTGACCAACGAACGATTTATGAATTGGATGCATTAGAGAAAAAATATGTTGACATTGAAAAGAAAGAACGTAATGCATTAGCAAATCAAAGGGCAAAATTACTTGCACAAAAAGACATCACCGAAAGTGAAAAATTAAAGATTGAATCGGATTACAAAATAAAAAGTGATGAATTGGTTGTCGAACAAAAACAACGTCAGAATGACCGGGCAAAAGAGGAAGTGATAATTGTTGAAAAAGCCGAAAATGAGAAATTAGAAATTCGCAAAAATGGTTTTGAAACATTAGATGAATACAACCAAGAATTCTTGGACAAAGAAAAAGAGTACAACGAGAAATTAAAAGAATTGGATGCCGAACGTATTAAAAAACGACAACAATCAACAAGGGAATTTGTCAAGGCAACTGCGGATTATTTCATAAAAAAGTCAAATGAAAAGATTGCACAAATTGACAAAGAAATACAAGCATCGGAAAAGCAATATGACACATTGAAAAAGTTAGCGGATGAGGGCAATATTGATGCGAAAGAAAGTCTTGCGGAACAACAAAGAATCATTACCGAAGCAAACCGAAGAAAGGAACAAGAACAAAAAAGGCAACAAAGGATTCAACTTGCCGAAAGTGTTTATTCAACTTATTCAAGCAAGGTCGAAGCCGGATCAAAAAACCCATTAGCGGAAACGATTCGTGACACGGCATTGTTGCAACAATTTATTTCTTCATTACCTACATTTGAAGATGGAACGGATGACACCGGAACAAATGGTCGTGGAATAGATGGTAAAGGCGGTTTCCTTTCGGTCTTACACCCGAACGAACGAGTTGTACCAAAGTCATTGAACGAACAAATTGGAGGTCTTACAAACGAACAATTGGGGCAAATAGCAATGGAATACAATAACGGCAAAATTGTCAATTCAAATAGTCAAGTTGGGAGTGCATTGGAACTGTCTTTATTAGTAAACAAATTGGACAACTTGACAAAGGTGATTCAGGACAAACCCGAAACAAATATTGAATTGGGTGAAATCACACAAGGGGCAATGGAAATTGTTAAGTCTACAAAGCAAGGGAATACATATACTTACAATAGATACAAAGTAAAATGAAGCATTTTTTAAATGGTATTGAAATTTCACCAAGGAATCGTGAGGGCATCGGTGTTGTATCGGACTTTTCGGGTAATCCTGACATCCTATCATTGAACGTTGATTCGTTAATTCTACCAAGGGAAGCAAATGATTTGATCCGTAACCATATCAACAACGTGGGGTTGTTTGAGGGCATACCTTATTCGGTTGAAACCGGTGGTGTAACCTTGGAATATTTTATTGATTTAACGGATGGTTTAAAAGTTCGTGACCACGAAGTTGAAGTGAATTTAAAAAGGCGTAAAGGATTGGATATTTTTCGTGAACGTGCAAACGGTACATCATTCGATTTAATGCTTAAAAATGGGGTTGTTTACGAAACGAATAACGCACCATTTTTTGTGATTAAAGACAACCAAGGGGAGTTGATAATTAGTTTATCAATTACGACCTACATAATGACAAGGGAAATTATTCAAGCCGGGGCAGATGTTCAGGAAGCCGGGCAAAATTTAATCACCGTTTCCGCACCAATTCCCGGGCTTGGTGTTGGTGTCCCCCCGGTTTTCACAACATCATACAACGTTGCCGGAATAATTAGTGCATCAATCTTGCTACTTTTCAAACTTGCGTTCTTTATTCTTTTAGCAATTGCATTAGTTGAACTTGCAAAGCAATTATTTGCGGTTTTATTCCCGGCAAAGAAGTTTTTAAAAGCCACATATTTTACCGAAATACTTGAAAAATCGTGTGCTTATTTGGGGATGGAATTTCAATCAACTTTATTAGATGACGCACCGCATTTTGCACTTTTACCCGTTCCCTTAGTTCCTGAACGGAAATCAATATTTGAAACAACGTTATTTTCAACATTTGAAACGGAAACATTTAGCACCGGGTTGCCCGGATCATCGGATTCGATTGCGACATTTGGTCAATTCTTAGATGCACTTGAAACAATGTTCAACGCAAGAATCATTGTTCGTAATGGTGTCGTTCAACTTGAAAGACGTGATTGGTTAGAATCGCAAACGATTAATGTCATTGAACCGGCACTTTCTTTGCAGTCTGACCGGGATAACGAATACCAATATAATGCGGTTGATATTTGGAAGCGTTACTATTTACATTATGCGTTGGATTATTCAGATGTTCACACGTTGGATGGCATCACATACGACAAACACGATGCGGAATTTTCAACCGAACCTGATTTTGCGGTTACCAATCAAGATTTGTTGACCATAAAGGGATTAAATGACGTTAACATACCATTTTCACTTGGTGCAAGAAAGGGACAATTAAACGCAATTGAAAAAATTGCAAAAACCTTGTTCACTTTGATTGATACGGTTAGCAATGTTTTCGGAAATGGAACAAATTATGCAAGTCAAATTGATGCTCGGAAAGATGCGTTGCAAATTAGTCAATTATATTTTTCACAAACAAAAGTTCTTTATGGTCAAACCGGAATGGTAAAAGCCGGGGAGTTAATTCAGGAATCAAATTATTTTGACAACATAAGTTCAAAGGCGTTATGGGATAAATACCATTACATCAACGAGATACAAAGAAATGATTGGAAAATATTCACAAATACACGAATTCGATTAAGTCATTCAGAATTTGTAACTTTACAAAGCAACAATTATGCAGAAATCAACGGGGTTTTGTGTGAAATATTGCGAATTGAGTGGATTGATGCCGTAAGTTATGCGGAAATCACTTTTCGTGAGCGTAATGATTGGGCAAATAACAAGGTATTAACGCAAACAATCAATGAATAATGGAAGATTTTTTAAAGGTTGCTAAAGGGTTAAAAAAAAACATTGAAAAACTACAACTTATGAACAATGATTTGTTAAAAAGTATTCAAAGTGAAAACCCTGACGTTGTAGATGCGTTGATGAAAGACAACAAAGAATTGATGAAAGCATTAAAGACAAAAGATGTTGATTCAATTGTAAACATACACAAGAAATATGCCGATAAAAGTAACAAATAAAAGTTTTACAAGTTTAGGCAATACAACGACATTTTTGAAAGCAAATGTTGGTGATCCGATTCAATCAACATTAACAATTGAAGAAAGTATTGCCGTAAATAGTGCAAATAACAACACGTTGCAAAATAGTGTTTTACAAAACATTATTACTTGGGTAGGTGGTGACTTTGAAGAAGAGGGTTTTCGCACCGGTCAGACTATTACAATTACAACATATACAATTTCAACCGGTGTATATTTAGCAAATACGACAACAACGATTGATTGGGTGATTGGTGGTCAAATGAAAGTGGCGTCAACCTTGTCATCTTGGTATTCGTTTCCTGACGAAGCGGTTTCAATATTTACAACATCGGCAAGGCAAGGTTTAAAACTTGATGTAAACAATGTTTCAAACGGAACACCGGGAAATCAATATTCTTTACTTGATGGTGAAGCATCAACATATTCATTTGACTTGTCCGGAATATCTTACCCGGTTCAGGGTGTTGCGGTTGGTAATCAATCCGGAATGTTTAGCGTTTCAACATCCGTTGATTTGGTATCTTCTTCGGGTGGGGTTCGAACTTATTCTTTGGTTACTAATTTCATTCAAAGCGGATTGTATAATTCAAATCTTTATGACTTTGATAATTGTCTTAAATTATATCAAAGAATGTCTTGGGAAACCTTAATTGGTGAACCATACGACAATACAATTGAGGTCTTTAATGATGATGCAAACACCGGATGGTTTAATCAAGCGTACAACACCGAAGCAATTGATTCAACAATAGTGCAATCCGTTAGTGAAATTAATTATTGCGAAGATACAATTGCAACTTTTGTTGTTAATTCTGCAAATCCCCCAACGTTTTTTGGTGGTGCGTATGTTTCAGGAGATACAAATTATTATAAAAACAAAAGTGATTCCGCATCAAAATATTCGATGATGTTGGGTTCTGTTGCAATGAACATTGGGCAAAGTTACGCATCACAACCAAATGAAAATGGATCACAATGGTTGTTTGAAACTTTATCAATTATTTCAGTAGGAACACAACACACAATCAACATAAAAATAAATCCAAACGGTGCTTTCAATACGTTTATGACATCAATGCCCGATGGAAACCGAACATTTTATTTGTGGTGCAAGGTTGGGAATGTGAATTTATTAGTTTTTAACGGACAATTAACTTGCACCCCGGTCGGAACTTTGCCGTTGACAATGATTAAATCGGAATATTTTGACCATAGTCAACAACTTACAAACACCGATGTTTTAGAAACCGGGGTAACTGCAAACGTTGAAGATGATTTGGCTTTTTGCGGAAAATTTAGATTTCCAATTAAGTTCATAAACGATTATTTGAATGCTAAAATTGAAGCGTACAATTTAACAACTGACGAAAGTTTTACATTGCAACAAACATCATTCAACTTGTCAGGAATTCCGCTTGTCAATTTTCAACAAGTGATTGATTTGGAAGCACCAATTTTTCCATCATTACCAACGACATCCGTTAAACGTGTCGCAACTTTATCAAATGATTCTTCAATTGATTTTGGGATTAATTACGGTGTTAAATTATACTTTCCTTTCATTTACCGTTGGGAATATTGGATTGCTCAATTGAACGCAAATGCGGATTTCTTCCCAAATAATCAAACAAGGGATTGGGTTGATTACGGAACAACCGGTGATTGGCGTTTAAGATTGGTTGTTGATAATGCAAGGGGTGAAAATTTATATCAATACACCGATTTAATTAATATATTAGACTACAATTCGGATGCAAATATTTTGCAACAAATTGAATTGTATATTGATGCAAGTTCAACAAATGTTCAGGTTGTAACAGAGGGGCAACTTATGAGGGTAACGGCAACACACACACTTGTTGATGGTTCTGCGTGGACACAAGATACCGTTTGGGGTATGATTACAATTGAACCAACGGAATCAAGCCCAAGGTGGTTATCATCAACGGCAATTGATTATGATAATAACCTTAGTAATCCGCTTTATCCTTTGACCGGTTTGCGTTGTTCTTTGACATTTCCAACAACAGACGTTGCGAAGTTAGAATGTTTCTTTGATCCGGGGAAAATAAATCTTTCCAACGGTGTAAAATTTACATCAAAAATAAAAGGTTGCACCGATGGTGAAATTGTAAAAATGACAACATCAGGAATGCAAAAATTGACAACAAGTAATGACCAAAAAATAAAAAGTTAAAAGATGGGACAACAACAAATCAACCAATACGCACTTGAAAGAACAACTTTCGGTGACAATGATTATTATGATATTGATTATTATAATGGATCAACATATCAATCCGCAAAAATCAAGGGTTCGGTAATTAAAGCCGGGGCAAGTGGGATTGGATTATTTTCACAAACTGCGGATGGTGCAACCATCACCAACACGACAACGGAAACATCTTTGCTTGGTTCGGGTGTTGGTTCTCTATTGGTTACGGCAAACACTTTTGCGGTTGGTAGTTCATACGTTTTAAAAGTATGCGGAAACATAGGATGTTTGAATAATTCGGATATTGTTTTAAATGTAAAAAGTGGCTCGGTAGTTTTAGCAACAACCGGCACAATTCAATTACCGCAAATAAACGCACAAACTTTTGAACTTGAATTAAATTTTACAATTCGCCAAATTGGAGTTTCGGGGGTTGCCGATATTGTCACCAATGGTGAGTTGTCATATATACAACATTCATCAACGGATTTACAAGGTCATAACTTTTTGAGTCAAAACAATACAACTTTCGACACAACTGCAAACAACACTTTAGATGTCACTTGGGCGTGGGCAAGTGCAAGTGCATCAAATACAGTTAATTCCGTAGTCACTAACCTTAGAAGAACCTATTAATTATGTGTCAATGCTTACAACTTACAATTGATGCCGGAACAACCGGAGAACAAACACTTGTCAGTTCGGCATCCGGAACTTATGGGGGTGCAAATTATTGGTCTTTTCAATATGGAACTTACACAATTGTTATTTGGTTAAGTGGTTCGATTTGGGTAATAACACCGACCGTTGGAAGTCTTGCAACAATATATTCAAGATATGCACCAACACCAACCGGGGATTGTCCTCAAACAACATTGGGTTCAAATGCAACAACAAATTGGATTGACACGTCTTTAATTACGGATTTAAAGACCTTGACAACCTTGGGCGTTACTTGTCCCGGTGACACAAATTGTGGAAACCAAGACCGAACGTTTAAGCAATACGGATCAATTAAATTACCGCAAGTTTTCCAAGAACAAAACCGAGGTTTAAAAGAATGTTGTTGCACTTATAACGTTCTTGGTGACACGGCAAAAACGGATTGGAAAAATGACCTTTCAAGTGCTTGGATAAAATTATCTTCGGCAAGTGACACGGCAAGTTTTGTATTAAAAAAAGATGGTGTTGTCGCAACATATACACCGACAAGTGTGCCTTTTGTCAACGAACCTTTTTCGTTTTACACAACGGTTGATTGGGGTGATGTAATCACATCGGATGGTGTCGGATGTTACACAATCGAAATTGCTTATTCCATTAGCGGAATTTCAGGAACTTTGACTTGGGGAACATATCAATTACAACCATATTCAATTCAAAACGCACTAAACACCGCAAGGGTAAGGGCAATATTTAACGGCTATCAGGAAGTTGAAGAAATGAATTTTTCGGGTTCACAAATACAAAGCACATTTAGGTTCTTTGGGTATATTGGAAATAGACAACCGAACACGGAAATTGATAATATCATTTATTCAAATCGTGAAATGAAACGTGTGATTCGTGAAAACTTAAACACTTACGAAGTTATAACTGATCCAAGTGATGAATGCATTACACGACCATTGTTAGATTTGTTTTTCCTATCTGAAAACCAATTATTTATTTCAGATTATAACGCACATAATCATTCTTATCGGTATCAAGATTTGCCGGTAATAGTTGAAGAAAGCCCGGAAATTGAATACTATGATTTCAGTCGAAAGGCAAAATTATCTTGCAAGGTGTCGGATAAATTTAAAAATAAAAGAACGTACTATTAAAATGAAAGGGATGGAAGAATTTGGGGATTTGATAGCAATGGGGATTGGAATGTTTGGTGCGTTCCTGAAAGGGTTAAAAAAGAAATTAAAAGCACCAACAATAATTCTTGCAATGACAATTGCCGGGGTTCTCACTTATTCCGTGACCGGGGTGATTGAATTATTTTATCACGATGCTCCCCCAAAAATTGTTATATTAATATCATTCATTGTTGGATGGTTAGCGAATGAATTAACAACAACACTTGACCAAGCAATTGGTGACTTGTATGAAATTTTTATAAATTGGTTGAAGTCGAAATTTAACAAAGGGGGTAAAAAATGAAATACTTAATAATAATTTTCTTGTGGATTTCAACGTGTGCGATTGCATCATCTGACACAATAGTTGAACAAGGTGAAAATGTAAAGACAACGACAATCATCATTGAAAGTGATACGTTGATCCATACCGATTCAATGGATTATATTGTTCACGAAATTGTGATTGAAAAGATTATTGAAAAGACCAACGACATTATTGATGCGTACAAAAAAAAAGACTATGGTCGTTTGGCATCTACATTGTTGATTCTTGGATTCGTGATTTATTCCATATATTTAAGACGTAAAACCAAAAAATGCAAAGAAAATGATTCAGAACCTAAAAAATAAAATGAGCATTGAATACTTGCAAAGCATAATTGAGGGCAAGGGGTATAAATTTTTTACTAAAGGAAATTACAACATCAATATTATTGGTGTCAGGAATCCAAACTTGGTTGCAAATTCTTTTGATGACACAATGTTGTGTTGTTATAAAGTGGGCGGTCAATGGGTTTTGAAAGAGTGGCGGATCACAACCGATGCCGGAAGATATTGGTTAAAACATCCAATGAATGCAAAAGGTTGTGCGTTATTAGTTCCGAATCAATATCGTGGAGTCTATAAAATAGATGAACACCTTGGAAAATACACCGCATTATGTCAAAGACTTGGAAAGGTTGAGGTATATCGTGATGATAACAAAGACCAAATACTTGATTTTAACGATGTTTCAAAGGAATGGGGGATGTTCGGTATCAACATCCATCGTTCAAACCCTAACACGGAAAGCCAAGTGGTTGAACGTTGGTCTGCCGGGTGTCAGGTATTCAAAGCGGTATCGGACTTTAATGATTTTATGGATATATGCGACAAGGCAAAAAAGCAATGGGGCAATTCATTTACTTACACATTGATAAAAGAAGAAGATTTAAAAATTTAGTTTTATGAAGATAATCCAACACGAAAAGAACGTTCACGAATTACAATTAAAAGGCAATCATTCAAGACTTGCAATTTTATCCGATATTCATTGGGACAATCCGAAATGTGATTTGGATTTACTGAAAAAAGATTTGGAATTCTGTAAAAAAGAATCAATTCCAATTTTCATTAATGGGGATTTCTTTTGTGCTATGCAAGGCAAATATGACCGGAGGGCATCAAAGTCATCAATAAGACCGGAACATCAAGTCGAAAACTATCTTGACACATTGGTCACAACTGCGGTTGAATGGTGGAAACCTTACGCACACTTGATTTTTCTTTTAGGTTACGGCAATCACGAAACCGCAATAATGAAAATACACGAAACCGATTTGTTGCAAAGGTTTGCCGATTTAATGAATCTCAAGGAACACACAAACATTCAAGTTGGTGGATATTCCGGGTGGATTATATTTACTCAAATGAGTTCAACAATTCATACACCTTTTAAATTGCATTATCATCACGGACTTTCAAAAGGGGCATCGGTAGTGACTAAAGGGGCTATTGATTTAAGTCGTGCTATGGGCATCTATGAGGGTATGGATATATTCACACAAGGACACATTCATCAATCAATGAGTCGTGAGGATGTGCGTGATACTTTAGAACATACAAAGAACGGCTACCGGATCAAAAAGCAACACGTTCATCATATGATTACCGGAACATACAAAGAAGAATACTTTGGAACTAAGGGTATGGGGTGGCACGTCGAACGAGGTGCGGAAGCACGAAACCTTGGCGGTCGTATTATGACATTAGAATCAAAACGCATTGTAAAAGATGGGGTTAGAAAAATGAAGAAATACGTTGATTCACACAAATTTCCGTTGTAATGTAAAAAAACTTTAATTTTTTTTTATTCCTGAATCCTAACAACAATAAGGGTTTGGGGATACTTGTGTTAATTAATTTAATTTTTAACAATAAAAAAGTATTGTGGAAACAAATAAGTTTCATATATTTGAAGTGTCAAACAATTAATAACAATTTAAAAAACACAAAATGAAAAACTTAAAAGCAATCAACAACAACTTAAGCCAAACTGAAAAAACATCTTTACTTACTGAGTTCTTAACATTAAACGAGAATGAAAAAAATAATATGCGTAATTACTTAGTTTCACTTGATTTAGAGAAATGGTTTAACTACGCTAAAATGAATGTGACCGCTTACCAAGTTCTTTGTATGGTAGCAATCAAAAACAAATAAAAACGGAAAAAATGAAATTATCAAAAAAACAAATAAAAACGGAAAAAATGAAATTATCAAAAAAACAACAAGACCAAAAAATCAAAAGGATTAAATCTTTACTTGCCGATATTAGACAACAAAAAGACGATGCTCAACGATTAGCAAATGGATTATTTATTAACGATGACGATTTTTTTCATCTTTTAAAAAATATGCCTGATTTAAAAGATAGGTTATGGGATTTAGATAATAGAATTTTTACTCTTCGTAGAATGTTACTGAAATTTTAATAAATAAAACGGAAAAAATGAATCACGAAACCATAAACGACATTCTACACTTATTGGAACAAATGCATTTCAATATTCAGTTACACGAAAAGTGCATCGTATACAACCAAGACACAATGAAAGGTTGTGCCGGTTTTCTTCCTGAACAAAAAGCAAAATGCGAACACCGGATCATCATTCAAAAAATGTCAATTGAACGATGGAAAGTCAGAATGAGAAAAATCAATTTTGAATTATTTTTAATCTTAAACAAATAAGGATGGACAAGCAAGAAATTAGAAAGGAACAAGTCAACCTTGTAATGGGTTTTACAATCGTTTTGTTTATCGGTTGGGTGTGTTACAAAGCACTATGGATATTAACACCTTAAAACGCATTAAATCGCATTTGTGTTGTTTTAATAGCACAATTGTTTGACGACAAAAAAAAGATTAAAATTTTTTTAATCCGGAATCCTAACAAATACAAGGGGTTTCGGATTTTTTTATTCAACAAATAGAAATTAACAATAAAAAAGTATTGTGGAAACAAATAAAGGTTGTATATTGCAGTGTCAAACAATTAATAACAACTTAAAAAACACAAAATGGAAACAAGTAAATTAAAAAAAGAATTAAAATTTAGTTTAAAAGTTAGATTAGAAACGATTAAACAGAATTTTGAAATGGGGTTATTGACTCCTTCTGAAATGGTAAAACAAAAAGAAACAGAAAAATTATTTACTAAAAATATGCTACAAAACTTGTAGATTATAATAACCGCAAAATAATAAACAAAATGACAAAGCAAGAAACAAAAAAATATAAAGTTATTTGTAAATTAAATAACCCGAGTTGGATACCATCTTTAGAGGAATGGAAGCATAAGTTAATTAAAGACGAAGTTTACAAGGTTTTTGCAATGAATAACAGTTTTCAAATAATAGTAGAGGGTAAATTCATTAATGAATTAGACCAAGTAAAAACACTAAAAAGAACATTTAGTAAAAGTTTTTGCAAGTTAAACTTTAAATACATATAATAACAACGGGGGCGAAAGCCCCCTTTAAAACAAATAAAATGCAAAGATCAGTAAAACAAATTGTGGATATGGCAATAAAAAAAAATATTAGCATTGTCGATGTGGCGGATAAACTAATAAGACAAAAAAAAGCGGATAAATTTATCGAAGATAATGCCAATCATTTGAACAAAAAACACAAAAAAGAATTGAAAAATGTGTTGGTAAAATTTCAAAATTTTTTGTCACAAAATGGTGCGGAATTAGTGTAAATCAACGGGGGCGAAAGCCCCCTTTTAAAAACGGAAAAATGAAAAATGAAATTGAATACTCGGTTGAAATAAACCAAAACTTTAGCGGTGAATTTGTCCGACCATTTGAAAACGATTACATTGAAATCAAATATTTCTTTGAAATCAAGAATGATCCTGATGGTTACCAAATAGAAATTGATATTGATAAATCGTTTTTTATGGATGAAACCGGGAATGAACACAATTTGGTAAAAGAATCAATTGCAAAATACATTCCTATCATTCAGGAAATGACAAAAGACCAAGTGGAAAACCAAATTCATATTTACGAACATTTTATAAATTAAAAATTATGAATGATTTATTCAAACTACAAGAACAATCAAAAATTGTTTTATATGATGCCAACGTACAACGTAAGAAACATTTAATGATGTTGGGACACAATATACCGGAACATAAAATTGAAGCCGTTAGAACGAGGTATTTTCAATTGATGCATAATTATATGGTCATAATCAAAACAATTCAAAAAATCACTTATGAAAAATACATATAGTATTCAACAAATGATTGACTATTGGTCAAAAAAAGGAAATTTTAATTTAGATTTGTATCTCAAATTTTTAAAAGCAATAAAATAATGGATGAATTGATTGATAAAGTGAATTACAAAATTCGAAAAGATAAGTTGAAACATAAGAACCGGAAAAGGGATGTAATAAACAAAAGAATGTTTTTGTATCACTTGCTTAAAGAACACGAATATTCATATACTGACATTGGGAAATTGTTCAACAAGAATCACGCAACAATAATTCACGGATGCCGACAATACCGGGATTTAAAAAAGTCAAATGATGAAAGGTTAAAAGAAGATTTATTTGGTTACTATATTTTTTTCGATTGCTTTAAATTGGAAAATATAAGTTTTAGCGTTTCAGATGATTTGAACGATGCACACACATTGAAAGATTTATTCAGGATCAAAAAAAGATTGCAAAGGGAATTGTATCACGATATTAAAAAATTATAAAATGGCGAAAGATAAAAAATCGTTTATACTTTATTGCGACATCATTCACACCATCGAACAATTAAAAGATGATGATGCCGGGAAACTATTCAAGCACGTTTTAAGATACGTCAATGACTTGAATCCTGAAACCGATGACATCATCACCAAGATTGCATTCGAACCCATTAAACAACAATTGAAACGTGACTTGACCAAATACGAAAGTTTATGTTCGAAGAATGTGGAAAACGCAAAGAAGCGGTGGGATAATAAAAATGCGACCGCATCCGACCGCATCCCAAACGATACCAAAGATGCCGATAATGATACTGATACTGATACTGATATTGTAAATGATATAAATAAAAGAAAACTTTTATTTAAGGAAAAATTAAAAAAGCATCTTCCTGAATACGGAAAAGAGTTGTTAAATGATTTCTTTTTATATTGGGCAGAACATAACGAAAACGGAAAAAAAATGAGATACGAAAAAGAAAAGACCTTTGGGGTTAAGGCAAGATTAAACACTTGGAAGAACCGAAGCCAAGACAGATACAAAAAAGATGATGGTACATTCAAAGCACCTTGGTCGTGATGGATGGATTTAAAATCACAGAACCGGGTGATGTAATAGACAAACTTTTTGTGTACCGGGACAAGTATCACGAAAAAGGTAAGTACCTTGGATTTAAGAATTTGCACGAACATTATTCAATGTCGCTTGGAAATTGCACCGATTGGTCAGGATTCCCAATGTCAGGAAAGACACAATTCTTGATGGAATGTTTGGTAAATACATCAAAGTTTTATGGTTGGAAGCACTTGGTATATTTTCCGGATGTTGGAAGCAATGTTGAAATAATTGCGGATTTAAT